>ERZ779869.4379-NODE-4379-length-10135-cov-2.235615_pt1 | contig 10135 bp, 8 predicted proteins | sample MGYA00511557_ERZ779869 | MGnify/ENA primary metagenome ERZ779869 (study PRJEB29588, sample SAMEA2154620) | human gut metagenome | biome: human gut; feature: human-associated habitat; material: faeces | place: Denmark | collected 2008/2010 ...
GGCTGCCGCTGTCCGTATTCGTAAGCCATGCTGCTGCGGACGGTTATCATACATGCCGGCTTATCAATGATATACAGGAGATTGCGGCCCGGCCCGAGCTGTGGCCCGAAGGGCCGGAAACGGGAGACCCGGCCGGCGGATGGGGGAAACGATGAGGACGTTCGTTTACGACAGAAGTTTCGAGGGGCTGCTGACCGCGGTTTTTCATGCCTATGCGCGCAGGGAGTTTCCCGATTTTCTGGCGGTGGAAGGGGAACCCGGCCCTTTGTTCGTCGAGGAGAGATTCCGTGTCGTGACCGATGAGGTTTTTGCCGCGCGGGTTTGGAGGGGGCTGGAGCAGCGTGCGGGAAAGGGCGTCTGCAATATGGTGCTTTGCGTGTGGCTCTCGGAAGAGGAGGGGGCCGATATGCTCCTGTTCCGGTATCTGTGTCGGATATTCGGGAGTCCGCACGGTGTGGAGTACGACTTTACGGACAGTGCGGTACTTCGGATGAAGCAGACGGCGAGGAGGGGCACCGGCTCATGCAGTTCGTGCGTTTCCAGAAGGCGGCCGATGGCAGCTATTTTGCACCCGTATCGCCGCGGTATAATGCACTGCCTCTGGCGGTAGCTCATTTCCGCGAACGTTTTTCCGACCAGTGTTGGCTGATATGCGATATGAGGCGCGGATACGGTTACGGGTACGACCTGCATTCCCTGCGTGAGGTGGAGTTTCAGCCCGACGGCCGCCTGGCGGACGGGAGGCTGCCCGCCTCCATGGCTGCCGAAGGCGAAGAGGTCTGCGGGGCGCTTTGGCGGATTTATTACGGTGCACTGACGATAAGGGAACGGCTGAATCCGAAACAGCAGCGCCGTTGCATGCCGGTGCGTTATTGGAAGTATATGACCGAACATTGGTAATGTTCCGTATTTCGGTACCGGTGCGTCGTTCTTGCGGTCTGCTGCGGTATCGGTCATTCGCAGCAATGAGGGGAGTCTGCGGCCGCAAACTCCCCTCGATAGGAATGGCAGTTTCTTCTATGTGGTATCCCGGTTTCAAGGAGACCGGGCCTGTCGAACCGCATGCGTGCGGTTCGATACCGGCCTCTCCCGTCGTTTCGGAGGTCAGTTGTCGCCGCAGAGGGCTGCGGCGAGTGCTTCCGTTCCTTCCGCCCCCGGCAGTCCGGGGTAGGCTTCGTTCAGGGCTCGAAGAAACGCTTCCCGGGAGGTGTGCTCTGCCAACAGGTGCCGGACGTTCTCCAGATAGTCGATTTTGAACCGGACGGCATCGGCGTCGGCTGCGCCTCCGTGTCCTCCGATAAAGAGGGTGGCTCCCGATGCGAGTGCTTTCCGGGCCTCGGCTATTTCCGCGTCAACTGCGGCCGGGGAGGAGATTTGCAGGGAGCTGGGGTGTGCTTTTGCCGGAGCCCAGTGGGTATAGTACACCTTTCCGCCTATCAGGATGCTTGCTCCGGGAAAGTCGGTGGAGGCACCGCGTTCGAACCGGAAGGGAATGCCGGCCCATGTATGGGTGGAGCCGAAGGCGGCTTCACTGACCGAACCGGTGGGAAGGTCGGCCAGCGCATTGCCGAAGGTTGCGGCGAATCCCTGCATCATGCCTCCGTAGATTTCTCCTTTCGTAAACTCCGGCATCCCTTCCGCCATGACGGTGGCGTGGTCGCCGGTTCCTCCCACATGGTAGTCTGTGATGCGCCGTACGACCGGTTTGCCGAGGCTGGCGAGGTAGCGGTCGAATTCGGCGACGTTGTCTCGGAACAGCGGCTGTTCCATCGTTACGAGTTCTTGCGTTCCCTCGATGATGTAGCTCGCGTCGCCGAGGGCGTCATTGGTATAATAGACGTGCAGTTTGAAATTGTCGAGGTCGTACACTTCGAAGCGTCCTTTGTCCTGTGCCATGGCTGTAATCGTTAAAAGGTTAAATAGAATGAACAATACTTTTTTCATCTCGGTACATGTTTGAAAGTTAATAATGGTATCTAAAAAATATTAAGTATCTTTTCGGATGCAAATATAATGCATCCTTGCATGTATGTCAAGTAGGTACTTGTTTTTCAGTTACTTACTTGCATGTGACCATTGTTGGAAATGAGCGGGTTGGCTGCCGTTTTTTTGTGAATTTTTTTTACTTGCGGTAAAGAAGATGTATGCTTACTTTTGTAAACTGTAATTTGAAATGCGATTGTATGGACAGGATGAGTGTGGAGGATACGTTGTTTCCGGGGTGCCCGATACGCAACGTGCTCGCCCGGATAGGCGACAAATGGTCGCTGCTGGTACTTTATACGCTTGACGGAGCGGAACCGATGCGTTTCGGGACGCTGCGCAAAGCCATACCGGATATCTCCCAGAAGATGCTGACCGTTACGCTGCGGACGCTGGAAGAGGACGGTTATCTGACGCGGAGCATCTATCCGGAGGTTCCGCCTCGTGTGGAGTATGCGCTGACGGAGCGGGCCAAATCGCTGTTGCCGCATATCAACAGTCTGATTGCCTGGGCTATTGAGAATATGGATGCGATAAAAGGGGAACGGAAGGCTTCCCGCGAGGTGTAAGGTACGGGTCCGGACCGACAGCATCGTTTCATTCCCTTTCGGTTGGCCCTGTGACAATGAAGGCGCCCCGGCATGACTTACGCCGGGGCGCCTTTCCGTTAATCGGCTTCCGAATAGGTCAGGGCATCGGACAACATCTCCGGATTGACGAAATCTTTCAATATCACCTTTTTGTCCCTGTCGAGCAGGTAAAGGCTCGGAATCGCCCGCAGGTCGTAGAGTTCTTTTTCGTTAATCTCCTGCGCTTTGTCGCAGGCATTTATCCATGTGTCGGGAATTTCGTTCGCATGGGCCACCCATTCGGCCATGTCGGTATCGGGGTAGAGGGCGATTATCCGGAGTTTGCCGGATGCCAGCATCCCCGCCGCCGGTTCCCGGGCTGTTACCGAGACGATTCCCTGGCGCACTTCCCGGCATGCCGGGCATCCCAGATTGTGGAAAAAGAGCAGTACGTAATCGGCGTCTATGCCGTACAGGGTGCCGTGTCCGCCTTTTCCGGTCGTGAAGGAAAAGTCTGCGGCCCGGTCGCCCGGTCTGTTCTTCAGGGCCATCCGGAGCCGCTCGCGCGGGGCTACCTTATATATATCTTCGAGGTCGGGGTCGGCTATCTGCTCTTCGAGCACAGTGATGTAGAGCTCTTCGTTGCGCAGCGGAGAGTTGGGGTCGTAAAGGTATTTGTCGGCGAGCCCTGTCATCAGGTCGTAGACGTCGGGGACGGCCTCTTCGCCGAGACGCTGCATCAACCGGGCTACCGCCTGTTTCGACAGTTCCATGTCGGGATAGAGGGAGGCGACTGTGATGAAACGTGCGAAAGCCTCCTCCATGGTCTCCGCGGCTTCCGTCCACGATTCGTCCGAGAAGTCCACTCCGTCCCAGAAGTGCATCAGCACATAACCGGCCTCTTCCTCTTCTCCGTTCAGGTAGGTCGGTATCTCAGGATACGGTACGGAAAGTTTTGCTGTTGCGGCGCATTCTCCCGCAGGGAGAGAGGAGGGCGTACCGGCTTTCAGGGCCGTCCGGCGTCCGCATGCCATGCAGGCTGCGGCGGCCATCGCTATTATCGCTGTTTTTCTCCACATGGATCTCCTGTTTCGGTTCTCGGCAAAGATAACCGTTTGGCGGCGGCTCTCCAAGAAGCGGGCAAAGAGACGCTTCCGCCCCCTTACTTCCGCTCCGAAAAGATACCTGGCCGTCGCCGTGGTTTCCTGTTCATCCAGATTTATTCCCGTTTCGACGATATATTGTTGCATGTGACCGCTGCCCGGATTACATTTGCGGTATTTGGCCGAAAATGTACGTTGAGGATGCGTACAACGAGGGTTGGCCGCGTTTATTGTCCGGCGGACGAATTATTTAAAAAAATTAAAAAAACGGAATAAAACGCGAAAACTTTTTTTGTTTTTATAGTTTTCGCCGTACATTTGTCCCTGCAAAAGGGGGATGAATATGGAGATTAAGGAGAGGGTGATAACCGAGGCCACGCGGATGTTTTCCGAGATGGGAATCAAGTCTGTGCGTATGGACGACATCGCTGTCGCCTGCGGCATATCCAAGCGGACGCTGTACGAGAATTTCGCCGACCGGGAAGACCTCGTCAGGCAGTCGATATACTACCATCTCAGGAGGCACGAGGAGGAGATGCTCGGACAGATGAAGGCCGCATCGAACGTCATAGACGAGTTCTGGATAATGTTCGGCCACAGTTCCGAGTTCAGGGCATCGACCAAACTGGTGGTGCTCGACCTCATCAAGTACTATCCGCAGATATTCGATGAGGTGATGCGCAATCACCACGAAACGATTGTCCGCAACAACGAACAGCGGCTGCGGAAAGGCATTGAGCAGGGGCTTTTCCTGCGATGTATCGATACGGAATTGATGGCACGGAGCCTCACGCGATACCTGTATGGTCTGCACCGGGATTTTTCCGATGTCGTCATTTCCGCCCATGTGGATGATAATAAACCGGAGCCGCGTCCGTTACAACTTGCGATAATGTTCTTTCTGAGGGGGATAACTACCGAGAAGGGAAGGGAGTACATAGACGGGAATATTTTGAAAGGGATAGAATAAACAAAAGAAAATCAGGTTAGTGATGAAAAGAGTATTTTTAGCAGCCCTTGCATCGTGTGCCGCCGCCGTACTCGGCGCGCAGGAGCCGACGCAACCGCAAACTATTACGCTTACCCTCGACCAGGCGATAGAGATAGCGCTGAACGAGAATCCGACGATACGAATCGCCGACATGGAGATAGAGCGTCAGGATTATGTCCGGAAGGAGACCGTAGGCAACCTGCTCCCGTCGCTTTCGGGGTCGGGACAGTACAGTTATGCCATCATCAAGCAGAAGATGTCCAAGAGCGGGCTTTCGTTCGGAGCCGACAATACGGTGACCGTCGCCGCTAACCTGAACGTGCCCCTTTTCGTTCCGTCAGTGTATGCTTCCCTGAAACTCAACGATGCCCAGATTGCGGAGGCGGTGGAGTCGGCGCGTTCTTCACGGGTGAACATGGTCAATGAGGTGCGGAAGGCATACTACAACATGCTGCTTCTGCAGGAGTCGCTGGACGTGCTGCGCGAGAGCGAGAAAATCATGCAGGAGACGGTCGATAACACCCGGATGATGTACGAGGCCGAACTCGGTTCCGAGTACGACTACATCACCGCGCAGTCCAACCTGAGCGCCATCATGCCGAATATCATCCAGACGGAGGGGTCGATAGAGGTGGCGGACCTCTACATGCACATGTTGCTGAGTCTGCCGAACGACGTGGAGATAACATTTGTCGGTGACCTCGATTACTATTCGGAAGACATTGTCAACAGTACGGGGTATTACTCCACGGATGTCAGCAACAACAGCGACCTGAAGCTGCTCGACATACAGGAGCGGATGCTGGAGGCCCAGTTGAAGATGACCAATGCGCAGCGTATCCCGACCGTTTCTGCTTTCGGTTCGCTGAGTCTTTACGGAAACGACATGCCGGAGATTAACTTCGGCGATTTGGGAGGGGGCAGCCAGGTTGCCGGCTCATCCAAACAGTTCTGGTGGCAGTACCCGGCGAGTGTGGGCGTCTCCATCTCCATACCGATATTCTCGGGAAACAAGATAAACAACCAGGCCAAGCAGGCCAAGATTGCCATCGACCAGCTCAAGATGCAGCGGGAATATATGGAGGAATCGACCGGCATGCAGGTGCGTACCGCCATCAGCAATCTCGTTACGGCACGCAGCAAGATGAAGGCGAACGAGACGGCCATGGCCCAGGCCCGGAAGGCGTACGACATCATGAATGCACGCTATACCGGCGGTGCGGGTACCATCCTCGAACTGAACTCTTCGCAACTGCAATTGACGCAGGCGCAGCTCAACTATACGCAGGCCATCTACGACTATCTCGCGGCCGAAGCCGATTACGAGAAGATAATCGGTTTGGATTATGTGCCCGAAACGGAGAGAACCGACAGCGTGTCCGGTGCGGACTATTCTGAAAATAAATGATAAATATATATTGGTGAATTATGAGAAAAAGTCTTTTAATCGCAGCGGCGATTGTGTCGGTAGTGGCTTTTACCGGCTGCAAGGGTAAGAACAAGACTGTGACCGGCGGGGGCGACGAAGCCGTCTCGGTGAAGATAGAGCAGTCCTACAAGGAGAAGGTGGCCCAGTCCGTGGATTTCACGGCCAATCTGGAGGCGTACAAACAGACGTATATCGTTCCTTCGATAACGGCCCGTATCGAGAAGCTGAACGTGGATGTCGGCGACAAGGTCAAGAAGGGCCAGATACTCGCCGAAATGGACAAGACGCAGTACAACACCAATGCCCTCCAGCTTGCCAATGCCGAACTGGATTTTGCAAGGATGAAGCCCGTATATGAGACGGGAGGGATTTCCAAGCAGGAGATAGATGCGGCCGAGACCAATATCAATGTCTTGAAGGAGACCGTATCGAATCTGGAGGAGAACGTAACGCTCCGCAGTCCGTTCGACGGCGTGGTAACGGCGCGTTACAACGAGGAGGGCGACCTCTTCTCCTCGATGAGCGGCACGGGTATCTATCAAGTGATGCAGATGAACCCGCTCAAGGCGTACGTCTTCGTGTCGGAGCAGTATTTTCCGCAGGTTTATATCGGGATGCCGGTAGAGGTGAAAGTGGACGTCTATCCGGACCAGGTATTCTCCGGTAAGGTGAGCCGTATCGCACCGGCCATCGACCCGACTTCGCGTACGTTCGAGGTGGAGGTAACCGTAGGCAACTCCGCACTGACACTCCGTCCGGGCATGTATGCCCGCACGACCTTCAACATGGGCGAGGTGGATAACGTGACCGTACTCGACGTGGCTATCCAGCGCCAGACGGGGACCAACGACAAGTATGTCTACGTCCTGAAGGACGACGGTACCGTAGAGAGCCGCTTCGTGACCACGGGCCGTCAGGTAGGTGACCGGATAGAGGTGCTCGCCGGTCTTGCCGAAGGGGAGAAGGTCGTTATCGCCGGTTCCGCCCGTCTGCTCGACGGCATGAAGGTGCAGGTCATCGAAGGAGCGCAGCAGTAGGCTTTCATCCGTCCGGGCGGTCGGCTGCCCGGACAATTCAAACACCAAACGAAACAAGGATAAACAATGAAGATATATGAGAGTGCGGTCAGGAAGCCTATTTCTACGGTCCTGATATTCCTGATGGTGATGATACTCGGTATTTTTTCGCTGAGCAACCTCGCCATCGACATGTATCCGGAGATGGATATGCCTACCATATCGGTCATCACGACCTACGAGGGGGCCAACGCTGCGGATATAGAGACCAACGTGACCCGTGTACTGGAAGACAATCTCAACACGGTGGATAACCTGAAGGATATTACCTCCAAATCGTCGGACAACTTTTCGCTCATTTCGCTCGAATTCGAATGGGGTACCGACCTCGATGTGGCGGCCAACGACATCCGGGACGCCATCGACCGGGTAAGCACGTTCCTGCCCGACGAAGTGGACAATCCTACACTGTACAAGTTCAGCAGTTCCATGATTCCGGTCATGGTGCTTTCGGTGACGGCCGACAAGAGCTATAACGGTCTTTACAAACTGTTGGACGACCAGCTCGTCAACCGCCTCAACCGTGTGAATGGCGTGGGTTCGGTCAGCATGATGGGTGCGCCGGAGCGCGAAATACAGGTCTATGTGGACCCGCGTAAGATGGAGGCCTACACCCTGACTGTCGAACAGCTCGGACAGGTGATAGCCGCCGAAAACGTCAATGTACCGGCCGGTACGATTGATATCGGCAACAACACCATCAATGTCAAGACCGACGGCGAGTTCAACTCCAGCGATGACCTTTACGGCATCCTCGTGACGAGTTACGGAGGCCGCGATATCTTCCTGCGCGACGTGGCCCAGATACGCGATACGATTGAAGAGGAGACGCTCGATGAGCGCATCAACGGCCGCAAGGGCGTGCGTGTCGTCGTACAGAAACAGGCCGGGGCGAATACCGTCAGCATTGTGGACCAGATAATGGAGACGCTGCCGTCCATTCAGAAGAATCTGCCGAATGACATCGAGATAAGCGTCCTGATGGACGGTTCGGAGAATATCCGTGACAGTATCTCCTCGCTGACGGAGACCATCATGTTCGCCTTCATCTTCGTCATCCTCGTCGTCCTCGTGTTCCTGGGTAGGTGGCGGGCGACGCTGATTATCTGCGTGACGATACCTATCTCGCTACTCGCCGGTTTCATCTACCTCTATCTGACGGGCGGTACCATCAACATCATCTCGCTCAGTTCGCTCTCCATCGCCATCGGTATGGTCGTGGACGATGCCATCGTGGTACTGGAGAATATCACCACCCACATGGAAAAGGGCTCTTCGGCCAAGGAGGCGGCCATATACGGTACCAACGAGGTGTGGCTGTCGGTCATCGTGACGACACTGACGGTCGTTGCCGTGTTCCTGCCGCTTACGCTCGTGTCGGGCATGTCGGGTATCATGTTCCGGGAGCTCGGTTGGATGGTCTCCATCATCGTGACGATATCCACCCTGACGGCCATTTCGCTGACGCCTATGCTTTCGGCGAAGCTGCTCAAGGGCAACTACATGCATACGTATAAGGGACTCGGTGTGATATTCAAGCCGATTGACCGTTTCCTTGACAACCTCGACAACTGGTATGCATCCATCATTACGTGGGCCGTACGCCACCGGGCGGTCGTGATGTGTTCCGTGTTCGTCATCTTCCTGGTGGGATTGTTTGTGGCGACCAAAGTGCCGAGCGACTTCATGCCCGTGTCCGATAACGGCTCCATCAGCATGAAGGTCGAACTCGAACAGAATACGGGGCTCGAGTACACGAAGAAGATAGCGCGCCAGATAGATACGATGATATTCGAAATGTATCCCTATGTGGAACGCGTATCGGCCAGTGCCGGTTCCGCTTCGGAGACGACCGCTTTTTCGGCCATGAACACGTCGGGTTCGTACATCATTAACTATACGCTGAAATTCCCGAAGGCGCACGAGAGGGAGAAGTCGATATTCCTCATCAGCGACGAGTTGCGTGCCGAGCTGGCCAAGATACCTGAACTGAAACGGTTCACCGTAACGCCCGGCGGCGGTTCGGGCGGTGGCGGCGGTATCGGCAACGCCGCGAATGTGGAGGTCAAGGTATTCGGTTACGATTTCGATGAGACGAACGCCATTGCGGCCGACCTCAAGAGCAAGATGGAAAAGCTCGACGGTGCCCGCGACGTGATTATCTCCCGCGAGGACATGCGTCCCGAATACAACGTGAAGCTCGACCGCAACATGCTGGCTTACTACGGACTCAACACCGCGACCGTTTCGACCGCCATCCGTAACCGTATCAACGGATATACCGCCAGCAAATACCGCGAAGACGGCGACGAGTACGACATCATCGTGCGTTACGCCAAACCCTATCGTCTCTCGGTGCAGGATATAGAGGATATCATCCTTTACAACTCGTCGGGCAAGGCCATCCGGGTGGGTGACGTAGGTACTGTCGTTGAGGAGTTCGCTCCGCCTACCATCGAGCGTGAAGACCGTCAGCGAGTCGTTAAAGTTACCATGATGCTTGGCGACGGCGTCGCACTCGGTTCTGTGGTGGACGAGGTGAACGGGGTACTGGCCGACTACGTGCTTCCCGACGACGTATTCATCGAAGTGGGCGGTACGCTCGAAGACCAGCAGGAGTCGTTCGGCGACCTCATCGTGCTCTTCGTGCTGATAGTCATTCTGGTTTACGTGGTAATGGCCACCCAGTTCGAATCCTTCGTGAACCCCTTCATCATCATGATTACCATTCTGCTCGCCGTACCGGGCGTCTTCTTCGCCCTCTATCTGACGGGTACTTCGCTGAGCCTTATGGCCCTGTTGGGTGCGATTATGCTCGTCGGTATCGTGGTGAAGAGCGGTATCGTGATGGTGGACTATACGAATCTCCTGCGCGAGCGCGGCTACGGTATCAATCAGGCCGTGATAGCTGCCGGCAAGAGCCGTCTGCGTCCTGTGCTGATGACTTCGCTGACCACCATTCTCGGTATGTTCCCGATGGCGCT
>ERZ779869.4380-NODE-4380-length-10133-cov-7.877158_pt1 | contig 10133 bp, 8 predicted proteins | sample MGYA00511557_ERZ779869 | MGnify/ENA primary metagenome ERZ779869 (study PRJEB29588, sample SAMEA2154620) | human gut metagenome | biome: human gut; feature: human-associated habitat; material: faeces | place: Denmark | collected 2008/2010 ...
AGGTGAATTATTTGGCTGTTTTGAATGAATATAAATGCCCTAATTGCGGTGGTGCGGTCGAATTTGACAGCGGCAGTCAGAGGATAAAGTGCCCCTACTGCGATTCCGAATTCGACGTTGCTGCCATCGAGGCTGCCAATGAGGCTCAGAATAAAGCTGCCGACGATATGAATTGGGGCGCCGTAGGGGAGAAGTGGAGCGAGGACGAAGCCGCAGGCATGAGGGTGTATGTTTGCAACTCCTGCGGCGGCGAGATAGTCGCCGATGAGACCACGAGCGCCACTCAATGTCCTTACTGCGGCAATCAGGTGACGATGAAGGGTCAGCTCTCGGGCGACCTGCGCCCCGATCTGATAATCCCGTTCAAGCTCGATAAGAACGCCGCAAAGGAGGCGTACAAGAAGCATATCGGCAATAAAAAGCTGCTGCCGAAGCTCTTCAAGGAAGAGAATCATATCGACGAGATAAAGGGCGTATATGTGCCCTACTGGCTCTTTGACTGCGACGCCTCGGGCTCCGTAACCTTCAGCGGAACTCAGGTCCAGCACTGGAGCGACGACGACTATGATTACACGAGAACCTCTTATTATGACCTTCACAGGAACGGTCAGGCAGCCTTCAGAGCGGTCCCCGTCGACGGCTCGTCCAAGATGGCGGACGATCTGATGGAATCCATCGAGCCGTATGATTTCGCCGACGCCGTGGAATTCCAAACGGCTTATCTGGCGGGCTATCTCGCCGACAGATACGACGTTTCGTATGAGGAGAATACTCCGAGAGCAAACGAAAGGGTGCGCGACAGCATGATACAGTCGATGAGAGAGACGACGAGGGAGTATTTATCCGTCACGCCCAAGAGCACCAATATAGCCGTCAACGGCGGCAAGGTGCGTTACGCGCTCTACCCTGTGTGGATACTCAACACCACCTACAAGGGCAGCAAATATATATTCGCAATGAACGGCCAGACGGGCAAGCTGGTCGGCGACCTGCCGCTTGATAAGGGCGCTTTCTGGAAGTGGTTCGGCATCCTCGGCGCGGGTCTTTCCGCCGCCTTCACCGGCCTTGCATATCTGTTCTGGGGGGGAGTATTATGAGAAAAAGATTTTTTGCATTGCTCCTGACACTTGCGCTGCTTGCGCTTACGGCAGTGCCCGCGTTTGCGGCGACTTTCTATGTTTATGATGATGCTTCCGTTTTCACCGAGGATGAGACGGCGCAGCTGAATATCCTCGGCAGAGATATCAGAGACCGATATAATGTCGATGTTATCGTTGCCTACTCCAAGGATTGCGGCGGCAAGGACGCAGATGAATTCGCCCGCGAGGTCTACGGCGAGGAGCACGGCGGCGCGGACGGTATAGTCTTCTGCGTCAATAATTCAAACGGCGACCGCGGCTTCTATATCACCGGCAAAGCAGACGATATCATCACCGAGGACGTCCAGCGGCTCATTCTGAGCGGCGTATACAACGCCGAATCGGTCTATGAAGGCGCAAATATTTATTTCGGGTTTGTTGTTTATTATCTCGAAGAGGTGCTCAAGGGCGGCGAGGGCCTCAGCAGGACCATGCCTGCAATGCCCGGCCGGACCGAGGCTGCAAGCGAGCCTGTGTCCGTGATACCCGAGGAGAGGCAGCTTGAGCTGCTTGTCGATAACGCCGAGCTGCTCACGCCCGACGAGCGTGATGCTCTCAACAACAAGCTCGCCGACATCAGCAACGCCCATCAGGTCGAGATGGCGGTTGTGACGGTCAACTCCCTTGACGGCAAGGAGGTCAAGGAATACGCCGACGATTTCTATGACTACAACGGCTACGGCTACGGTGAGAATGACGACGGCATTCTCCTGCTGCTCGCTATGGATACAAGGGAATGGGCAATAACCACCTACGGCAGTGCCATAAGAACCTTCACCGATTACCGTCAGAGCTGCATAATGAATGACGCCGGCGTGCTTGAGGATTTCGGCAAAAGCAATTATGACGACGGCTTCAACACCTTTGCCGACGAGTGCAACAGATGGCTCACCGTGACGGCGGAGGGCTACGACGACGACACGGATTATATCGGCTGGCCGTCGGGCTATCTTTCGGATCCCGACACTCCGAAGGATACGATAAAGCAAGCGCGAAAATTCCCCGTAACTTATATCCTGATAGCGATTGCGGCGGGTCTGCTGGTCGCCTTTGTCGTGATGAAGATAATCGCCGCCCCGCTCAAATCCGTCACGAAGCAAAGCGGCGCAAACAATTATATCGTGCCAGGCTCAATGTCCGTAACGAATGCGGGCGACATATTCCTCTACAGCAATGTCACCAGGACTGCAAAGCCCAAAGATAATGACAGTAGCTATTCGGGCGGAGGAAGCTCCACAAATGATAGCTCCTCCGGCAGAAGCCATGGCGGCTCGAGCGGCAGCTTCTGATATAATATGATATAATACAAAAGACCGTACCCCGTGTAAAATCGGGATACGGTCTTTCATTATCGGACGATATATAATAATAAATTATTTCTTGACTGCCGCCGCAGTTTCTTTTTGTTCCTCGGCGCGAGGCTCTTTCTTTATCTTTTCGCCGATGAAGCGCTTTATCTTGTTGCTGGTCGTCTTTTCAAACTCCTTGTCGCGGATGATGACCTTGGATATCTGTTTATATATCGGCAGCTCCTTGCAGGCATTGCGGATGGAATTCAGCACCTGAGCGGGGGTCTTGCTCTCGGAGAGGAAGACCTCGGCGAGCAGCGAGTTTTCGTTGCCGTTCTCATCCTTTTCGCCGCTGACTATGACCTCGCTGACATAGTCGATGCTCTGGATATAGCTCTCAATCTCCTCGGGATAAATGTTTTTGCCGTTGTTGAGCACGATTATATTCTTTTTCCTGCCGGAGATAACGAGCTGCTCTTTGCTGTTTATCGTGCCGTAGTCGCCGGTGTAGAACCAGCCGTCCTTCAGCACCTGAGCGGTGAGCTCGGGGTTGCGATAGTAGCCGAGCATGACCACGTCGCCCTTGACGAGGATCTCGCCGATGCCCTCTTCGTTCGGCTCGTCGATCTTCCACTGGAGGCAGGGCAGCTTGATGCCTGCGGTGCGGTAATCGTTGGCGGCGTCGTTGTTGGCGCATACAAGAGGCGAGCATTCGGTGATGCCGTAGCCATTTATCAGGCTGATGCCGATATTGTCAAAGAATTCGCCGACCTCGGCTCTTATCGGGGCGCCGCCGCAGACTATCTTACGCAGATTGCCGCCGAATATCTCATGCAGGAATGAGAATATCTTCTTGCGCCTGTCGATACCGACCTTGCGCAGACCGTTGCTGAGCTTAACTGCCGAGTCAAACTGCTTCTTTTTGCCCTTTGCCTCGATCTCCTTGATGATGCGGGTGTAGAATTTCTCGGCGATGGCGGGCACGATATAAATATAATCCGGATGATAGGTTTTAAGGTTGTTGAGAATGGCACGCAGGCTCTCGTTGATGCAGAGCGTTGAATGATGGTGGAATGAGACGAGCAGGTCGCTCACGCTCTCATAGGTGTGGTTGTAGGGCAGCACCGAGAGACCGACCTCAAAGACCGTCGAGACCTGCAAGCCGTAATAAACGCTCGACACAAGGTTGTGTTCGCTGAGCATGACGCCCTTTGACATTCCCGTCGTGCCCGAGGTGTAGACGAGCATTTTCATCCTGTTCGGGTCGCTCTTGAGGGCGAGAAAGGCTGATTTATCGAGCTTTGCGCCCGCGTCAAGGACTTTTTTGAATGAGAGGAATTTGCCGTCGTCCTCGCTGCGGTCGAAGCAGATGAAATACTTGACCCCGCCGAGCGAATCGGCGTTCTCGGCGAAGAGCTGCTCATATCGCTCATCACAGAATACCACCTTGCTCTCGCTGTCGTTGATAAGATGAATTATGTCTTTGCCGGGCAGCTCCCTGTCGAGCGGCACGAAGGCTCCGCTGCATCTGATGGCGGTGAAATAGGCGGTTATCCAGTTCACACTGTTTGCGCCGATGCAGGCGATGTTGCAGTCGCCGAAACCCTCGGATTCGAGAAAAGCGCCGAGCGAATATACTCTGTTTATGAATTCCGAGTAGGTCATCGCCTTGATTTCGTCATTCTCCTTGTACTTGTAAGCTATCTTCTGAGGGCACTGCTCAAGTGCGAGCGATATCATCTCGGCAATGCTTCCGAAGGGCTGAACGTCGTAATATTTGTACTTTACCTTTGCCATGTGGGGCACCTCTTTTTCGTGTAGTGATCGGCGTCCTTGCGGCTCGCCGTCAATGTCAATATTCTATAACGCCGCCGCAAATAAGTCACGCTATTAACGCTTTCAAAAAATCTACTCTCGTTTTTTGAGATTCTACTCGTCGAAAAGCGACTCTACCGTGAGTAGAATCCTAAGATCTTCAACGAAAAAGCGACTTGATTTTCACAGCGGCTTGTTGTATAATCATACTATATTAAATTTCGGCGGAGAGGAGAATGCAGCCGTGACGGAGGAACGCCTCAAGAAAAATATCGCCAAAAATCTCTCCTCGCTCAGGAAGTCCGCGGGGCTTACGCAGGCGGAGCTGGGCGAGAAGCTCACATATTCCGACAAATCAATATCAAAATGGGAGAGGGGAGACGGGCTGCCTGATCTGCTCGTGCTCGACAAGCTGGCGGAGCTTTACGGCGTTACGCTCAACGACATCGTCGGCGACGATACCCCCAAGGTCAAGACCGGCGGCAGGAAGCCGCACCTGACCAACCGCATCATAATCCCGATGCTCTCGGCGGGGCTTGTGTTCCTCGTAGCCTCGATAATCTATTTCGCTCTGAGGCTTGCGGGCTTTGCGGCGGACAGGATAGGCATAATTTTTCTCTATGCGATACCCGTTGCGTTTATCCCGCTCATAGTTTTTACCTCCCTCTGGTGGCCGCTGCCGCACCGTTTCGTCTGCGCCAGCGGGCTTGACTGGTCGCTCGTGCTCTGCCTGCGGCTGACCTTCCAAACGGAGAGACTTAATTCCATATTTATAATTGCGGCGATAGTCCAGGTGCTCATTATCCTTTGGTTTGTCCTGCGTTATCGCACGATAAAGCGAAAAAAGGCTAAAGGCGACTCTGCCGAATAGTGTTATTCACCAAAAACGCCGCTGCCGTACTGTGCATGTTTCATAAAAAATATTTACGGTATTGAAAAGACTGTCACTGTGTGATAAAATAAATCGAATATTTCAACGATAGGGAGAGATGATATGGCTTCAAGCGCTAACGCTGTTGCTCAGGCACCCGAGCAGCAGGAGAGGCACCTCGCCGTCCCGAAGGACAGACGCTATGTCGGGACGAAAGAGACAGTGGCTTATATACTCGATGATATTTCCCAGAGCTTTAATATCAGCAAGTATAATGATATTTTTGTTACGGATATTATCAGAGTCGGCCTCAAATTCCAGCAGATAGTTACTTTTGTTATAGGTATTTGGGATATCATCAACGATGTGTTCCTTGCGGCTATCGTCGATAAGACCAGGACCCGTTGGGGTAAATTCAAGCCCTGGCTCGTCGTTTATGCAGGCCCCGGCGTGCTTTGCAGCCTCTTTTTCTGGATGATGCCGCTCGTTTTCGGCGACAGAGGTCTTTATGACGCGTCCAAGTTGGCGTTCTATTTGATATTGCAGCTCTTCACCAACCTTGCGAGCTCCCTTATTGCTATTGCAAGGACGGGTATGACGGCGACCATCACGCCCAATATCATCGACAGGACCCGTCTTATCACTCAGGCAAACCTCCTTTCCGGTTTCGTTGAGAAGGCTCCCGAAATTCTCATGGGCGTGCTCATCGACCTTGTCAGCCGCGGCGTTCTCAAGTTCCCGATGCGTTCGCTTTACGTTACCGGCGGCGTTTTCACCACCCTTGTCAGCGGCGGACTTGCCCTTTACTTCGCATTCGTCTCCAAAGAGAGAGTCATGCAGACGGTCGACCGCCCGAGCATCTTCGCAGGCGTCAAGTCAGTCTTCACCAACAAGCCGCTGCTGCTCATCACCCTTTCCGAGTTCCTCGGTGCGTTCAGCATGAACTCCGGCACCAACTATTACTACATCAACGTGCTCGGCCTTGCCTCGATGACCACCATCGTCGGCATCCCCGGCGCCATCGTTTCCCCGATAAGCTATTCCTACGTTCCATGGGCGAGATCGAAGTTCTCAACTAAGGCTCTGTGGATAGTCGGCTCCCATATTGATAACCTGCTTATGACCGGCGTTTTCATCGTCGGCTCGATAAACAAGAATTATAAGAAGCTTAGCGCAATGATCCCCGCTTTCATGCTCCGCGAGACCATTTGGATGTTCTTCTACGGCATCAAAAAGGTCATTCCCGAGGAGATGAGAAACGAAGCCATCGACTACGGCGAGTGGAAGAACGGCTACCGTACCGAGGGTATGACGGGCGTTGCAAAGGGACTTGCCACAAAGCTCGTCTCCACCGTCGGTCAGACCATCAAGGCAGCCATCCTCGCGAGGATCGGCTACGTCCAGGGCGCAGGCTTCGGCAACCAGTCCGAGAAGACCGAGTATTCGCTCTTCTGGATGTGCACCATTCTTCCCGTTATTACGGGCATTCTCAGCATCATTCCGAAGTTCTTCTATGACCTCAACGGCGAGAAGAGAGACAGAATGTACAGAGAGCTTCACGAGCGCCGTAAGGCTATGGCCAACCAGGTCGATGAGTTCAACGACCAGGCGGGCGAGCAGGAAGCTGCAAACTAAAACTCAAGGCTGCCGCATTTATTTGCGGCAGCTTTTTTTCGGAGGTAATTCAAATGACAAAAGGCGATTATGCGAAGCAGCTCTTTGAGAGCGGAATGAACTGCGCCCAGGCGGTTTTCTGCGCTTTCTCGGACGAGCTCGGTTTTGATAAGGATACCGCACTGCGTATCTCCGCGGGCTTCGGCGGCGGCATAGGCAGGCTCAGGGAGGTCTGCGGCGCGGTCAGCGGAATGACAATGACCCTCTCTTATAAATTCGCCTGCACCGACCCGAACGACAGGCAGCGCAAGGCAGCGCTTTATGCCTTGATTCAGCGTGCGGCGGGCGAATTCAAGGCGGAGACAGGCTCGATAGTCTGCCGCGAGCTGCTCGGCCTCGGTGGGTCGAGCGCCCCCGTGCCGGAGCAGAGGACGGAAACCTACTATAAAAAGCGCCCCTGCGGCGAGCTTGTGCGCCTCGCGGCCGACATCACGGAGAAATATATCAAAAACGGCGGCGAAATTTAACTTTTTACTTGTAAGAACGCTAAAGATATGATAATATATTAATATACATATTATATGGGAGGATTCTACAATGAAATTGCCCGTAGCAGTCCAGCTCTACTCCGTCAGGGATGAGATGCAGGATGATTTTTACGGAACTATCAAAAAAATGAAAGAATACGGCTATGACGGTGTTGAATTCGCGGGTCTTTTCGGCGAGGAGCCGGCCAAGATCAGGGAATTCTGCAATGAGATCGGCATCGTGCCCATCTCTGCCCATGTGCCCTATTACGATATGCTTGCCGACCCCGAGAAGGTGCTCGCCGACTACGCCGAGATAGGCTGCAAATATGTCGCCGTGCCCTATCTGACCGAGGAATGCCGCCCCGGCACCGACGGCTTTACCGCCACCGTCGAGGGCATCCGCAAGATTGCCGAAGCCGCAAAGAAGCTCGGCATTCAGCTCCTCTATCATAACCACGATTTTGAATTCGTTAAGCTCGACGGCGAATACGCCCTCGACGTGCTCTATTCGACCATCCCCGCCGACCTGCTTCAGACCGAGATAGACACCTGCTGGGTCAAGGTCGCGGGCGTCGACCCCTCGGAATACATAATGAAATACGCCGGCAGGTCGCCCGTAGTCCATCTCAAGGATTTCAAGATGAGCGGCGGCAAACACGGCAGCCTCTATAAGCTCATCGGCATCGACGACGGTGAGGAGCAGGAGGAGGAAAGTTCGTTCTCATTCATGCCCGTCGGCCACGGCGAGCAGGATATGCCCTCCATACTCGCTGCCTGTGAGGATGCGGGCGCAAATTGGGTGGTCGTCGAGCAGGATGACCCCGCAAAGGGCGCCACAAGGCTTGAATCGGTCAAACTCAGCAGAGAGTATCTCCAAACTCTGAGCTGGTAATAATATTATTGTGAGGTATTGATATGTCAGAGAATATCCTTGATAAATTCAAAGACGCACCGTCGGACGAAAAAGTCCGTGACTACAGCAAAAAGCTCAAGGTGGGCATCATCGGCACCGGTTGGATAGCCGAGGCTCATGTCAAGGCCTATCAGAAGTGCCCCGACGTTGAGATAGTCGCCCTTGCGGATCTTGTCCCCGGCAAGGCTGAGGCTTTCTGCGAGAGATACAATGTCGGCGACGTTAAATTCTACCCCAGCCACAAGGAGCTTATCGACGCAGGCGAGTGCGACGCAGTCAGCGTCTGCACCTACAACGCGACCCATGCCGAGTGTACCATTTACGCTCTCGAGCACGGCGTAAGCGTGCTGCTTGAGAAGCCCATGTGTGTTACTCTCGACGAAGCCGTCGCTATCTGCAAGGCGGAGAAGGCAAGCAAGGGCGTGCTCTCCATCGGCTTCCAGCCCCGCTTTGACGAGAATATGAAGATGCTCAAGAGAGTCGTGCAGTCCGGCGAGCTCGGCCAGATCTATTACATCCAGACCGGCGGCGGCCGCCGCCGCGCGCGGAAAGGAACCGACCAGTCCGAAGTAGAAGAGAACGATTCCGGCCGCCGGAAGTGCGAAGCCGAGGTTGCCCGCCGAGAGATCGATGAGCATGGTGATTGCCAGCGTGAAGAATTCAAAAACAAACGTCATGGCCGGCGGGACTCCTCCTTCGGCTCGTCGTTTCGCAGTGCGACGACAAGGAAATGCAGGTTGCCGGGATCGGCGGCCGGCCGAATGGTGCCGGAGAGGTAGAGCGCGCTGGAGAAGGCGGCGTTGACCTCCTCGACCGTTTCCAGCTCTCCGATTCGGATTCCGCGGGGAATGCCGCGTTCGAAACCGGTGGTCTCCACCGGTTCCCCGGGGGTGAATCTGAGGTTGGCCGGCAGGGTCCCCACCGGGAGTTTGCCGCTGGCGGGATGGCGGTCGCCGGTATTGAGTATGCCGTTGCCGCCGGTCGTCGGAAAATCCGTGGAGAGGCGAAGACCGGGACTGAAAATGGTTTCAACTTCGGAGCTGCGGTTGCCGACCCGGTCGATCACGCCGACCAGACAGGGGGTCCCGTCGGAGGAGAAGCCGAGTACGGCGGCGCCGGAAACGACGCCGTCACCACTGCCGAGATTCAGCGTAAAACGCTCGTTCCAGAGCAGGGGATCCCGGCGGACGATCAGTGCGGTCCGGTATTTCCAGCCGGCCGGAGCGGGCAGAGACAGGGCCTGGCGCAGGGTGCGGTTCTCCTCGCGCAGCGCCCGGTTTTCCGCGGCGCGGATTGCGAGCAGCCGGTTGTCCCGGTCCAGTTCGGTGAGGCGGGCGGCCAGTTCGTGGCGGTTGAGCAGAAGCAGAGATTGATCCGCCACCGCGTCAACCGCGATTCGTTCCGCCGCAAGATAGGGGTGGAGAAAATCACTGAAAAGCACGCCGGCGTTTCCGCGCAGCGAATGGTAGCCTGCGAAAATCAGCACGAAAAACAGAATGACCGAAACGAGGAGCAGGAGTTTCCGGCTGGGTTTTCCGCTTGGTTTCGGCATTTCTTCCCCGAATCAGTTTCCCTTCCGGCGGAGTTGTTCCGCCGGAAGTGCCGCCGCGTCAGCAGCAGCCGAGTTTGCGTTTGACGGCTTCCAGTTCCTTCGCCGCGTCGCCGAGCAGTTCGTCCAGGAGTTCCCGGACGGTCATGATCCCGTCGACCAGTCCGACCGACTGGCCGGCCATCAGCGATCCGTATTCGATATCGCCTTCCACCGCGGCGCGCCGGAGCGCTCCGATCCAGAACTTTTCGACCTCCTCCTGCGCCTGCTGGCGGTGGATGGTGCCGGCTTCCAGTTCGCGCAGCAGCCGGAGCTGGAGCTGGCCGAAGCGGTCGGTCCCCTTGTTGCGCAGGGCGCGGACCGCGACCACCGGCAGCTTCTGGTCGTATTGCGGCGTGGAAATCGCGTCGCGG
>ERZ779869.4385-NODE-4385-length-10120-cov-11.777844_pt1 | contig 10120 bp, 8 predicted proteins | sample MGYA00511557_ERZ779869 | MGnify/ENA primary metagenome ERZ779869 (study PRJEB29588, sample SAMEA2154620) | human gut metagenome | biome: human gut; feature: human-associated habitat; material: faeces | place: Denmark | collected 2008/2010 ...
GGCAATCATGTCTGCCATCGACGGCAGGCTGAGCAGATTGGAGGACTATATCGCCCGCAGAGATTTTACCAGATGCGTGGAGCAGGACATGACCAACGGAATTATCGCGGAAGCGTTCGAGATGGACCGGGATGACTTGAAGCGTAGACGCACGCAGAGTGTCCGGAATGTGAAAGCCACAAACGGTACCATCTCTCTGGAGAAGTATGCGCGCTCCCGTCAGGAGCCGGACTGGGATGATGACGAATGGCAAGACTGATCCTCAAGAGTCCCTATATCAAAAGCACCGGCGGGGCCTCCGGATACCTGCGCTACATCGCGACCCGGGAGCGGGTGGAGCTTATCCCAGATGACCGTCCGCCCACACGAAAGCAGGAGCAGCTCATCGCAAAACTGGTCAAAGACTTCCCGGACAGCAAGGTGCTCTATGAGTACGAGGACTACCTGACAAAGCCCACAAAGGTCAATGCATCTGCGTTCATCACGCTGGCGCTGGAAGCCAACTGGGATTCCATTCACGAGTCGGAGCAGTACATGAAGTACATTGCCACCCGGCCACGCGCCGAGCGCATCGGCGCTCACGGTCTGTTCGGTGATGAGGATGCAGTCTCTCTGGAGAAAGCCGTGGAAGAACTGGAGAACTACACCGGAAATGTGTGGACGCATATCATCTCTCTCAAGCGGGAGGATGCTGCTCGGCTCGGCTTCGACAACGCCGCGGCGTGGCGAAATCTCATCCGGGCGCACCGCAACGACATCGCGGCGGCAATGAAGATCCTGCCCGGCGACTTCCGATGGTACGCTGCTTTCCACGACGAGGGCGAGCACCCGCACATCCACATGATGGCCTGGTCCGTCAAGGCGGGGCAGGCCTACCTCTCCAAGGAAGGCATCCGTCAGATTAAGTCCAAGCTCACCAACGATATTTTCCGCAACGAAATGCTCCACCTCTATGAACAGAAGTCTGATTCCAGAGATGAACTGGTGCGGAAAACTCGGCGGGCAATGCTGGAACTGGTGCGTGCCATGCAGGACGGCGTATGTGACCACCCGGACGCCGAACAGCTCATGCTGGAGCTGGCGGCGCAGCTCGGAGCGGTCAAGGGCAAGAAATCCTACGGTTACCTCCCCAAACGGTTGAAGCAGCTGGTGGATGAGATCGTGGACGAGATGGAGCGGCTCCCTGTCGTAAGCAAGTGCTATGACCAGTGGCTGATGCTCCAAGGCAAGGTGGACAGCTACTATCACGACAAGACCCAGGCACGCATCCCGCTCTCACAGCAAAAGGAGTTCCGGCAGATCAAAAACGCGGTCATTCAGGAGGCGGAGCGCCTGCGCTTGGGTGAGATCAGCTTCGAGGAGAAGAATCTCGGTCAGTACGATGAGCCGGAAGAATTCCGAAACGAGTCTTACGACTACTGGGTGCTCCGGGATGTGATCCGGGACGAGAGCCTGACCATGGAGGAACGGAGCGACGCCGTCTCTGAAATGGACAAACTGGCAGAGAACGGTGATATGTATGCCCAGTACCTGATGGGAAAGCTCTGGCGGGACGGACCTTTGCTGATACCGGACTCGGTGGAAGCACGGTACTGGTTCGAGCAGGCGGGGGATCAGGGACATCTGGTGGCACAATATTCCCTTGCTAAGTTATACCTCTCGGATGATTTGGAAGTGCGGGATACCCGGAAGGGGATGAACTGGCTCTACACCGCCGCGGTCAACGGCAGCCACTACGCCATGTATCGGCTGGCCAAGGAGTGTCTCAAAGGCGAGCACATCCAAAAGGATACCGCAAGAGCGGTGGAGTGGTTTGCCAAGTCGGCGGAGGGAGGAAATCCCTACGCCCAGTATATGCTGGGCAAGCTGTACCTTACCGGAACGGAAGCTCCCTATGACGAGGAACGAGCAATCCACTGGCTGACCCGATCCGCCGAGCAGGGTAACCAGTATGCCCAGTATCTTCTGAACCATCTGGAGGAAAACCGCCCTCCCTCTGCAATGCTGGCGGTGACCCGGCTGCTCCATCACATGAGCCGGATCTTCCGGGACAACTCCGTCCCTAAGTCCCGCCCCGGCGGAATCCAGATCGACCGCAAGCGGCTGAAAAAGCTGCAGGAGAAGCGCATGGCCTTGGGCCATAAACCGGACGACCATGAGGAGCAGTGGCCTGACATGACGATGTAAGCGGCTCAAAAACTGGGCCGCAAAACAAAGAATAAAACCCTTCCACGCGGAAGGTAGAAAGGAACTGAATGAGAAAATCCAAATACAATTCGTTTGATGAACTCCCACTGATGCTGACCGTGGAGGATGTGTCCCATGTGCTGGGCATCGGTCTGGCCCACGCCTACGAGGTGGCCCACCGCAGGGATTTCCCCACCATCACACTGGGAAGCCGCATCATCGTTCCCCGTGACAAATTCATGGAATGGATCGACGAACAGGCTGCGAAAAAATCTGAAATATTTTAGTAGCTATTCCAAAAACTCTGTGGTATGTGTTTGTGTTAAAAAGGAGGGATCATAAATGGCAAAGAAACGAGCCAACGGTGAGGGCAGCATCCGCAAAAAGCCCAGCGGCCGCTGGGAGGGCAGATATACCCAGGGCATCGACCCGGTCACCGGCAAGGCCATCCAGAAAAGTGTGTCCGCTAAGACCCAGGCAGAGTGCAAGGAAAAGCTGGCGAAGGCCATTCGGGAAAACCGGGGCGTGCCTATCCATCACACCGGAGACTACACTGTAGCGGAGTGGTGCCGCCTGTGGTTTGAGACTTACAGCAAGCCCAACATCCGCTACAATACCGCCAAGGGCTATGAAGGGATCATCGAACACCACATCATCCCGGCCATCGGTGTGATCAAGCTCAGGCAGCTCTCGTCCATCCATATCCAGAGGATGTACAACGAGACCAAGGAAAACGGCAGGATGCAGCGCGGGTCGAAGCAGAACGGCAAAGCGCTATCCAACACCTTCGTGCGGCGTGTCCATGCGGTGCTGCAGGCGGCGCTGAAGCAGGCGGTGAAAGAGCGGCTCATCCCGTACAACCCCTGCGAGAACTGCCGTATCCCGCCCAAGGACAAGAAAGAGATGACCATCCTCCCGCCGGAGAGGATCGGCAGATACCTCCAGGAAGCGGAGAAGTACGGCGTCCTGCCTATGTTCTATCTGGAGTTGTCCAGCGGCCTGCGCCGGGGAGAACTGCTGGCGCTCCAGTGGGAGGACTTGAATGTAAAAGAGCGCATCCTGACGGTGAATAAGCAGGTCACCCGCATGGAGGGCGAGCTGGATGTGACAGAACCAAAAACGAAAAACTCTGTCCGCAAGGTGGCGTTGTCGCAGCAGGCCGTGAACCTGCTGGTGCAGGAGCATGAACAGCACCCGGACAACCCTATCCTGTTCCCGTCGCCCCGGACGGGCGGCTACTGGAGTCCGGACGCGGTGTCAAGGATCAACCGGAAGCTGCTAAAAAACGCAGGCATCGAGGAGCACGTGCGCTTCCACGACCTCAGACACACATTCGCCACCATGGCGATTTCCAGCGGCGTGGATGTGAAGACCCTGTCCAGCATGCTGGGTCACTACAGCGCGGGCTTCACTCTGGACACTTATACGCACATCACCAACGATATGCAGCGAGGCGCGGCAGAGAAGATCGGCGGCTTTATGGAATCGGCCACGGCAGCCAACGCCCCGGAGCCTCCCGACCCGCCGGAGGAGAACCGGTGCAAGGTGATACCGTTCGAAAGGGTGGGGTAAGTAATGTAAAACAGCCACAGATAGAAGCGACTCTATCTGTGGCTGTTCACACTATTGCATATCAAGATTAATAGAATCTGTTTCTCTGTTCTTGATGTATCTGGTCTTCTTTGTAGGCGGCCATGATTCGCTGATATTCCTTCGGGTTATCATTTTCGCAGTCCAGTGTAACAATTCGGTCAACGTACGGCTTTAATGGTTCAGGGCTGTACCAAGGCTCTTTTATTGTGAGATAAATGATTTTTTTCGTCTTCTGCCGTTCTGCCATTTCATGTAGCATTTGAATCTCTTCTGGATTTTTCGTAACACTTTGCATCGGCCATACAATCATGAAGTCAAACGCATAATTGTCGTATTTATTGCTACTGCTCCTGGTGGATAGATTGTCGAAATAGATAGTAAGGTTCGACAATTGCATGGACTGTCCATACTTTTTAGGAACTTTTACTTTGGAAAGACCTGCCCAACGGAAGAAATCCTCCATCCCATCCTTTGTGGTATGAATAAGAAAGATTAGACCTTTAGACCTCCCTCGAACATTCAGTGCTTTTAGAAGTGTCCGGTGTTTTTCTTCGTCGGCTATGCCGCAGATCAATAGCGTTTTCTCTGTCTCATTATTTAGGAAGCTTGCAATTTGCTTATAGGCGTTTTCTACATCAGACATGAAAATCCTCCTGATAAAACACTATCACAATGTGATTGGTTGGTAATTTTTTTAGCTGTACCTGACAATACAAAAACTACTATAAACCATTATAGGCGCTAAAAAGGAAAAACTCAAGTTTCCGTCGTGTCTGTGGCGAAATACCCGAGTTACACCTGTTAGGGATGGGTTAGGGATTTTGCGGTTTTCGGCGTTCCTCCGTACCGAGGTTGCAACCGCCATTTTACCGCTCTGACCACAATTGGGATGTGGTCAAGCACGCTTCAAAAATTGAACTAATAACGCAGAAAAACCGCCTAAAAAGGCGGTTTTTCTTGGAAAGGTGGTCCGAGTGACAGGATTCGAACCTGCGGCATCCTGCTCCCAAAGCAGGCGCGCTACCAACTGCGCTACACCCGGTTATTCAGTTTATTTATCCGGCTGGCCGTATTCTCCCAAAGCAAGCGCGCTACCAACTGCGCTACACCCCGATACGGTATTCACTTTGCATCGCAAATCCGTTTTTGACAGCCCTAATAGTATACTGGATTTTGGCCGGAAAGTCAACCGGCCGGTTGCATAACCCGCCCGAATAGCCTATAATAAAAATATCACCCAATATATAAAGGAGCGTGCCCTATGAGCGGTATGAAAAATATCCCCAAAAACGAGCGGATGACTCTGGCTTCCCAGATCGATTACCAGCCCGGCCAGGTGGTCAGCAAAACGCTGGCCCAAAATAACGCCGTCAGCCTTACCCTGTTTTCCTTCGAAAAGGGTGAGGAGATCAGCACCCATGTCTCCGGCGGTGATGCCATGGTGCAGGTGCTGGAGGGCACTGGCCGCTTTACCGTGGATGGCGACCCCCACATTCTGCATGAGGGCGAAAGCATCGTAATGCCTGCCGGCATTCCTCACGCCGTCTTTGGCGAAGAACGCTTCAAGATGCTGCTCACTGTCATTTTTTAAGTCCTATTGGGCCATATTCCCGCGGCAGATGCCAGCTTTGGTATCTGCCACCTTTTTATAATGCAAGAAATTTCTGCATGAATTTCAATATTTCTATCAGTAAAAATAAATTAACCAGCGCTGGCGCACACGAACCGCGAAATATGTTTTCTCAGAAAAAACACTTCGCATTTAGCTGCCCTTGGCACTGCAAAACCGCCTATCAAAGGCATTGACATTTCCCCCGGCCTCACATACAATAGTAAAAATACGGCGAAAAGTTGCCGTAATTTGTGTGACATCCAGTAAGAAAGAGGGTTTTATCGTGGAAAACAGCATGCAGAAACGCTATGGCCTGTTTACCGCCATTTCCATGGTCGTGGGCATCGTCATCGGCAGCGGCATCTTTTTTAAGGCCACCAAGGTGCTGGCCAATAATAACGGTGATATGGGCCGCAGCCTGCTCACCGTCGGCATCGTGGGCGCCATTATGCTCATCTGCTCCTTTGTGTTCGCCAATCTGGCCTCCCGGTACGAGAAGGTCAATGGCGTGGTAGATTACGCCGAGGCGGCGTTGGGCCGCGGCTACGCCTACTATGTGGCCTGGTTCATGACGCTGATCTATTATCCCACCATCACCAGCACGCTGGGCTGGGTCACCTCCCAGTATGCGGCCATTTTGTTTGGCTTTCCGGTAGCGGGGATGACCCATTACTGGGTCGGCTTCGGCATCCTGCTGGCGGATGGCCTCATCAATGCCTATGCTCCCCGGCTGGCCGGCAAGCTGCAGGTCTCCGCTACCGTTATCAAGCTTATCCCCCTTATTCTGATGGCCGTTGCGGGCACCATCACCGGCCTTTCCAATGGCCTCACCGTGGAGGCCTTTACCGCGGCCAGCGCCCAGATAGCCTCCCAGGGCAGCGGCCTGATGGGCGCCATTGTGGCCTTTGCCTTCGCTTATGAGGGCTGGATCATTGCCACCTCCATCAACAGCGAGCTGCACAATGCCAAAAAGAACCTCCCGCTGGCGCTGTCCCTTGGTGCGCTCATTGTGGTCGTTATCTACATGGCCTACTTCGTGGGCCTTACCGGCAGCATGAGTACCGCCGAGATGATGGCAGCAGGGGATATGCTCCCGGAAAAGGCCTTCGGCAATCTGTTTGGCCCGGCCGCCGGTACCATTGTATTTGTATTTATTGTTATCAGCTGCCTGGGTACTACCAATGGCCTGATGATGGGCTGCGCCCGCGGGGCCTACTCGCTGGGCGTCCGCGGAGAGGGCATCGCGCCGCGGTTCTTTGCCCGTGTGGATAAAAAGACCGACATGGCCACGAATTCCGCCTGGTTCGGCATCATCATCGCGCTGCTGTGGTACTCCTACTGGCATTTTTTCTTCATCCACGGCATGGGCCCCTCCTTCTTCAATTGGGAACCCGATGAACTGCCCATTATCACCCTGTATGCCGGCTATATTCCTATGTTTATCTCGGTCATGGTCCATTCCAAGGGAAACAAGCCCCTTATGCGGTACATCCTGCCGGTGGTGGCCATCCTGGGCTGCTGCTTTATGGTGTATTGCGCGTTTGTGGCATACGGCATCCAGGCACTGTACTACCTGGGCTTCTTTGCCCTGGTCATGGCGGTCGGTGCGCTGGTGCGCATTACCCAGTCCCGGCAAAAATAAAAACCCGAATAAAAGGAACAGCCCCGCGGCGCAGCAGCCCGGGGCTTCTTTTTTTTGCTAAATATCCGTCCAAACTGCCCTGCGATACAAAAAAAGCTCCTCTTTCGAGGAGCTTTTTTCCTATAATGAAATTACTGGGCGTCCACTTCCGCCATATGGCCGATGAGATCCAGCAGCTTGTTGCTGTAACCCCACTCGTTGTCATACCAGGAAACCAGCTTCACAAAGTGATCGTTCAGCATGATGCCGGCCTTGGCATCAAAGATGGAGGTATGGGGATCGGTGTAGAAGTCGGAGGAAACCACATCCTCATCGGTGTAGTCCATAATGCCCTTCATCTCGCCCTCGCAGGCAGCCTTTACCGCCTTGCAGATCTCCTCATAGGTGGTGGGCTTGGCCAGAGAAACGGTCAGATCCACAACGGAAACATCCAGGGTGGGAACGCGGAAGGACATACCGGTCAGCTTGCCCTTCAGCTCGGGGATAACCAGGGCGCAGGCCTTGGCGGCGCCGGTGGAGGAGGGGATGATATTGCCGGCAGCGGCACGGCCACCGCGCCAATCCTTCTTGGAAGCGCCGTCTACGGTCTTCTGGGTGCCGGTGGTGGAGTGTACGGTGGTCATCAGGCCCTCAACGATACCAAAGTTGTCGTTGATGACCTTGGCCAGAGGAGCCAGGCAGTTGGTGGTGCAGCTGGCGTTGGAAACGACCTTCATATCCTTGGTGTAGGTATTCTGGTTTACGCCCATAACGAAGGTGGGGGTCTCAGCATCCTTGGCGGGGGCGGAGATGATAACCTTCTTGGCGCCGCCTTCCAGGTGGGCCTTGCACTTTTCGGTGGTGGTAAATACGCCGGTGGATTCCACTACATAGTCAGCGCCTACCTTGCCCCACGGGATCTCAGCGGGGTTCATCAGGTCAAAGACCTCAATGGCCTTACCGTTGACGGTGAACTTCTCGTCCTTGATCTCCACAGTGCCATGAAAGCGGCCATGAATGGTATCGTACTTGGTCATGTAAACCATGTAGTCGCGGTTGATGGCGGGATCGTTGATCGCAACCACCTCGTACTTCTCCGGCTGCTCCATGGCGGCGCGGAATACCAGTCTGCCGATACGGCCAAATCCGTTGATACCGATCTTGATTGCCATAAAAAATCTCTCCTTATAGTTTTTTAGGGGGTTATGCCTTACATTGTTTATTTTATAACATTCTTTTGCAAACTGCAAGTGCTTTTCCCCCGGAAGTATAACAAATTATTCCCCCTTTGGCAACGATTATTTGGTTTTTGGCCTGTTTGCGGGCCCCATAACGGAAATAATAGTAGAGATTTGCTCCATTTGCTAAAAAAGGAGTGACAGCGCCGTTAATTTATGGTAAGATGATGTTGTCGAAATTTGTCGAAAAAGGAGGGCGGCCCCATGGCACAGGATCAGCTGGATCTTACCCCGCAGGATACCCTGGCGCTTTCCGCAGCCATGCGCCGCCCCCTTACCGATCTGTTCACCCGCATCCGGGCCATCGCCGCCCACGAGGAAATGCTGACCCCCTACCTGCGGCAGGAGCTGGAGGTGCTGCTGCGGGATGGCTACCGCCTGCTGCGCCTGGCCGATAGCCTGAGCACGGTGGAATGCTATGAACTGCCCCCCAATGCCGCGGTGTTCCCGCTGTGGCAGCAGCTGCAGGAGTGCCTGGAGAGCACCCGGCTGCTGCTGGGCGCCAATGGCCGTACCCTGTGCTACGATCTCCCGGAGGAGAATGACATGGTGCGGGGAGATGCCGAAATGCTTATGCGGGCTATTCTGCATCTCATCTGCAATGGCCTGGACGCCGCTGATGACGCGGTCGCTCCGGTAACGGTGCGGGGCAGTGTGGCCGGGGATCAGGCCATCCTCACCATCCTCGATGAGGGCCGGGGCATCCCGCCGGAAGACCTGGAAAACGTGAAGACCAAGTTCTACAAGGGCAGCAACTCGGTGCGCGGCAGCGGCATCGGTCTGGCGCTGGTGGATTCCATCATGACCGCGCTGGACGGCACGCTGGATATCAAGAGCACCCTCGGGCGCGGCACCGTGGTCACGCTGGGTCTGCCGCTGTACCATAAGGCGTGAGCAGCACCCAAAACACAGATTTTGTCACATTTGTGTGCTAAAATGAGCTTTGCGCGGGGATATGCCCCGGATAAAATACAAAAAAGACCGTCCTTTGCCGCAAGCGGCAGGGGCGGATATCGGGAGAAACCAATGAATCAACCTAAAAAGGAACGCTTTAAGACCAGCGTAGGCGGGCAGGCCCTGATGGAAGGCATCATGATGCGCGGCCCCAAGCTCATCTGCTGCGCTGTGCGCAAGCCGGACGGCACCATCGAGACCAAGACCGAGCCCACGCCTACCCATGGCATCTGGACAAAGATCCCGCTGGTGCGGGGAGCGATTTCCATGATCGAAAGCCTGATCATGGGTTACCGCTATATGATGTACTCGGCCCAGGTCAGCATGGGCGATGACTACGACCCCGAAGAGGAAGAGACCGCTTTTGAAAAGTGGGTAGGGGAGCATCTGGGCAAAAAGGCCGAGGACGCTCTGCTGGCCTGCGCAGCCGTTCTGGGTGGGCTGCTGGCCATTCTGCTGTTCACTGTGCTGCCCACCCTTATCGTGGGCGGCGTGAACCATTTTGTTACGCTGGGCCGCTGGGCCAAGGTGGTGCTGGAAGCGGTGCTCAAGGTGGGCATCTTCCTGACCTATATGGTGGGCATCTCCAAAATGAAGGAGATCCACCGGGTGTTCGAGTACCACGGGGCCGAGCACAAGACCATTGCCTGCTACGAGGCCGGAGACCCCCTCACGGTGGAGAATGTCCGCAAATATACCCGCTTCCACCCCCGGTGCGGCACCAGTTTTTTGATTTTGGTGGTCATCGTCAGCGTGTTCCTATACAGCGTGCTGCCCTGGTCCAGCACCAGCCTGCGGGTGGTGTTCAAGCTGCTGCTCCTGCCGGTGGTCATGGGCATCAGCTATGAGCTGCTCAAGTGGTGCGGCCGGTCGGATAACCTTGCCACCCGCATCATCCGCCAGCCCGGCATCTGG
>ERZ779869.4394-NODE-4394-length-10111-cov-2.494730_pt1 | contig 10111 bp, 10 predicted proteins | sample MGYA00511557_ERZ779869 | MGnify/ENA primary metagenome ERZ779869 (study PRJEB29588, sample SAMEA2154620) | human gut metagenome | biome: human gut; feature: human-associated habitat; material: faeces | place: Denmark | collected 2008/2010 ...
CCCGGATTTTCGGGTTTGTTTCTTTTTTTGGAAAAAAGTTACAAAACAGGCTCAAAAAGTTACAATACTATATATTAGAACGCTGATTCGTAAAAATCCAGAGTTGACACACAAAGTATTGGTATAATCTGATTCTGTTTCCACATACTAGATGTACAACAAAATTATGGAAAATATATTGTGAGAAACAGGAGGTTTTTATTAATATGAAGGCAACAGGAATTGTACGAAGAATCGATGATTTAGGACGTGTGGTCGTGCCGAAAGAAATCCGGAGAACGCTTAGAATTCGCGAGGGTGAACCGCTTGAAATATTTACAAACCGCGAAGGAGGCATTGTATTAAAGAAGTATTCACCCATAGGAGAACTTGCCGCATTTGCCAAAGAATATGTGGAGGCGGTTGCGCAGGTGGCGAAATGCACCGTGTGTGTGACAGACAGAGACCGGATTGTGGCGGTGGCAGGACCGGGAAAAAAGGACTATGCCGGAAAATCCATTCACCGTGAATTGTTGGAAGCAATTGAGGACAGACGGACGATTCTGGCAACGGATGCCGAACCGGACTTTAGCCAGGTAACAGAGGACGAGACAGAAGTATTTTCCGAAGCAGCGGCAACGATTTTAGCAGAAGGTGACGCTATCGGAATGGTGCTTTTACTGTCTCGCGACACAGAACGCATATTTGGTGACTTTGAGCAAAAAATGGCGATTTGCGGGGCAAACTTTTTAGGACGGCAGATGGAACCCTGATAGGCAAAATTTTAAGGTGATAACGCAGAAAAACCTTGACAATTACTACCAAAAAGGTTATATATAGATGTATAGGTTGTACAAATCTAGCAAATAATTTATTGAGGAGGATATAATCCATGAATAAGACTGAATTAGTAGCAGCTATGGCTGAGAAAGCAGAATTGTCTAAGAAGGACGCTGAGAGTGCATTGAAAGCATTCGTAGATGTTGTTACAGATGAATTGAAAAAAGGTGAAAAAGTACAGTTGGTTGGTTTCGGTTCTTTCGAAGTTGCTGAGAGAGCAGCAAGAGAAGGTATCAACCCATTGACAAAACAGCCGATGAGCATTCCTGCTTCTAAAGCTCCTAAATTCAAAGCCGGCAGAGGTTTGAAGGACGCTGTGAACGCATAATCTTGCGATTGTTATTATGGATTTTTGGAGCACTTTGCTATCGCATATAGCAGAGTGCTCTTTGTTATGCTTTGCCTAATGACGGATGAAACCGTGTGAGGCAGGACTTGACAGAAGAAGGGAGATTTTTTTATGAGACTGGATAAGTACTTAAAGGTATCCCGCCTGATTAAGCGCCGTACGGTGGCGAATGAGGCGTGCGACGCCGGACGAATTTTAGTGAATGATAAGGTGGCAAAAGCATCTTTAAATGTTAAGCCCGGTGACATCATCGAGATTCAGTTCGGAAACCGGAATACAAAAGTAGAAGTATTGAGCATAAACGAAACATACAAAAAGGATGAAGCCAAAGAACTTTACCGATACATGTAATAAAACCCCCTGTGACAGCATATAGTGAGATAGATATGATGCCAGGGGGCTTTTATTATGTTGCAGGAATCTTCCCAGCCGGTGACGGCACATAAATTGGAGATGCAAAATCGTAACCACGTGGATTTGACCGGAATTACGGAAGTGGTTTCTTTTGACAATAAAGAAATTGAACTTGAGACCATAGAAGGTGCCGTGCGCTTTGCGGGTGAGGATTTGCATGTAAAGCGCCTTACACTCGAAAAGGGCGAGGTGGAATTAGAAGGAAGGATTTGTGAGATTATCTATCATGAGTCGAGAAAGGAAAAGACGGCAGGGGGTGTTCTTAGCCGTTTGTTTGGCTGATGGAAATGATACAGGGGCAGCTTATGTATGTTGCCGCCTCCTTTGTGGAGGGTGTTTTCTTAATGTTTTTGTATGATTTTATACGAGCGTTCCGTATGAAAGTGAAACATGGCAGAGTGTGGATTCTGATTGAAGACTGGCTGTTCTGGTTATTGGCAGCTTTCTTTGTATTCCCTATGATTTTTACGCTCAATCACGGTTTGATCCGCAGTTTTTTTGTAATTGCTTTGACTTTGGGTGTTTTTTTATACCGAACTTTGGTAAAAACGCATGTACAAAGAGTAATTTATGAATTTTTTAGGCTTATTTTTCGACCGTATGTTTGGATTTTTAAAAAAATAAAAGGAATACAGAAAAAACACTTGAAATCGTGAAAGTCAGCGTCTATAATGGATTTATTGGTACTACAAGTATAGAAAATACAATTGTAGAATAATGTCGAGGGGATGGAGCCGTGAGAAGAAGAAAAAGAAGAAACCGCACCGGGATTTATCTGGTTATGCTGGTGGCAGCCTTGTTTGTTGGCACATTAGCGGTTCATGGTTATTCACTGCGTGCAAACTGTCAGAAACTTGCGACAGAGAACTTAAAAGATAAGAAAAAGAGTTTGAAAAAAGAACAGGAACAGATTAAAGAACAAAAAGAGTATCGTAAAACAGACCAGTATGTGGAAGATGTTGCGCGTGAAAAATTTGGACTGGTATATGATAATGAAATTGTGTTTAAGGCAGAATAAGAACGAAGACCATTGCTTAGGCAGTGGTCTTTTTTTGTCGAAAATTTCTTGAAAATGCCCTTCCGATTTTGACATTTTTTTCTGTATGATCTCTTTATACTGAGAGTGTTTAGAGAAAGACAAGGGGGCACGGATTTTGAAAGACAAGAAACAAAAAATATGTTTTGACAAGCGATATTTGTTGTTGTTAGTGGCAGGATTTTTGACCGGGCGCGTGTGGCTGTATGGAATTAATCCTTTTGGTGTGGCATTGTTTGCTGCGGTGGCAGCGGAGCGAAAAGGCAGGAAACTTTTGGCTCTTTTTGTTTTGGCAGGCATGTTTAGCAGCACAGAAGGACTTTCGCTTATTAAGTATCTCACGCTCTTTCTGCTTGTTCTGTCACTCGAAAAAATACAGGAAAAGTGGACAAGCCATACCGGACAGGCGGTGTATTTAGCACTTCTTACAGGCGGTTTAAATATGGCGGCAGGTATTTTGAACAGTATTCTTGCCGTAAATACATGGGAAGTATTCTGGCTCAGTATCCTTGAGAGTGTCATGGTATTTGCGCTTGCCAATGTGTATCAATGGGGTGTGCATTTTATTTTGTATGAAGAGTGGAATCAATTATTTAACAATGAGGAATTGATTAGCCTTCTTATCCTTGCGGTGACAGCACTGTATGGGCTGCCGAGGCAGGCGGATATGATTTTTTCCATTTCCGGAACACTTTCGTATTTCATGATTTTGTTTATGGGATACCGGTATGGGGCGTCGACTGGCGCCATTGCCGGGGCGGCGGGAGGAATTTTACTGGCACTTACCGGGGAAAATATGGTGGTTGTCGGCATATGCTGTCTGCTCGGTGTGTGCGCGGGGACGCTGCGTAAAATGGGACGTTTTGTAAGTGGCGGGCTGTATCTTCTTGTCGGTGTGCTGCTTGCTGTGTATTCATTAAAGGACTTGTATGGCATTATTGAACTGCGGGCAATGCTGTCGGCGGTTATTTTGTTCTTTGCCATTCCAAGGCGGGTTATTCACTGCGTGGAAGAAGACATACCCGAACGGGAAGAGGATTCTTTTGCCAGAGAGGATGTACGCGCACTTGCCAACCATCAGCTGGAAGACTTTTCAGATGCCTTTCGCCGGCTGTCCAAGAGTTTTGAAAATGAGATGGAAGAAAAAGGGTTGTCGGAAGAACGGCTAGAGGATATTTTTGCACAGTTATCTCGTGATACGTGCAACGAATGTATCAATTGTAAATATTGCTGGAACCGCCATTATGAGGAGACCAATGAAAGTCTGCGACAGATTTTGTGGCAGGTGGGGCAGGACGGAAGTGTAACGCTGTCACAGATTAGTCCGGATTTTCAAAGACGCTGTATGCATCTAGATGAGTATGTGCATCAGGTCGAGGAGAGGATTGCCGGGGAAAATGTGAGACTTGGCTGGCATAACCGGATGTCAGAAAACCGCCGCGTGATGGCAGAGCAGATGAAAGAAATTGCAGTGGCGTTAAAATCGTTTACCATCAATTTGGGCGAGACAGAGGAACTTCCCAAAGAGCGAAAACGAAGAATTTTAGAAGAATTAAAAAAAGAGGGTATCAAGGTAGCACGTTTATCGGTGAAAAAAAGGGGCGGATATCTGGAAGTAATGTTTACCGGTGCCTGCCATGGCAATCATTGTTTGACAAAGACCGATGTTGCTCAGGCGCTGTACCGTGCGACAGGCATTATGATGTGTCCGGCAAGAGAGACAAGAAATGTGCTTTCTTCCACAACGGATACGATGTTTTTCAGACAGGACACGGTGTATAAGGCGCTTACGGGGCTTGCCAGAGTTGCCAAAAGCGGTGAGAGTGTGTCTGGTGACAATTATTCGTTTTTGGAACTTTCGGGAACCGGTGAGCTTCTCATGGTTTTAACGGACGGCATGGGGAGTGGTGAAATGGCGGACCGCGACAGCAGCAATCTGATTGAGGCACTGGAATATCTGATGGAGGCGGGGTTTGAAAAAAAATCGGCACTCAGGCTTTTGAATACGCTGTTTGTTGCAAATTATGAGGGAAAATCATTTGCAACACTTGATATGGCGGCGATTAACCTTCATACCGGCATTTGTGAAATTATGAAAAATGGAGCGGCAACTACTTTTGTAAAGCGGGAAGACGGAGTAGAAATGATTGCTTCCAGTGCGCTTCCGGTCGGCGTGGATTTGCAGGCGGAGCCGGATGTCGCCATCGTACAATTGCAGGAAGGCGATATGGTTATTATGGTTTCGGACGGTGTGCTTGACAGTTTTTATGAGAGAAATATAGAGAGCGACAGTCAGGAGGAGATGGCGACACTCATTGACAGACTGTACTGCAAAAATGCGAATGACATGGCAAACCAGATTTTGATGAACACACTGGCGCACAGTACAAAAGAGGCGTCTGACGACATGAGCGTTTTGGTGGCTGGAATTTGGAATAAAGTTTGACGGAAAAAAGGAAAACCGTTACAATAAATGCGGAGGATGAAGCCGTGAGAGAAGAAATGATTCAATATAGCGAAACGCACCACTTGTTTTCACCGGGCGACAAGATTATTGTGGGGGTGTCGGGTGGCGCTGATTCGGTATGCCTTTTGTATTTATTAAATAGTTTACGGAAAGAAATGAATTTGTCTCTATTCGTTCTGCATGTCAAACATGGCATCCGGGGAGACGATGCCGACCGGGACGCACAATTTGTGAGAGAACTTTCAGACAAGTGGGAACTTCCGTGTTTTGAGGTTTTCGAAGATGTACCGGCGTATGCAAAAAAGTGGGGGATGAGTGAGGAGGAGGCTGGACGTGCATGCCGCTATGAGCAGTTTGAAAAATTGCGCAGGGAAAAAAATGCGGACTGTATTGCAGTGGCGCACCACAAAGAGGATCAGGCAGAGACATTTTTGTTCCGGCTGATACGTGGGAGTTCTGCCAGAGGCTTGGCGGCGATGTTACCGAAAAGAGATTTTATTATACGACCGCTTCTATTTGCCGAAAAGGGAGACATTCTTGCGTTTTTGGAGGAGAAAAAGATACCGTGGCGGGAGGATATTACGAATCAGGATACAGCGTATCAGAGAAACTGGATTCGGAAGGAGTTACTGCCACTGTTAAAAGAGAACTTAAATCCGGGTGCGGTAAGGCATATTGCGGATGCGGCGGATGACATTGGCAAGTGGCGTAAGTATATCCGCGAGCAGGCAGAGTGCGAGGCAGAACATGTAATTTTCCATGAGGGAAAAGAAGTTCTGTTAAGGCGGGATGTGTGCCGGGGACTTCCGGAGGTTTTGCAAAAGGAGATTTTGTCGCTCTTTTTAGAGCGGGGAATCTCTGGCGTAAAAGATGTCACGAGAGCGCATTATGAGGCATTATATGAAAAAATTGCGGAGAAAGGAAACGGCACGTTTTCTCTGCCAGGCGGCTATTTTGTCGTCTGTGATTATGAGCATTTCAGGCTTACGAAAAATAAGCCCAAAAAGCAGGAAAACGTTTGTGTGGAATGCGACATGGCATCCGGGAATATAGTGGAAATGGATGGTGTGTATTACCGCTTTCGTTTTGAGGTGGTGGCACGTGAAAAACTGGATTCAGAAATTCCACAAAAAGACTATACGAAATGGTTTGATTATGATAAGATAAATAGTAAACTGACGATTCGCAATCCGAGACCGGGAGATTTTTTTGTGCTTGATGACAAGGGGCATAAAAAGAAATTATCCCGCTACTATATGGACGAAAAGATTGCGAAAGAGTGTCGGGACAGGCAGCTTGTACTGGCGGATGGCTCCCACGTGATTTGGGCGGTTCCAAATCGAATCAGCGCAGCCTGCAAAATAAATCAAAATACAAAATATGTTTTGGTTGTGACCAAAGAAAGGATACGTCATGAAAGAAGAAATCAACGTCTTGATTAAAGAAGATGAAATTGTAGCAAGAGTGAAGGAACTTGCTGAGCAGATTAACCGTGATTACGAAGGAAAAACACTTCATTTGATTTGCATTTTGAAAGGAAGTGTATTTTTTACCTGCGAACTGGCAAAATATATTACAGTGCCGGTTACGATTGATTTTATGAGTGTATCAAGTTATGGAAATGGTATGACCAGCAGTGGAAGTATTACGATTAGTCAGGATTTGGTTATGAGTTTGGAAAACCGCGAAGTGCTGATTGTTGAAGATATTGTGGACAGCGGACGCACACTTTCGTATCTTGCCCATATGTTAGAAAAACGTGGACCGAAAAGTTTGCGCATTTGTACGCTTTTAGATAAACCGGCATGCCGCGTATCAGAAGTGGATGTGGCGTATACCGGTTTTGAAATTGATGATTTATTTGTGGTTGGATTTGGACTTGATTATGCCCAGAAATACCGCAATTTGCCTTATATCGGAGAGCTGAAAATAAAGGAGGATTAATCCGATGAGAAAATGGAAAGGTTATGGCTTTTTTGTCGCGATGGCGGCAATAATTTTGATTGCCATGATTTCGAGCGATTTTATGTCCGGATGGACAGAGGAGAATTATACTTATACACAGTTTAAGGACGATTTGTCGAATCATAAAATACAGTCCGTTGTGGTGGGACAAAATGAGCAGGTTCCGACCGGTGAAATCCGTGTGACAATGAAAGACAGTAAAAAACATTCTTTCTATGCACCGGATGTGAATGTAGTTATTGAAAAATTAGACGATGCACATTTTACAAATGTAGTTGTCTCGGACGTTGAGACAACACCGTGGTATTTGGAGATTTTGCCATATGCAATAGGATTCGTCCTGATTTTTGTTTTGTTTACAATGATGACGAGCCAGGCGCAGGGCGGAGGCGGCGGAAATGCCAAAATGATGAATTTTGGAAAGAGCCGTGCGAGAATGACCGCACCGGATGAAAAATCAAAGACATTTGCGGATGTTGCCGGTCTGGTCGAGGAAAAAGAACAGTTAGAAGAAATTGTAGACTTTTTAGAGGCACCGCAGAAGTATACGAATTTAGGTGCCAGAATCCCGAAAGGTGTGATTATGGTGGGCCCTCCGGGAACCGGTAAGACATTGCTTGCCAAAGCAGTTGCCGGTGAAGCGGGTGTTCCGTTCTTTAGTATTTCCGGTTCTGATTTTGTGGAAATGTTTGTCGGTGTCGGTGCTTCCCGTGTCCGTGACTTGTTTGCGGAAGCAAAGAAAAATGCACCGTGTATTGTTTTTATTGATGAGATTGACGCCGTGGCAAGAAGACGAGGAAGCGGTCTTGGCGGCGGGCATGATGAGCGTGAGCAGACGTTAAATCAGATGCTTGTTGAAATGGACGGTTTTGGAATTAATGAGGGAATTATCGTGATGGCGGCAACCAACCGTGTAGATATTCTGGATCCGGCAATTCTCAGGCCGGGACGTTTTGACCGCAGAATCCACGTGGGTCTTCCGGATGTGAGAGGCCGTGAGGAAATTTTGAAAGTCCATGCGAAAAATAAACCGTTATCGGATGATGTAAATCTGGAAGAAATCGCACGTACAACGGCAGGATTTGCCGGTGCGGATTTGGAAAATCTTTTGAATGAGGCTGCCATTTGCGCGGCAAGAGAAAACCGTCCGTATTTGATGGACGAAGATATTCGCAAGTCCTTTATCAAAGTGGGAATTGGTGCAGAGAAAAAGAGCCGTATTATTTCTGAAAAAGATAAACGGGTTACGGCATATCACGAAGCCGGACACGCAATTTTGTTCCATGTTTTGCCGGATGTCGGACCGGTCTATACGGTTTCCGTAATTCCGACCGGGCAGGGTGCCGGTGGTTATACGATGCCATTGCCGGAAAAAGATGAGATGTATCTCACCAAAGGTAAGATGTTACAGGATATTGTTGTATGTCTTGGCGGGCGTATCGCAGAAAGTCTTGTCTTTGATGATGTGACAACGGGGGCTGTGCAGGATATCCGTCAGGCAACGGAGCGAGCACGCGATATGGTTACAAAGTATGGTTTCTCGGATGAACTTGGTATGATTAACTACAGTACGTCAGATGATGAAGTCTTTATCGGCCGAGAAATTGGCCACGCAAAGAACTTTAGTGAAGGAACCGCTGCTGTGATTGACCAGGAAGTAAAACGAATTATCGAGAGCTGCCGTGAGAAGGCTACTAAGATTTTGAAAGAAAACCGCAAGGTTTTGGATAAACTGGCAGAGCTTCTGATTGAAAAAGAGCGAATCGGGCAGCAGGAGTTCGAGGCTCTCTTTGGGCAGAATGACGAGACAATCGAAGAAATGTAAAGATTCTTTGTGCAAATGTGCAAATGGGAGAAAAGTATTGGGCAAAACTAACAAAAGAATGGTGGAAAAAATGTAAACTTTGTGCACACTGTTTCTTGGTAACGTGTTATAGTAATACGCGTAAACCCCAATACATTATATAGTTTTTGCTACACCCCATAAGTAACAAAAATACCTTCTCCCAAAAGGACAGCATCGTAAGCTGTCCTTTTGACTTATCTAAAACAAGGATTCACGGCTTTTTAGCCGTGAATTTTTACAAATAGAAATAATTATGTTCGGAGGACAAAGCAATGGCTGACGGAACTCTTAATAAGAAAGCAATATTTAGTGATGGTACGGCTGATTTTGTTTCGCCATGTGAACCGCGTGTGTATGAGACCGTTACGATTCGGTGCCGCGTTGGGAAAGATGAGGCAGAATATGTGAAGGCAATGGTGGATGAAGTGCCTTATATTATGCATTTAGAAAAGTCAACGGAGTATTTTGATATTTATGCTGTATCATTTCCATTGGAAGATCATCCGGTAAGTTATTACTTTAGGGTAGAAACGGCGAAAGAGACATTGATTTGCAACCGTCAAGGAGTGGTTTCGGATGTCAATCCATATTTCAATTTCTGTCTGATTCCGGGATTTCATACACCGGACTGGGCAAAAGGTGCCGTGATGTACCAGATTTTTGTGGATCGTTTTTATAATGGGGATAAGACAAATGATGTTGTTGACGGTGAATATACATATATTGATGAGCATGTGACGCAGGTGCGTGACTGGAATAAAATGCCGGCATCGATGGGCGTGCGTGAGTTTTATGGCGGCGATTTGCAGGGTGTCATGGATAAACTGGACTATTTGCAGGATCTTGGCGTGGAAGTTTTGTATTTGAATCCGATTTTTGTATCGCCTTCAAATCATAAATATGATACGCAGGACTATGATTATATTGATCCCCATTACGGCGTAATTGTCGAGGATGGCGGTGACGTGCTGGCGGCAGATGACAGAGAAAATGCGCATGCTACAAAATACATTAAGCGCGTTGTTAATATGAAAAATTTAGAGGCGAGTAATGCATTCTTTGCAAAATTTGTCGAAGAAGTACACCGTCGTGGCATGAAAGTGATTCTGGATGGTGTATTTAACCACTGCGGATCCTTTAACAAATGGCTGGACAGGGAACGGATCTATGAGAATCAGCCGGGATATGAAAAGGGTGCGTTTATCAGCAGTGACA
>ERZ779869.4399-NODE-4399-length-10099-cov-3.610315_pt1 | contig 10099 bp, 10 predicted proteins | sample MGYA00511557_ERZ779869 | MGnify/ENA primary metagenome ERZ779869 (study PRJEB29588, sample SAMEA2154620) | human gut metagenome | biome: human gut; feature: human-associated habitat; material: faeces | place: Denmark | collected 2008/2010 ...
TATACCGGATGATTACGGAAGACGGATACGATCTGGTGTCCGGATGGAAGCAAAAAAGATATGATCCGCTATCAAAGACACTGCCGACAAAGTTATTCAATGCTACCGCACGCAAAGTATCAGGTATTCCAAACCTGCACGACTTCAACTGCGGTCTGAAAGCCTATCGCAAAGATGTCGTGAAAAACATCGAAGTATATGGCGAAATGCACCGCTATATCCCCTACCTTGCAAAGAATGCCGGATTCCAGAAGATAGGTGAAAAGGTGGTACACCACCAGGCACGTAAATATGGCTCTACCAAATTCGGATTCAACCGTTTCTTCAACGGATATCTGGATTTGATTTCTCTTTGGTTCCTGTCTAAATTCGGAGTGAAGCCGATGCATTTCTTCGGATTATTAGGATCGCTTATGTTCTTTATCGGAATGATCTCCGTTATCATGGTAGGTGTCAGCAAACTGCACGCAATGTACAACGGTCTCCCCTACCGGCTTGTAACCGATTCTCCTTATTTCTATCTATCGCTCACAGCGATGATTATCGGTACACAGTTATTCCTTGCCGGATTCCTGGGAGAACTGATCTCACGTAATGCCCCCGAACGGAACAATTATCAGATAGAAAAGAAAATTTAATTCACGCCCAATAACCGATTATGAAGAATTTAATTCGTATCTTTTTAATAGTAGTAATTGTTGGTGCAGGTATAAGCATCGGCAGTTCGTGTTCGGACGAAAATGATTGCTCGCTGGCGGGACGCCCCATGATGTACTGCACATTGTACACAATTGACGAAATAACCGACAGAAGAGTAAACGACACACTGGACTCATTAACAATTACAGCATTGGGAACAGACTCAATCATTCTCAACAACCAGAAAAAAGTACATACGCTGATGTTACCGTTACGCTATACCAGCGATACTACTGTATTTATACTCTGGTACAATCCGAATAGTCCTACTAACAAAAAAGATGTTGATACATTATATATTATACAAAAAAATACACCGTATTTTCAATCAATGGAATGCGGATATATGATGAAGCAGAACATTCTCAGTACCAAATTTGGAAATACCAAAAATAGTTCGGAAAGAATAGATTCTCTACATATACAAAATAAAGAAGCCAATACAAATGAAATTGAGAATCTACAAATATTCTTTATATACCGAGAGCGGACACCTGACGAAGAGACTAATTAGTCTGCTTCTGCTCTTTTGTATTGGGCTTCCGTTGATAGCACAGCAGCAACGCCCGGTCCATACACCCAAAAGAGATCAGAAGAAAAAGGAAGTTACCGAGATAGATACAATTCCGTTCTATAACGGGACGTATGTAGGTGTAGACTTATACGGCATCGGAAGTAAACTTCTGGGTGGTGACTTTATGAGTTCTGAAGTAAGTATAGCAGTCAACCTCAAGAACAAATTCATCCCGACAGTTGAGTTTGGTATGGGAGGTACAGACACATGGAGCGAAACAGGTATACACTATAAAAGTAAAGCAGCTCCTTTCTTCCGCATCGGTGTGGATTACAACACAATGGCAAAGAAGAAAGAGAAAAACAGTTATCTGTATGCAGGTATCCGTTATGCGTTCAGTTCATTCAAATACGATGTATCGACCCTGCCGGCAGATGATCCGATATGGGGGGACAACATCGGTAATCCCAGTCTCGGAGACGACTACTGGGGAGGAAGTATCCCGTTCAATCATCCGGGAATGAAAGCCTCCGTACAATGGTTGGAAATCGTATTAGGAGTTAAAGTACGCATTTACAAGAACTTCAACATGGGCTGGTCGGTACGCATGAAATATAAAACCAGCGCTTCTACGGGAGAATACGGAGATCCTTGGTATGTGCCCGGCTACGGAAAATATAAATCGAACAATATGGGAATCACTTATTCCCTCATTTATAAACTACCTCTTTAGAATATAATGACAGGACTAGAGATTTGGCTGCTTGCAATAGGTTTGGCGATGGACTGTTTCGCTGTTTCGATTGCAAGCGGTATTATTTTAAAACATACCCAATGGAGACCGATGCTGGTCATGGCTTTCGCCTTCGGATTTTTTCAGGCTCTCATGCCTTTCATCGGCTGGATGTTCGCCAAGAGTTTCAGTCACCTGATAGAAAGCGTAGACCATTGGATCGCTTTTGCTATTCTTGCCTTTCTAGGCGGCAGAATGATTTTCGAATCTTTCAAGGAAGAAGAATGTTGCCAGCTATTTAATCCCACCAAGCTGAAAGTAGTATTCACAATGGCGATAGCGACAAGTATTGACGCACTGGCAATCGGCATTTCCTTCGCCTTTCTGGGAGTTCAAGATTATACTCAAATCCTCTCTCCTATTTGTATCATCGGACTTGTTTCGTTTGTCATGTCGCTCATCGGGCTGATCTTTGGTATCCAATGCGGCTGCGGGATTGCCCGAAAGTTAAAAGCAGAACTATGGGGAGGTATCATTTTAGTCATCATCGGACTAAAAATATTGGTTGAACATTTATTCTTTCAATAAAAAGAAAAAGTTTCTCATCAAAATATAGAAAAGCGTATGAAAACAAAGAAAAGTTTCCTTTGGCTGGCGTTCCTGATTCTGGCAACCATTTGGATATTAGCCAGACACAATCAGCAAGCAAACTATTACAATATCAAAGGGCTTGTATTCGGAACAGTATACAACATCACCTACCAATATGACAGTGACTTGAAACCGGAGATCGAAGCAGAACTGAAACGTTTCGACTTTTCATTATCTCCGTTCAATGACAGTTCCGTAATCAGTCGTGTAAATCGTAATGAAGAATTAGTGACAGACAGTTTCTTTCAAAAATGCTTCAACCGTTCCATGGAAATCTCCCGTGAAACCAAAGGTGCTTTCGACATAACCATAGCCCCACTGGCCAACGCCTGGGGATTCGGATTCAAGAAAGGAGCTTTCCCGGACTCATTAATGATAGATAGCCTGCTGCAAATCACCGATTATGAAAAGGTGAAACTAGAAAATGGAAGAGTTATCAAACAAGATCCCCGTATCATGTTAAGTTGCAGTGCGGTTGCCAAAGGGTATTCGGTGGATGTCATCGCCCAACTGCTCGACCGGAAAGGAATAAAGAATTATATGGTAGACATAGGCGGAGAAGTGGTAGTAAAAGGGGTTAACCCCAAAAACAACTTATGGCGTATCGGCATCAACAAACCGATTGACGACTCCCTATCCGTGAGACAAGACTTACAAACGGTACTCGACCTCACCGACCTCGGTATGGCTACCTCCGGCAACTATCGTAACTTTTACTATAAAGACGGAAAAAAATACGCTCATACGATTGACCCCAGAACAGGTTATCCGGTGCAACACAATATCTTATCTGCCACAGTAATCGCAGAAGACTGTATGACCGCCGATGCGCTGGCTACCGCCTTTATGGTAATGGGACTGGAAGAAGCCGAAACATTCTGCAAAGCAAACCCCAAGATTGACGCGTACTTTATTTATAGTGGAGACAACGGAGAATTTAAGACTTACTATACGGAAGGGATGAAAAAATACATAACTACTCCCCAATAAAAAGACAACGAAAATATACGAATAAATTAGAGGCTCTATTTTATGCAAATAGAGCCTCTATTTATATAAAACAGACGCTCTGTTTGGGTAAAACAGAGCGTCTAATTTTCAAACATTCATATAGGATTTGACAAACAATATCTTTTCACTTCATAAACACAAAATACACTGCCGCTATCAGGCAAACGAATGCAGCCAAATGATTCCAGTGCAGTGCCTCTCCTTTAAAAAAAACAGTAGTAAACACCGTAAAGATGACAAGAGTTATCACTTCCTGAATCACCTTTAACTGCATCAATGTAAACGGGCCTCCATTACCGATAAACCCGATACGATTCGCCGGTATTTGACACGAATACTCAAAAAAAGCAATTGCCCAGCTAAAAGCAATTACACCTATCAACGGAAGAGAAGCAAACCAAGTATATTCCTGTTTCATCTTCAAGTGACCGTACCAAGCAAAAGTCATAAAGACATTGGATACGATAAGCAACAAAATTGTATATATTCCTTTCATAACAACCGATTTCAATTAATCTATTTTATCCGGTAATAATTCTTCTTGTACATTCGTCATGCTTCCCCAAAGACTGTAACGGGCCTCCGGATTCATCTCCTCCAGTTGCCGCAAAATCCCTTTCATATCGCTCCGGCTGGATTGTGATTCGTAAGGGCAATTCTTTACTTGCTTCTGATAACTGTGTAAAGCCGCCAACTCTACCAAGTCAGCTTCGTGGACCAAACACATCGGACGGATAATCGTCATATCAAACTTCTTCATCACCAAACGGGGAGGCATGGTGCTAAATGCTCCCTGATAAGTGATATTCATCAGCAATGTTTCCAGAATATCATCCATGTGATGCCCCAAGGCTATCTTATTACATCCATGCTCTTTGGCAACTGTAAACAAAGCTTTCCGGCGATTCCACGAACAAAGGAAACAGGGAGACTTACGTGTATCGGTAGCCGGATCGAAGGCTGTCTCATATTGTACAAAAGGTACTCCATACGCTTCACAATGCGCTTTCAAATATGCCGTATCACTCTGATAAGGGATATTTTTCATCACCACATGAACTGCGACAACCGAAAAGCGAGGTTTATAGATACGTACACGCTTACCCAGCAATTCGACAAGCGCCAACGAATCTTTCCCTCCCGACAGTCCGATAAGGATTTTGTCTCCTTCTTCTATCAGTCCATATTGCACCACTCCTTTACTGAACCGCCTTTCAACGCGGCGAATGGTTTTCTCTTCTTCCGTAAATTGTGTCATATCTTCAAAAATCGGCTGCAAAAGTAAGCGAAAAGAATGATTTAAAGAAGAATTAACATAATAGAATCGCCGAAAAAGGGTTTATTTCTAATAAATTTGTACTTTTGAACAATTGATAAATTGACTGTTGACCGAAAACGATACCGTTTTCTACCAAACCGTCACTCATAAACGCTAAGAACGATGAAAAGAAAATATATTTTATTTCTAATTTGCAGTTTCTTCCTTGGGGGAGTTTCTGCGCAAACACTGGAACAGGCACGCACCTTATTCACTAAAGGCGACTACGAGAAAGCCAAGCCTGTCTTTAAGAAATATGCTAAATCCCAACCGTCCAATGGTAATTATAATTACTGGTATGGCGTATGTTGCCTGAAAACAGGAGAAGCTGAAGAAGCTGTGAAACCTCTCGAAATGGCTGTAAAGAAACGGGTAGCCAGCGGACAGCTTTATCTGGGACAAGCTTACAATGACACGTACCGTTTTGAAGATGCAGTGAACTGCTTCGAAGAATATATCACCGACTTAAAGAAACGAAAACGCCCTACCGAAGAAGCTGAAAAGCTGTTAGAGAAAAGCAAAGCCGATCTCCGTATGCTGAAAGGCGTAGAAGATGTCTCCATTATCGACAGTTTTGTGGTAGACAAGTCTACTTTCCTGAATGCTTATAAAATTAGCGAAGAATCAGGTAAGCTGTTTACTTTCAACGAGTTCTTCAAAACTGAAGGCGATAACCCGGGAACAGTCTACGAAACCGAAATCGGAAACAAAATCTATTATAGCGAAAAAGGCGAAAGAGGAAATCTGGATATTCTTTCAAAAAATAAGCTGTTAGATGAATGGAGTAACGGACGTCCGTTGCCCGGCAGTATCAATGATTCCGGAAACGCCAACTATCCGTTTGTTATGGCAGACGGTGTTACTATTTATTACGCAAGCGACGGCGAAGGGCTGGGAGGATATGATATCTTTGTCACCCGTTACAATACGAACACCGATACGTATCTTGTACCGGAGAATGTAGGGATGCCGTTTAATTCTCCCTACAATGACTATATGTATGTGATCGACGAATATAATAATCTGGGTTGGTTTGCTTCCGACCGTTTCCAACCGGAAGGAAAGGTCTGCATCTATGTATTTATCCCCAACAATTCAAAGCAGACCTACAACTATGAAGCTATGGACCAGCAGCAAATGATTCGGTTGGCACAGATTCATTCGTTGAAAGAAACATGGAAAGATAAGAAGGCAGTTGCCGAAGCACAACAGCGCTTGGAAGCCGCTATGAGCCATAAGCCGCAGGAACGCCGGATTGCAGATTTCGAGTTTGTGATTGATGATAATACGACTTATTATCTTCTGAAAGATTTCAAATCGGCCAAGGCCAAACAACTCTTCCAACGTTACCAGCAAATGGAAAAAGACTATCGTCAGCAAGAAGAAAAACTCAATAGCATGCGGCTACGTTATGCAACCGGCAATAAACAGGAAAAAACAATATTGACTCCGGCCATTCTTGATTTGGAAAAGAGAATATTGCAAATGTCCGGCGAACTGGATGCTCTTGAAATAAATGTACGAAACGCGGAAAAAACAAAATAATAATAACTCTGAACTATGGATATACTTATTATCACCGTTCTCATTATCGCCGCAGTAATACTGTTTCTGGTAGAACTGTTTGTCATACCCGGTATTAGTCTGGCAGGAATCTCTGCACTGGTTTGCATCATTTATGCCAATTACTATGCATTTGCCAATCTAGGTATGGCAGCGGGATTCATTACCTTGGGAATATCAGGAGTAGCCTGTATCGGGTCGCTCGTCTGGTTCATGCGGTCGAAAATGCTCGACAAACTGGCTCTGAAAAAAGATATTGATTCTAAGGTAGACCGTAGTGCAGAGGATAGCGTAAAGGTAGGCGATACCGGTATCAGTACCACCCGCCTGGCACAAATCGGTTATGCAGAAATCAACGGAAACATCGTGGAGGTGAAGTCGATAGATGGCTTCCTCAACGAAAAGACGCCGATTATCGTAAGCCGTATCACCGACGGTACAATTATGGTTGAGAAACACAGAAAATAATATTCACTTAATAAAAACATCAATGGAATCATCTTTCTACTTGCCTATCTTTCTGATAGCCGGAGGTATTATCTTCCTGATAATATTTTTCCATTACGTGCCGTTCTTCCTTTGGTTATCGGCAAAAGTATCGGGAGTCAACATCTCACTGATACAACTATTTCTAATGCGTATACGTAACGTTCCGCCGTATATCATCGTGCCGGGAATGATTGAAGCCCACAAAGCGGGATTGAAAAACATCACCCGCGATGAGTTGGAAGCCCACTATTTGGCCGGAGGACACGTTGAAAAGGTTGTTCATGCGCTGGTATCCGCATCGAAAGCGAATATCGAGCTACCTTTCCAAATGGCTACCGCTATCGACCTTGCAGGTCGTGACGTATTCGAAGCCGTGCAAATGTCTGTAAACCCGAAAGTTATCGACACACCTCCCGTTACGGCTGTTGCTAAAGACGGTATCCAGTTGATAGCCAAAGCACGTGTTACCGTACGTGCCAATATCCGCCAGTTGGTCGGTGGTGCAGGTGAAGATACGATTCTTGCCCGTGTAGGCGAAGGTATTGTTTCGTCTATCGGTTCTTCCGAAAATCATAAGTCAGTACTCGAAAATCCGGATTCTATCTCCAAACTCGTGCTTCGCAAGGGATTGGATGCAGGAACGGCTTTCGAAATCCTGTCTATCGATATTGCGGATATTGACATAGGTAAGAACATCGGCGCCGCTTTGCAGATTGATCAGGCTAATGCGGACAAGAATATTGCGCAGGCAAAAGCAGAGGAACGCCGTGCAATGGCAGTCGCTTCCGAACAGGAAATGAAAGCCAAAGCGCAGGAAGCTCGTGCGAAAGTAATAGAAGCAGAAGCAGAAGTACCGAAAGCTATGGCAGAAGCCTTCCGTAGCGGTAATCTGGGTATCATGGATTATTACCGGATGAAAAATATCGAAGCAGATACTTCCATGCGTGAAAATATTGCTAAACCGGTAACAGGAAACACCGGTAATCAGCCGTTGAGCAAATAATTTATTATAAACGCCGGAACCCGGTTTCAATTCTGTTCCAAGATGTATGCTCTTTTTTCTGCGGAAAAAGAAAGATACCTCTTCCGAACTTAAATCCGGTTCCGGCGTTTGTATTTATAGATACAGTCTTATTGTAAAACTAAAACCTTTCAATAACATGAAAAAGTACTTTCCATCCTCTGAATTGATTATCAACGAAGACGGCTCTGTATTCCATCTTCACGTAAAACCTGAATGGTTGGCAGACAAAGTTATCCTGGTTGGTGATCCCGGACGTGTGGCACTCGTAGCTTCTCATTTCGAAAACAAAGAATGCGAAGTGGAAAGCCGCGAATTCAAGACAATCACGGGTACATATAAAGGTAAACGAATTACTGTCGTTTCTACCGGAATCGGTTGCGATAATATCGATATCGTAATGAATGAACTGGATGCATTAGCCAATATCGACTTCGAGACACGAGAAGAAAAAGAACAGTTCCGGCAGTTAGAGTTAGTACGTATCGGTACGTGCGGCGGTTTACAGCCAAATACACCGGTGGGAACATTCGTATGTTCGCAGAAGTCTATCGGTTTCGACGGATTATTGAATTTCTATGCCGGACGCAATGCTGTATGCGACTTGGCTTTCGAACGTGCTTTCCTCAACCACATGGGGTGGTCGGGAAATATGTGTGCTCCTGCGCCCTATGTTATTGATGCCAGCGAAGAATTAATTGACCGGGTTGCGAAGGATGATATGGTACGTGGCGTGACAATTGCCGCCGGAGGTTTCTTCGGTCCGCAGGGACGTGAGCTCCGTATTCCGTTGGCAGATCCGAAACAGAATGATAAGATTGAAGCGTTTGAATACAAAGGTTTCAAGATAACCAATTTCGAAATGGAGAGTTCCGCTTTGGCAGGACTTAGCCGGTTAATGGGACACAAGGCCATGACTGTCTGCATGGTAATAGCCAACCGCCTTATCAAAGAGGCGAATACCGGATATAAAAATACGATTGATACGTTGCTTCAAACGGTGCTCGACAGAATATAAAAAACAACAAGATAATAACCACTTAATAAGAAATGGCTTGAATTATACATTGTGATATATATTCAAGCCATTCTTCTTCACTTATTGATTCACTTATATAATTTCCGACTGTTTACCGATTCGCTCCTTTCTTTAATCAATAACCAATCGTAAATCTCTCTTGATGATGTTGCGGATGTTCCAGTTCATCAATCATGGCGGCCGCATAATCCTCTACAGAAATATGGCTGTTCCCCACAATGTCCACAATCATGTCATCCTTTCCCAGACGATAACGTCCCGTACGTACTCCCGGTCGCATATCCGCTGCCGGAGAGAAAAACACCCAGTCCACTTCTTTCTCTTTCGTCAGGAACTTCAGATAAAACTCTCCCAAAGCTTTTACTCCGGGCAAAAGATTCTCGGGTACTTCACCGGAATCCATTAATCGCAAGCCGGGCGCAATAAACAATGAACCTGCACCGCCTACCATAAGAAAACGGTTGACTCCTGCTTTCTTCACTCCGTCAATAATAGTCAGATAGACTTTAATTGTCTCATCATATATATCGGGATTATTCCATCCCGGATTAAACGCACTGATAACGGCATCCGCCCCTTTACAAACTTCGTATACTTCTTCAAGAGAAGACACATCCGCCTTCGTCACTTTCAGACTCTCACTTTCTATCTTTATCTTTTCAGGGTGCCGAACCACGGCTGTCACTTCAAAGCCACGGTTCAAAGTCTCATTCAAAAGAGCTGAGCCAACAAAACCACTCGCTCCGATGAGTACAACCTTCTTTACTTCCTTCATATTCCAACAAAATTATTTGATGCGCAGCAAGTACAGAAAGTATCTTTTGCAAATTTTCTCTTACGATCTCACCATTTTCATTTAGTGAATATAAATTTGTACTGGCTCCATAGTCATGGTTATTTGTTTTGCATATTTTGTTGTGTACACTGCTGAACGCTGACAAATATGAACAAATAAAGTACAACTTGTCCCTAATCTTCTGTTTTTTACATAGAAACCCTTATCTTTGCCCATTCAAAAAGAAAATATAATGAACCAAGATACTATTTGTGCCATCGCTACT
>ERZ779869.4411-NODE-4411-length-10077-cov-3.786570_pt1 | contig 10077 bp, 9 predicted proteins | sample MGYA00511557_ERZ779869 | MGnify/ENA primary metagenome ERZ779869 (study PRJEB29588, sample SAMEA2154620) | human gut metagenome | biome: human gut; feature: human-associated habitat; material: faeces | place: Denmark | collected 2008/2010 ...
CATTTGTCGGTAAACGAATGGTCCTCTGTGAAGTTTGAGCCACAAGAACATTTTGAACATACTAAATTTAAGGAGAATTACTATGAGCAACATCATTGATGTAATTGAAAAAGAAGGTATGCGCACAGATTTGCCTAAGTTCAATATTGGCGATACTGTTAAAGTTTTCGTTAAAGTAGTTGAAGGTAATCGTGAAAGATTACAAGGCTTTGAAGGTGTGGTAATCGCTCGCAAAAATGGTGGAATTAGAGAAACTTTTACTGTAAGAAAAATTTCTTATGGTGTTGGTGTTGAAAGAACTTTCCCATTACATTCACCAAAGATTGACCATATTGATATAGTTAGACTTGGCAAAGTAAGAAGAGCAAAACTTTACTACCTAAGAGAAAGATCTGGTAAAGCTGCCAAGGTAGATGAAAAAATAATTAACGCATAAATTCTTTAAAAATAGAGCAAATTTGCTCTATTTTTTTTGTGCAAAAATTATTTGCTATAATGTAACTAGTTGTTTATAATGAAAAAGAAGAAATGTGGGAAGGTTTTAATTATAATGTTATCTAAAATAAAATGCTTTACGCTAATAGGAATAAAAGGCGTAAAAATAGATGTTGAAATTGATATAAGTAATGGTAAGCCAAATATAACCGTTGTAGGACTGCCTGATGCTGCAGTTAAAGAATCTATTGAAAGGGTAAGTTCGGCAATCTCAAACTCTGCATACTACTTTCCACAAAAAAAAATTGTAATAAATTTAGCACCAGCCGATGTAAGAAAAGAAGGTGTTATTTTTGACCTTGCCATAGCACTTGGAATACTTAGTGCTGGTGGGTATATAAGCAATGCTGACCTATCAAATTATATTGTTATGGGAGAACTTTCTCTTGATGGCAAATTAAGACCAATTGATGGAATGTTGCCAATTTTAATTTCAGCAAGAGAAAAGGGATATAAAAAGTTTATAATTCCAAAAGATAATTCTGCAGAGTGTTCATATATTGAAGGTATAGAAGTATATGCCTTTGAAAAATTAAATGAAGTAATATCTTTTTTAAAAAAAGAAAGCACAGTTTTACCAATTCCACTTAAGCAATGGAAGGCGTCTGAAACTACATATTTAGAAGACCTTGCGAGAGTAAAAGGTCAATATAAGGCAAAACGAGCCATAGAGATTGCGGTTGCAGGCGGGCATAACATTATGCTGGTTGGCTCGCCCGGTAGTGGGAAAACAATGATAGCTAAATGTGTCCCATCAATTTTACCCGATTTGACTTTTGAAGAAGCACTTGAAATAACAAAAATTCATAGTGTAGCAGGTGAATTAGATAAAACTGAAGGCGTAATAACTAAAAGGCCATTTAGGTCGCCTCATCATTCTGCATCAACTGTTGCTATGACAGGTGGTGGTAAAAATGCAAAACCAGGAGAAGTAAGTCTTGCACATAATGGTGTTTTGTTTTTAGATGAAATGCCAGAATTTCAGCGAAGTTTGCTAGAAACGCTTAGACAACCGCTAGAAGATGGCTATATAACTGTGTCTAGAGCAAATATATCAGTTCAATACCCTGCAAACTTTATGTTGGTTGCAAGTATGAATCCTTGTCCATGTGGAAACTATGGATCGAAAGACCTTGTATGCAAGTGTTCACCAACTGAAATAGATAAATATCTAAAAAAAATTAGTGGACCGCTTTTGGACCGAATTGACCTTAAGATAGATGTAGATAGAGTAGAATTTTATGACCTTAGAAATGAAACAAAAGAAGAACCAAGTTCAGTTGTTAAAGAAAGAATTGACAAAGCAAGAAAGATCCAGCAGGAAAGATATAAGAATGATAAGTTCTTCACAAATTCCAAAATGAATTCTTTGCAAATAAAAAAATATTGTGCCTTAGATAAAGATAGTGAGGATATTCTTAAAGTTGCATTTGATAAATTTAAAATGTCAGCAAGGGGGTATACCAGGGTGCTTAAGGTTGCAAGAACTATCGCAGACTTAGAAGGAAAAGAAAAAATTGAAAAATCACATATTATAGAAGCAATTTCTTATAGAACTATTGAAAAATATGAATTATAGAATAAAGGATAATTAAATGAATATAGACACATCAATCGAAGAAAGGGCAGTAATGTCGGTTGTGGCAACTGGCCTATCTCGCAAAAAACTTAAAGCGGTAATAGCGGCGTGTGGCACGATTGCAAGAATGTATTGGAATTTTTCAGACTTTGAAGAAGAAGTTGTAAAAATTGTTGGGCAAGATGGTTTTAACGAAATATACACAGCATTAAGTGATGAAATGACCAATAAAGTAGCTAAGGAATTAGACAGAAAAGGAATAATTGCTATTCCGTACAATAGCGAAATGTATCCAGATCGACTTAAAAATATTGATGATGCACCATTAATTTTGTATGCCAAAGGAAACACTGCATTGTTAAAGGAAGAACTGTTGATTGGTGTGGTTGGTACAAGGCGACCATCTAGATATGGGCGAGAGACTGCCGAAAGTTTTGTTTATTCGTTATGTGAAAATGGGTTAATAACGGTTAGTGGTTTGGCTTATGGCATAGATTCAGTTGTTGCTACAACTTCGCTTAAAGTTAATGGCAAAACTATTGCTGTTCTAGGTGGTGGGTTAGATGAAATATATCCAGCATCAAATACAAATTTGGCAGAAGAAATCTTAAAAAATGATGGACTGTTATTAAGTGAGTACCAGCCATCTGAACGACCAACTCAATATACTTTTCCAGAAAGGAATAGAATAATATCTGGAATTTCAAAAGGAGTATTAATTGTTGAAGCAGGCGAAAAAAGCGGGTCGTTAATAACTGCAAATTTTGCAATTGAACAAGGCAAGGATATTTTTATTGTTCCTGCAAATGTGAATTCAATACAAAGTGTTGGTAGTAATTCTTTGCTGTATCAAATGCCACATTGTATGGTTATATCTCCAGATAATATTTTAGAAGAATGGGGAATAAATAAAACGAGTAACGAAGCCAACAAAAATTTGCAGTTGACAATTGAAGAGCAAATGGTGTATGATTTTTTGACGGATGATGAGCAACATTTTGATGACATCCTAGAATATACAAAATTAAAACCCAACGAGTTATCTTCACTTTTAACAGAAATGGAAATGATGGGAATAATAAAAAAGACCTCTGGGAATTATTACGGAATATAGGTAGGAGAGAATGAAATTAGTACTTATTGAAAGTTCTGGTAAACAAGAAACTGTTTCAAAATATTTAGGAAGTGGATATAAAGTTATTGCTACCAAGGGTCATGTGCGAGATTTGCCAGTTAAATCTCTTGGTGTAGATGTGGAACATAATTTTAAGCCAGAATATCAGATTATGCCAGAAAAGAAGGCGTTAATTGCAAAATTGAAATCTGAATCTAAACAAGCAGAACAAGTTCTATTTGCAACTGACCCTGACCGAGAAGGGGAGGCAATTGCGTGGCACCTTGCAACTGCACTTGATATGGATCCCAATAACAATTCAAGAATAGTGTTCAATGAAATTTCTAAAAAAGCAATACAAAATGCCCTTACAAAACCAAGAGCAATTGATATAAACTTAGTAGATGCACAGCAAGCAAGAAGAGTGCTTGATCGATTGGTTGGTTATAAACTGTCGCCACTTGTGTCAAATAAAATTCAAAATAAATTAAGTGCGGGCAGAGTACAATCGGTAACTTTAAGATTGGTTGTAGATCGTGATCGCGAGATTGAAAACTTTGTTCCAGAAGAATATTGGACATTAACAGGCTTATTTAAAGATGAAAAAATTGAAGGTAGTGATTCATTTAAGGCAACATTAACTTTAAAGAAAAATGAAAAAATTAAAAGTAAAGCGCAAATGGATGCCGTTATAAATAATTTAAACGGCAAGGAGTATGTTGTAACAAACGTAAAACGCGCAGAAAGCAAATCACACCCATCGGCTCCATTTACAACAAGTACGATGCAACAAGATGCATTAAGTAAACTAGGTTTTTCATTAAAACAAACATCGGCGCTTGCACAAAATTTATATGAAGGTGTTACAATTCCGGGTGAAGGCAAAATAGCCCTTATAACTTACATAAGAACTGACTCAGTTAGAGTGTCGGCAGAAGCCCAAGCGCAGGCACTTGATTTTATAAAAAATAAATTTGGTCAAAATTATGTGCCTAAAACACCAAATATTTACAAAAGTAAAAAGAATATACAAGATGCGCACGAAGCGATTAGGCCTATTACTCTTGAAAGAAAGCCGGAAGATTTAAAGGGCGTTATAGACTCTTCACTTTATAAATTGTATAAACTAATATATGATAGATTTTTGGCAAGCCAAATGGCAGAAGCGGTTTATAATACTATTAATGTAGACATTTTTGCTGACCAATATCAATTTAAAGCAACGGGTAAAACACCCGTGTTTGATGGGTTTACAATCTTATATAACAATTCGGTGGAATCAGCTGATGAGCAGAGTGCTAAAATTCCTAATGTTCAGGTAAATGATAAGTTAACTGTTTTAGAGTTAAAGCCTGAACAGAAATATACAAAGCCACCCGCTAGATACACTGAAGCCAGTCTTGTTAAAGCAATGGAAGATAAGGGAATTGGTAGACCGGCAACATATTCGCCTACCGTAAACAACATTATTGGAAGAAACTACTTAGAGAAAGATGGTAAAAACTTGATTTCTACCGAACTTGGAAGAAGTGTTGTTGACCTTCTTGTTAAAAATTTCAGTGATATTATGGATGTTGGCTTTACTGCAAATATGGAAGACAAACTTGACACAATTGAAGAAGGAGGTCAAGTTTGGCAAGATGTAATTAAAGATTTTTATATAGGATTTGAAAAAGAACTTCAAGTAGCACTTAAAGATAAAACAAAAGTTCAGCTAAAAGTAGAAGTTAGTGAAGAAGTGTGCCCAAATTGTGGAGCTAATCTCGTTTATAAAATGGGTAAGTTTGGCAAATTCTTGGCTTGCCCTAACTTTCCTGATTGTAAATTCACAAAACACATTACCGATGTTGTTGGGACATGTCCAAAATGTGGTGGGGAACTACTAAGAAAGAAATCTAAGCATGGTAAAGTTTTTTATGGATGTAATAATTTCCCTAAGTGTGATTTTGCAAGTTGGGATTTGCCGTACAAAGATAAATGTCCCAAATGTTCGGAATTAATGGTTGTTAAACAGTTTGGCAATTACAATCATATTAAATGCACTAAATGCGATTATTCTACAAAAATTTCAACTAAAGAAGATAAAAAAGAAGATAATGAATAAGGTAATAAATATTGTTGGTGGTGGGCTGGCTGGATGTGAATGTGCATATTTTTTAGCTGAGCATGGATTCAATGTTAAGTTGTACGAAATGAAACCTATAAAATTCTCTCCTGCACATCATAAAGAAACATTGGCTGAAATTGTATGTTCAAATTCTTTTAAAAACGAAGGCAAAACAACATCTTCAGGATTGCTAAAAGCAGAAATGAAAGAGCTTGGTTCGGTTATATTAAAAGTTGCTGAAGAAGTTAGGGTTCCTTCCGGTGGGGCTTTGGCGGTTGACCGTGAAAAGTTCACCGAAAAGATGGATAAATTAATTAAGAGTCATAAAAATATTCAAGTAATAGAACAAGAAATTCAAGAAATAGACCCAAGTACAAAAGATATTTGGGTTATTGCAACTGGTCCACTAACTAGTGAACCTCTTATGCGATCAATCTGCAGGTTGATTGGCGAAGATAGTTTGTATTTTTTCGATGCTTCGGCACCAATAGTTACAAAAGAAAGTTTAGATTTTAATAAATGTTTTTATCAAAATCGCTACGGAGAATGTGGGAAAGGTGATTATGTTAATTGTCCACTAACCAAACAAGAGTATGATATTTTTTACAATGAACTAATTAATGCAGATAAAGTCATTCTAAAAGATTTTGAAAAGAACATCTTTGAAGGATGTATGCCCATTGAAGTGATAGCATCAAGAGGGAAAGATAGTTTAAGGTTTGGCCCACTTAAACCCGTAGGATTTAACAACAATCCACTTGCAATTAAACCATACGCAATAGTTCAATTAAGGAAAGAGAATTTAATTGAAGAAAGCTTTAATATTGTTGGATTTCAAACAAATCTTAAGTTTGGAGAGCAAAAAAGAGTATTCTCTTTAATACCTGCCCTTAAAAATGCTGAATTTATTAAATATGGAGTCATGCATAAAAATTGTTTTATTAATGCTCCACGTCATTTAAATAGTGATTTCTCATTAAAAAATAATCCTAATATTTACTTTGCAGGTCAAATTTCTGGTGTGGAAGGCTATATGGAAAGTACGGCGAGTGGTTTAGTTGTTGCAATTTCAATTTTAATGAGATATAATAATTCTAGACTACAATTAACAAATGAGTCTATGATTGGTGCGATTAGCAGTTATATATCAAATAGTGCGAATGCCAATAACTTTCAGCCAATGAATTCCAATTATGGAATAATAAAAGAATTGACTGAAACAATTAAAGATAAAGAGCAAAAACGTTTATTAATTTACGATCGTGCCATAAACCAAATAAAGCAAATAAAGGAGAAAATAAATGAGTATTAAAGGCACAACAATTATTGCTGTAAAAAGAGATGGTAAGATAGTACTTGCTGGTGATGGTCAAGTTACTGCAGGTGAAAGGTACATTTTAAAAGGTAATGCTGTTAAAGTAAGAAGAATATATGATGACAAAGTTGTTGTCGGTTTTGCAGGAACCACCGCAGATGCTTTTACTTTAACCGAGAAGTTTGAAAAAATGCTAAAAAAATATAGCGGAAATTTAATAAGAGCATCAGTAGAACTTGCTCAACTATGGCGAGGAGATAAGGGTCTAAGAGAGCTTCAAGCCCAAATGATAGTAGCAGACAAAGATAATATGTATCTATTAACAGGTAATGGTGATGTTATAGAACCAGAAAATGATGTTATTGAAATTGGATCTGGTGGTCCTTATGCAAAGGCATCTGCTCTTGCATTATTAAATAATACAAAACTTTCAGCAAGAGACATTGCGGTTAAGTCAATAGAAATTGCTGGCTCTATGTGTGTATTTACCAATGGCCACATAACTGTAGAGGAGGTTTAATTTATGGAACTAACTAGCAAAGAAATTGTCAATGAACTAGATAAATATATAATTGGCCAAGATGAAGCAAAAAAAGCAGTTGCAATTGCACTACGAAATAGATATCGCCGAAGCAAATTAAATGACAAACTTAAAGAAGAAGTTACACCAAAGAACATAATAATGAAAGGACCAACTGGTGTTGGTAAAACTGAGATTGCGAGAAGATTAAGTAAGTTGGTTAATGCTCCATTTGTAAAAGTTGAAGCAACAAAATTTACTGAAGTAGGATATGTTGGTAGAGATGTAGAATCTATGGTAAGAGATTTAGTTGAAGCTAGTATTATTTTGGTAAAAAAAGAAAGATATAAAGACGTAAGACAAAAATCTGAGGATTATGCGGTTGAAAGAATAGCTAAAAGCATTTTAGATGCGGGCAAAAAGAATGAGAATGGCGAGCCATATACCAAAGATCAACTAAGAGATATAATTAAAAGTGGAAAATTAAATGAAGAAATTATTGACATTGAAGTAACCGAACAACCAAAACAAATTAATATAATGAGTGGCGTTGGAATGGAACTTAATATGAGTGAATTGTTTGATGGAGTAATGGGCAGAGGCAAAAAACGACGCACTAAAAAGACAGTTGCCGAAGCACTTGAAATATTTATTCAGGAAGAAAGCGAACGATTAATAGACCAAGATTCACTTACAAGTGAAGCTCTAAGAAGAGCAGAACAAAACGGAATTATATTTATTGATGAAATAGACAAAATTACAGGAAGGGGCAATACCAACGGCCCAGATGTATCTAGGGAAGGTGTTCAGCGAGATATTTTACCAATTGTAGAAGGTTGTACAGTGTCGACTAAATATGGATATATAAAAACAGATTACATATTGTTTATAGCAGCAGGGGCTTTCCATGTTTCAAAAATTGAAGACTTAATTCCTGAGTTGCAGGGTAGATTTCCAGTTGTTGTAGAATTGTCTAGTTTAACAAAAGATGACTTTAAGAAAATACTTATGAACACCGAAAACTCGTTAATAAAACAATATAAGGCATTATTAAATGTTGATAATGTAGACTTAAATTTTACTGAAGATGCTATAGAAGAAATTGCAAAAATTGCAGAGTTTGAAAATGAGACAAGTGAAAACATTGGAGCAAGAAGGCTTCATAATGTTCTTGAAAAATTGTTAGAAGACATTTCGTTTAATGCATCAGGCGATCACCCTGTGGTTAATGTAAACATTGATAAAGAATACATTGCTACACATTTATCTAACACATTAAAAGCATATAATCTTAAAAAATATATTTTATAGGAGTTTAATTTAATGATTAAAGAAAGTACAACTACATCATTTAATGATGATATAAGCTCGGGCTTGGTATTAGTAGATTTTTGGGCAACGTGGTGCTCTAATTGTAGAATGGAAATGCCTTTTATAGAAAAACTAGATAAAGAAAGGGGTGGTAAAGTTCAGATTATTAAAGTTAACGCAGAGACAGAAACTGAACTTGCACAAAAATTTAATATTCAAACTTTGCCTACATTAATTTATTTTAAAGATGGAAAAGAAGTGCAGAAAACAGTTGGTTTTAGACCATATGCAAAACTTCTTGAAGACGTAGATAATTTTTCATAAAAATTAGTCATTTTGTATCAAAAATTTAATAAAATGACCCCCTGATTGTTCTGCACCCTGTTAGCGAAATAATAATAAAAAGTCCTAGAAAGGAATATTGATACTATTTCAATGTTTCTTTCTTTTTTTGTGTCCAAAATAAGTATAATTTATGATATAATTTATATAGTGATAAACGATTATCACACACAAAAAGGAGATGTTATTATGGAAAACAAAAGATGTGTTCAGCATAAAGAATATACTGCTGAAGTAAAACGAGAAATCTTAAGGAAACACTATGAAGAAGGAGCAACTTCTAATGCACTTGCAAAAGAATATAATATTCCTAGAAGCACAGTAAAAAATTGGTTTGCAAAAACTAATAATGGTATTGATGTCTTAATTGATAGAAGACCACAATATTCTGGTAGAATTGCAAATCTTGATACTGACTACAAACAAAGATATGAAATTCTAAAAAAAATGGAAGACTTCCTGATGCTTCAACAAGGGAGAAAGCCATCTTTATAAACACTTATAAAAATGTTTATCCTGTAAAACTGATGTGTGAAGTATTAGAAATTTCTCAAGCAACTTACTACAGAATCAGTAAACGAGCTAGTAAAGATGATTATGATGCTTCTCTCATATTTAATGTTTTTAATGAATCATTACAAACCTATGGTTATCGAAGAATAAAACAAGCATTATTAGAAACTTATGGACTTGTTATGAACTCTAAAAAAATCAGAAGACTAATGAAGGAATATCGTATAGTGCCTGTTTATTCCAAAAGAAAAAAGCAAACTGCTCAAAAAAAAGTTCTAGAAGAGAATGTAAAAAGCAATTTACTGAAAAGAAATTTTACTGTAGATAAACCTGATATTGCTTGGGTAACAGATATAACTTACTTAACTTTCAAAGGTAAACGATTATTTTTATCAACTATTATGGATTTATATGATAGAAAGATTGTGTCATACAAAATACATTATTTAAACGATATTCCACTAGTTGTTTCAACCCTGATTTCTGCTAGATTAGAGCGACATAATGCTCAAGGAACAATAATTCATAGCGACCAAGGATTTCAATACACATCTCCTGAATATCAAATGTGGTGTCGTAAATTTGGTTTTCAAATATCTATGAGCAGAAAAGGAACTCCGTTAGATAATGCAGTTATAGAAAGTTTTCATAGTAGGCTTAAAAATGAAGTTATGTATAACAAAGACTTTAAAAATATTAACGAATTAAAACAGGCTGTATTTGACTGGATTTGGTTTTATAATCACGGAAGAATCAAAGGAAAAAGAAAAACTATAGAATA
>ERZ779869.4415-NODE-4415-length-10071-cov-3.313798_pt1 | contig 10071 bp, 10 predicted proteins | sample MGYA00511557_ERZ779869 | MGnify/ENA primary metagenome ERZ779869 (study PRJEB29588, sample SAMEA2154620) | human gut metagenome | biome: human gut; feature: human-associated habitat; material: faeces | place: Denmark | collected 2008/2010 ...
TTCCGGTCGTGTGACTGTCGCCTGAGAACCGGTGCCGATGTTGCCGAATGCCGCTTCCGCTGCTGCCTTGTCCTTGAATTCCCCCGTATGGATGAATTGCCGGTGCGCCTCTCCCTGTGTCAGCGTGATATGCAGTTGCCAATAAGGAACAGACACGAAATTCCGGTTCTCCTTGAAACGGGTACATATCATGGCGAGTGTCGGAGTCTGCACCCGTCCGATGGAATTGTTGGCCGAACTTGTGGCTATCGCCAACGCTCGGCTGGCGTTCATGCCCACCAGCCAGTCAGCCTTTGCCCGGCAGTCAGCGGCCGCATGGAGACTGTCATAGTCGCTGCCGTTCCTGAGATTGGCCATACCTTCCCGGATAGCCTCGTCTGTAAGCGATGAGATCCACAGACGCATGAACGGCTTGGTGCATCCCAGATAGTCATATATCCAACGGAATATCAGTTCACCCTCTCGTCCGGCATCGGTTGCCACAATGATGCTCTCGCATCTGGAGAATACCCCCTCGATGATTTTCAACTGCCGGGAAGCGGCCAGGTCTGTCACCGTGCCCCTGTCCGTGCGGATCAGTCTGGAAACAAGCCGGAACGGGTCCGGCAGCATCGGGAGGTCAGCGGCGGTTGTCTTCGTATAGCCATACGTGCCGGGCAGGGCAAGTTGCACGAGGTGCCCCATAGCCCAGGTCACCATGTATCCGTTGCCTGTACAGTAGCCGTCCATCTTTTCGGTAGCCCCGACCACACGGGCTATATCCATTCCCACACTCGGTTTTTCTGCTATGATTGCTTTCATCTTCATTTTTTTGTAAAATTAAAGCCGTTCCCCGCGACCGCCATGGATGATGGGGAACGGCGGTTTGACATTTGACGGTTGATTGTCGTATCGGGTGAAAAGCGGATGCTATGCCACCGGCTTCACGCCAAGGATTTCCATCAGCGGTTCACCGTCCTTGCGTATCAGTTGCAGGGTGGCATCCATCACCACGTCCACACCGAGGAGTACAAGGCTGAGTGACATTACTTTCGTTTTCTTCCCGCTGAGCAGCGTTTCAAGTTCTCCCGACATTTCCAGTTCGTCCTTGAGGATGCCGATTCCGGCCAGTTCTTCCCAGTTTACGTCTTCCGTCTTGAAAGGCGCATTGTTTCCATTGTTCTTTTCCATGTTTCTGATTCTTTAGGATTATACATTCATTTTACTTCAGGCCATGCTTGCACCTTTGGATCTGCGGCTGCTCTGTTTCACCTCCTGTCCCTGTTTCTGGGCGTTGGCCACGACATTCCGCTGTGAAGCGTCACGCTTGCGGTCCGGATTCTCGTTGTAGAAGTCCAGCCTGCCCTGGTTGAAGTTCGCCTTGACATACTGGGAGATGGTCTTTCCGTCATAGCCCTTGATGCCCTCTACCAGCACGGCCTTGCCGCTCTGGAGGTCGGCACGCTGCTGGCGGTTCAGCTGCACGTCCCATACCTTGTCCGGAATCTTGAACTCCGCACGCTGCTCGAAGCCGTCCGGTGTGCGTGAATAGCTCAGCCGTCCGGTTTCCAGGTCTGCCTTGATGAATGAGGAGAATTCCTCGCCCTTGCGGTTGACCATGTCATTGAGGAAGATGACCTTGCCCTCCCGGAGCTGCTGCTGTTCTTCCGAAGTTATCTTCACTCCGTTGATTTCTTTCGGGATGTAGATTTCACGTGCGCCTTCCGGAGAATCCGGGTTGTAGCGTGTATAGGAAGGTCTGCCGGTGGCTTCATCCAGCTTTACATACGAGGAGAATATCTCACCGTCCTTGCGTGCCATTCCCTCCACGAAGATGGCTTTTCCCAGATTGAGGTCTTCGATCTGCTGTTTGGTCAGTTCCACGCCACCCAGCGACTGGCGGTTGAACAGCTTGTCATTCTCGAAGATGTATTCGATACCCCTGCGCTCGGCATTGATCTGGATATGGGCATCAAATTCCTTTCCACCGTTGGAAATCATCCCTTCAACGAATATCTTCTTGCCTTCCCTCAGGTCGTTCTGTTCCTGTTCGGTCAGCTGCACTCCCTTGATTTCCTTCGGGATGAACGCATTTTCCACACGCATGGCAACCACCTCGTTGGTAAGTTTGTCAATGCTCACGAAGGAAGGGATGTATTCCCCGTTACGTCCCTTCAGTTCCACGACACGCCCCATGTTGCCTGTTTCAAGCAGGTTCTTCTTGTCCTCTTCGGAAAAGATGTGTCCGAAATAAGGACGATCAAGTTCGGGTTTCTGACGGATACCGTGGATACCCAATACGATAGGACCTCCCACGGACTGCTGGAATGACAGTCGTGCATCCGTGCGCAAAACGGCGGAACCGAAATTCATGCTGATGGGTACGACCTGGTTGGTCTTGTATCCCTTGAGCATCTGGTCAAGGAGTCCGCGCTCCTGAAGTTCCTCCCGGGACAGTCCGAAGTGTTTCAGTTCCTCCCAGTTGATCATTGATTCATTGTAGCGGTACTTGGGCTGCTGCCCGGTTTCCGGGGCGGCCTGCTGCTGTGTCTGGTTTTTCTTTGCCATTTCTTCTTGATTTTGATTGTTTATACTTTGGTTTTCCTTGGTGCGTGGTACAATCTCGTATTTCTTCAGAAATTCATCCACCGCATCCGATTTCCTGCCTGCGGCTATGTCTTCCACCGCCTGTCTGATTTCAGGGCTGTCCAGGGTGTCCTCCTTGATGGTGAGCAGTCCGAAACGGGTCGGGTCCTTGAACTGGCTCCAGAAGTTTTTCAGAAAATTCTCGAACATGCTGGCATAGCGGTCTATTTTCAGAAAGGAGTTCCGGTGTTTCTTGTCTGCCGGAACCGTCTTGTACCTGCCGTTCTTGTCGATTTCGGATATAGCCTGCAACAGCAGTTCCATCTTGTCGAGAATGAAGACAATGTCACTCAGCTGGTCATTCTCGGTGACTTGTGTTTTCATGGGTTCGTCCCTTACATTTTTCTTTGCCATAACTGTGATTTTTAGAGTTGAAAACTATTGTTGTCACCGCAAATATATAGGCATAATTTTGATAAAACATTATATTTCAATGCGTTGGGCTATCCGTTTCATCGTATGTCATCACGTTTCACCATAGGCGGAAAGACGAAAGGCAGAAAAACGGAAGAATCAGGGTAAAAGTGCGGGAAATATACTGAGTCAAATAAGACAAAAAAGAAAGAAGGAACACACAGGAGGTAAGCCCCAACAAACAGAAAAGGCGGAAGCGGTAGAAAAGCCGGAAACAAAAGGAAAGCGATAAAGAGAAATGTATTATGCAGAGTGGAGAGCGAGCTGTCTTTAGTCCCCACTTCCTTCCGTTGCTCCATAAGACCGGAAGATCATTTTTGTATGGTAGATATTGACAGCGTAATCCATTGCGACATCAGCATCGGCAAAAGACCGCCGGCATTTGTCTTTTTGGTTTTGTCCTATGCGTCGTAGGTCGCTTCGCTTGCTAAGTCCCGGACCTTTTCCCCAACTCGGACGATGATACCGGAGCGTTTTTTCGGGCGGAAAATTACCAAAGGGAATTTTGTGTCCCGAAAACCGGAGGCTTGAACGTGGAAGGTATCATCCTCCGAGTTATCTTCTTGAAGGGACTTGCCAAGTGAAGCGGAATAATGATGGAATTTTATGGAGGAATATGGAATAATGCTTGGCACGATTTATCTTTCTATAAATCAATCAGCACATTGGATGTATGTTTTAAGAAAAATGAGTAATTTCGCATTTAAAATAAATATTCAATGAATTCAATGAAAAAAGCATATACGATAGACCAACAAATAGCCAGACTGAAATCAAATGGAATGACATTTGATGATGAGGAGAAAGCGAAAGAGATTCTCCTTGATGTGGGTTATTACCGACTTGGATTCTATTCTTTTCCATACGAAATAAAGTTCCCATGTCTGGAACATCGTGACCATCAGTTAAAACCGGGTACTACATTTAAAAGTGTCTATGACCTTTATGAGTTTGATACCAGACTCAGGAGATTGTTGCTCAATGCTCTTGACCGTATTGAGGTCAATATCCGTACAAAACTCATCTACAACATATCGCTGAAATACATTGATGACCCCTGCTGGTTTGTCAATCGTAAGTATGTAACCTCTAAATTCGTTAACGATTTTGAAGAACAGGTATATGCGGTTATGCGTAAAAACCCCATTATCCAACGCCATCATACCAACCATCCGGGGATATATGCTCCTGCATGGAAAACAATCGAGTTTATGACAATAGGCAATATCATAACATTATATGATTCGCTGAAAGAAGCGGAAGCGAAAGATCTGGTCGCTAATGCCTATGGCTGTTCAAGAGGTGTTTTTTATAACTATATGGAAACTATACGTGTACTTCGTAACAAATGTGCACACGGAGGTTGTATTTACCGTATGGACTTTCCTAAAGGAATCAAACGTTTGCCTGCTGACATTTCTGCCGAATGCAGACACAATATTAAAGGTGGCATAGATGTTGTTAGGTATATGCTGGGGCGTATCTCACAATCGCGGAAAAAGGATTTGGAGAATGATATTCAAAATCTTGTCAGTTCCATTCAGACTCCCGAAGCCCAAAAAGTTATAGCGCAGGTTTCCAAAATAGAAAGTTGAATTCATATTATTTGGTTGAATAAAAAAGAATCCTTACCTTTGCAATACTAAAAGTGCCCGTGCGAGCTTAGTCGTCGCATCTGCACTATAAAAAGGAAGAAAAGAAATCTCGGTCATTATGGCTGAGATTTCTTGTTTTTATTGGTATTTCATTACTTTTTTCAATATGTTCAGATTTCCTGCATCGGCTTTTCATACATTCCGAAGCCGAAGCAATCAGCAATGACAAAATCTGAGCAACCTTTTTCTGTGAGTGATTTCAATTCGTTCCGGCTGTTGCAATAATAGAAGATTTCTTCATCCCATTCCGTATCGGGATCCATGGACAATGCAATTCTTGTTTCCAATGTATCCAGAGTGTCCTGCCAACGTATGATGCAATCTGCATAATGCGGTTCGCATTTACACATGTTACAGAACTCCTGGTAAAGCATATCTATGTCTTTTCTGATTTCATCCGGCTTTTTCCAGCCGGAATCATCCACGATTTCAAAGCCGATTCCCTCTACCAGCAGGCATGTACCTTTATCATAAACCATCATGGTACGTTTGCCGATATGTCTTTTGCGTATTTCTGCCCAATCAGGCAAATCCCAACGTTCGACAGTCCAAATCCCACGATAGTTTTCCGGAATGGCATTGTATTCGCTCAATGTTATCTTTCTCATATTTTTCTAATTTATAGGTTACAGAACCTGACCGTATAAGTCTTGCACGGTTTCCCGAATGCAGGAAAACGGTCGAACTCCTTATATGATTCCCAATCCACTGACATGGTATATCCGTTTGGAAAATTTTCACCGATAAATTTGGTTATCATTTTTTTGTCTTCGTCGGTAAGAAACAAATCCTCTTCAACACCATATTCCAATGAATAAATCGCCCATTCGGGAATATTGTCCCAAATGAGCGTTTTACTGTTGTTGTCATTCATAGTCCTGCTGATTAAGTCTGTTTATAATTTCGTCAAGCTCCGTTTCCCACTTGTCCGCCCCCTCAATGAGTGACGGGTAGGTCAGTTGTTGCCACTGCCGGTAATCGAAGAGTTTCATACGCAGCGGATAGTAATCGAAAAGTTTCCGGCCTCCGGAAAATACTCTCAGGTGATTTGTTCCGACTTCCATCAGTCTCAGACCATAATGGCCAATGATTTCGTAAAATCTTTTCATCGGTGTAAAGTTGCATCTGCTCATATCTTTTATTTTTAAGTTAGACATTTCACGGCTCGTGAGCCGATTTTTTATTTCTTGCCTGCCTCGCTGTCCCGTGCCGGATTGTGCAAGGCTTTCCGGAAAAATACCGCAAGCGCAGCGCGGAAGATTTTTGCGGAAACCCGTAAGGGCCCGGCCTTGCTCAATCCAGACAGGCACGGGGCTACCTTTGCAGGCTGAAATAAAAAAGCGGTCTATATTATTCCTTATCGCCTTCATCCTGTGGAATCAGATGTTTCAAATCAGGGTCATTTTTTATCCTAAACATCTCATCCTCGATTATCTGCACTACATCCGCCTTGATGCGTGAATAGTTCCGGTCTATTTGTTGCTGCATGATATCGTTGCCATTCTCGTCCTTGAACTCGTTGATGACAGGTATCTTCTTGTAAGCCTTTGTTTCCGCCGCTACCTTTTCGCTATCGACAATAATCCGTGCGTGGAAAATCTTCTGGTCAATTTCTTCCCCGAAGTTGTCCGCCACACTGCCCACGAATGTGCCCTGCGAGAGGTTGGCAATCTTGGATGCAGGTATCAGCGAATCCAACTGCGTGTTAATGGAAGTGGATGTGTCCTGCCGGTTAATAGAGATGGATTGTCGTTGCTGGAGTATTTTGCCAAAACGTTCTGACAGGCTTTTTGCCGTTTCCCCGACCACCTGCCCTGAGAATATATTTCCGACCGTATTTTGGATGACCTTCGCTTCTTTGTCACCGTAGTCACGGGTAAGCTGTGAGAAATCCTGAAAGCCGAGACACACCGCCACTTTGTTGCTTCGTGCTGTGGCTATCAGGTTGTCGATACCACGGAAATAGATGGTCGGAAGCTCGTCAATAATGATGGAACTCTTGAGTTGTCCTTTCTTGTTTACCAGTTTCACGATACGGGAGTTGTATAGCCCCAATGCCGCCGAATAGATATTCTGTCTGTCCGGATTATTTCCCACGCAAAGTATTTTCGGATGTTCCGGATTATTCAAATCCAACGTAAAGTCATCGCCTGTCATGACCCAGTAAAGCTGCGGTGAAATCATCCTCGATAGCGGGATTTTCGCGCTTGCTATCTGGCCCTGGAGCTGATCTTGAGCTCCTCCTTGCCAGGCATCCATAAAGGGGGAAAGGTAGTTTTCCAGTGAGGGATACGAAGTCAAAATTGTAAATATATCCGCATACGGTTTGTTCAGGAACTCTATCGCGTGAGGAAAGGTACAATACTTGCCGTCCTTGTAAATCCGCAAGTACCAGATAATCGCGGCGAGCAAAATAATCGGGGATTCCACGAAGAAATCACCCTGTTTCTGTATCCAGGTCTTGTTCAAATTCAGGAGAATGGTATAGGCTGATTCGTAGGCATCACTGATATCCGCCATGAATTTCGGGTTTATAGGATTGCATCTGTGGCTGCGTCTCGGATCGTCAAAGTTTATCACATAGAATTCCGGTCTGACCTTGTATTTATCCAGATTCTTTAGCAGTTCGTTATAGGCTATTACAGAAAGGTCGTCAAATTTGTAATCATACAGATACAAAGCGAAACCTTTGGAAATCTGCTGTTTGATAAAATTATTCACCACTGCGTAACTCTTACCCGAACCGGGCGTTCCAAGCACGATGGAAGCACGGAACGGGTTGACGATGTTTATCCATCCGTCCCATTCCTTGCCCTGATAAACAAATTTCGTGGGCAGGTTGACGGAATACTCGTTCTCCATGAGCCTTGTTTCCTGCATGAAGCTCTCATTGGCGGTATTGAACACGTCCTCCATCAGATTATTCTTCAACATACGGCTTATCCACATACCCGACATCAAGAGAAGGATATATCCTGCGGTAAGCGTTACCGTATATATGACGGCATTGGCTGTCAGGTTGAACGGCAGATCGAGCATCCACCAGTTCATGAAAAATAGCACTACTCCCGAAAGGAAAGCAGCATATATCCTGTTCCATGTCATCTTTTCATTCTTCACACCTTTTGTACCCAGACACGAGAGAGCAAGGAATATGACGGCAAACACTTTCGTTACAAGCAGGTTGCTGAACAGCCCCGCCGTCCGCTGGAAATTAAGCAGTATCCTGTCAACCACGCCTATATTGATACCCATATTCACGAACGATTGGTAACAGAACCAATAGACGTGAATGACAATAAAAACAATGGATATGGCACGCATGAACTCCATGACCTTGGCCAGTCCTCTCAAATCATCTTCCTGTTGCATGATAAACTGATTTTTAATGTTGGTAAATTCGGTAATTAGGAAATTCCCCGTGAATGGCGTTTCTTCTTCTTTTTACGTTGCAGCCTCCGGGCGAGAGCCTCTTCCTGCGGGTCGGGACCGTTTGCTTCAAGATTGAATATCCCGAAAGCCTGTTCGATGGCACTTTCCATATCGGAGGAGAATCCGCTTTGCAGATCGGTGTCCGGCATGTGAGCATCCAGATCCGGGATGTTGTCCGGATTATTGAAGAGCCGTTCAAAGCCGTTTGCCGAGAACTCCTTGCCGAGCCGGGAGCCGTTATAGACCTCCCGGTTCTTGTGGTCGATGAAGGTCGCACCGTAGATGCGTCCTTCATCGTTCTCACGGAATATCGTATCTATGCCTTTCCCGGCAAGCAGACGGACAAATGTCTCCCGGTCGCCACGACAACCGTGCATGGCAAGAGCCACTTCGTTCCGGATCTTTGGCTGCCATTTTTTTGCCTTATACTCACGAACGTTGTAACCGATACGCTTTTCCAGTCCCTCATACCCGTAGCGTTTCCCGATAAGGGAAGACTTGATGGGCGTGCAAAGCGGTTTGCCCGTGTCATCCGTCATGGTATAGACGATACCGTTATAAGGCACTCCATCAAATTCGCCTTTCACTTGCTTCGTTTCGATATTGAAGCAGGAGAGCAATGCGCTGTACTCCCCGAAAGACTGGAAACGGTAAGAGCCGAACACGCTCTTTACGATGTTGGACACCTGCTTCTTTACATCACCGCTTTGGTAGTCCGCTTTTTTCAGGTACGGTTCAAGCAATTCCTTCCGTTTGTTCTCCACCTGCTTCAGTCCGAACTTCCTTTCCAGTTCCCGGCAGGCTTTCATCGAACGGTTCCATTCGTATGCGTCACTGATTTTTTCGCCGTTCTCCTTTACACAGGTAGAGATGATATGGACATGCCTGCGGTCGATGTCCTCGTGCAGATAGACGATGTAGGGCTGGTCGCCGTACCCCATCTTCTGCATGTACTCGCGTGCCAATTCCGCGAACTGCCCGTCCGTGAGGCGGTCATCCACCGATGGGTTCAGGGAGATATGCAATACCGGCTTCTCCGTGTTCCTGTTGGCGGCAAGGTAGCTGTAGAAAGCCCATAGTGTCTGCTGCATGACATTATGGGGATTTCCGGTGATATCGGTAATCATACGGTTGCCCGTGATGATACGGGCGGTGGACTCGTCCACTTTCCGTTGGTTGTAGATGACCGCTCCGTAAAGCGATACACCTCTGTTGATTTTAGCCACCATTCTGCTGTTCCTCCTTATTCTTTTTTATCAGGTATTCCTCCTCGAACTCTCGGGTAAGCATGATAATCCTTTTGCTCAGCACCACCAGATCGATGGTGGCCTTCTCCAGATTACGGAGCAAGGCGAATGCCCGTTTTTCACCGAAATTGGACTTGACAGCCTTCACTGTCTGGTTGTAGTTGTTACCGATAGCTTGGAACTGGTGATAGAAATTTGTCAGTCTGATGTAGTAATCCATCGCAGCCTTGTCGATTCTGACGACCTTCATTTCTCGTCCGAAAATCATGGCCTTGATGAATCTTGCCCGCTGTTTCATGCCTGATTTTTCAAACAGAAGCTCGAAATTCCCATTCTCTTCCGAGGTCAGTTTGATACCGTAACGGAAAACTGCAGGGTCAGTTTTCGGCTTTCTGCCCGTACTTCCTGTTTTTCTTCTTTTACTGTTTTCTTCCATACGCATTGAGTTTTTCTGTTGCTGATCTTCCGTCATGGATTTCCGACTTTGGAGGAAATCCCTCCCGAGCCTTCAGGCGAGTGGCAAGTTTGTTTTGGGATGCCCGAATCATTTCGGGCTGCCCAAAACACAACTTGCTATGTTCGCTTGAACATGAATTTTCCTTCGTCAAATTAAGTTTTGACCTTCAGCCTCATTCTTCGGCTTCGGAAAACCTCCGCAGCGGTATCCGTTCCGTTGTCGGTGCAAAGTTATGGCGGGT
>ERZ779869.4417-NODE-4417-length-10062-cov-16.740881_pt1 | contig 10062 bp, 10 predicted proteins | sample MGYA00511557_ERZ779869 | MGnify/ENA primary metagenome ERZ779869 (study PRJEB29588, sample SAMEA2154620) | human gut metagenome | biome: human gut; feature: human-associated habitat; material: faeces | place: Denmark | collected 2008/2010 ...
TTTCGATTATCAGCCCCATGTCCCGCGGGAAGTCTACATCCACGCCAACGCGCTCACCGTTCACGGTTATGCTGCCGCCGTCTGGAATGAGGAAGCCGCATATGCACTTCATCAGCACCGTTTTGCCGGAGCCGTTGTTGCCCACTATGCCGTGTATCCTGCCGCGCTCAAAGCTGCGGGAGACGTCCTTCAGCACCGTATCCGTGCCGAAGCGTTTATACACGCCTTCCACCCGTATTGCAATATCGTCCATCGTCAGCCCTCCGTTCCGGTAAAATTGAAGTTGTAATTGCGCACCGCCCGAAGGGACAGCGCGAAGCAGCCCGCTATCAATACACCAAATATGGTGTAAGTCTGCCAGAGCCGCGGCAGCAGGTCGTAACCGAAGTTGTGCATATGATACGTGGCCTGATTGAGCGGCGAAAGCCACCCCACTGCAACGTTGGCCTTGTACATGAGTGCATCCGGCAGTTTGAATATAGCCTTTATGGTCTGGGGGTTGAGTAAAAAGCCGAACAGGCTGAACGCGAACACGGCAGCTATACCCGCAAGCTGCCCGCGCCGTAAATTGAATAAGAGCATTATGAACACCATGAGCAGGGTGTAAAGCAGCATCAGCAGGAATATGGTCGCCATGCACTCATACGGGCGGCTCATCTCCAGCGTTTTAACAAGCGCGGGCAGGGCCACCTTTTGCCCCGCGCCGGAGTAGCCGAGGATTGCGGCGGTCTCCGACCACATATCCCCCACAAAGCTCTGCCGCATACAGACCAGGGAGGTGGAGATCAGTATGAACGCAAGGTATATAAGCGTTGCCAAGGCGATATACGCCGCCTGCCCCGTGAGCCAGGTCTTGCGGTCTATGCGCATAAGGTAAAAGGGCGTGGCGGGGCTGATAAAGGGCATATCCGCAAAGAGCAGAAGCAATAGCAGCGAGGAAAGAAGTATTGAGTTGCTGTCCCCGAAGGTCCAGACAAACGCTTCCACAAGCTGCATGGTGGTATCGTATTCCTTGGCGAACTTCACGGCCTTGTCGGACAGCAGGAAGCAAAGCACGAAGGCGAGGCAGAAGGTGATTACTATTCTTGGGTTTTTGTGCCAACGGCGGAAGTTATACCGGGTTACGGCAAAAATCTGTTTCGGCTTCATATCCTCTCCAGCCTCCTTTTCGCGGCGTATGCAAAGGCCAGCGCCATAAGCACGCTGAACTCTATGAGCAGCACCGCCACCCCTATTCTGCCGAACACCCACCTTGGAGACGGATTGAGCCACTCCCGCGGATACAGCACGAAGAGCTTATCGAAATACCGCTCATATAGGATTATGAGCAGATAGAACAGCACGAACGGTGAAGCGTAGGCCATATATTTGCTGTCGGCGAGCGCGGCGAAGGTCATGCCCGTTAGCGACCAGAAGGCCCCCGATGCAAAGAACATGAGCGCAGTCTCCATTAGATTGCCAAAGTAATTCGGTACGGTTTCGCCCGCCTTGGGGTAGGCCTCCATGGGCAGGAACATAAGCGCGGCAAAGCCGTATGCCGCCAGTATGCCAAGCGCCAGCGTCAGCCCGCCTGAAACGGCGCAGCCCACGGCCTTCCCCGCAATATACCGCGGCACGGTGGTTCGGGGCAGGTATTCCTTTATGAAGCCGCTCTTAACATCGTCAACAAACGATGCGGTATACGGCAGCGCGGAGAGTATGGGCAGGGCCAGCGCCATGGCCTCGGACGACAGCGCGCCCATGATAAGGTCGCTGTGGAAGCCGCACGCAAGCAGCTCCGCCGAACGGAAGCCCGCCAGTATCCCCTGCACCGAGGAAAGAAGGAGTATGAGGGCGGTTCCGACTGTACTGATGACAAACCCACGGCTGAATATGGCCTGCGATAGGGGAGAGGTCAGATAATGCTTCATGCGGCAAAAGTCCCTTCCGGTGCTCGGTAGTATAAGAAACAGAGGATTATTGCACCGACTGCGAAAGAATGCTGTTAAGGGTATCCGCATTTACACGCGGCTCTATATAACTGCCGTCGATTGCGTTGAAGTACATGGATAGGTCTTGCTTTATTACGTCATCGCTGTCGCCGTATGTAAACTGATAGCTGTAAGCAACCTCGAAGGCGGGTATATAGCGGCCTGTGTTCGGCCTGTCCGCAACGTTTACAAGCGCGGCGCACAGGCGTATCTCCTTCACGGTGATGCATGGGTTCTTTACGCCGTCCGCCGAAAAAGCATGATGATAGAAAAGCTGGTTCTCTATGCGGTCGAGCAACTCATCATAGCCAAGCAGCGGCACGTTGGCATAAAGCTTCTTTGTAACGGTACATGCGCCTTTCAGCGTGAAATAGCATATTCCGGCGGAGTCAATGCCGACCGTCAGCACCTCCTGCCCCCACGGAGCGCTGAGCGCGGGGACATCGTTCACGTTGCCGCTGCTGCCGCCAATGTCATATGGCACGGTAAGCCCGCCGCAGTTCCGCGTGAACGTTACCGCCCAGCCGCGGCCAACAATATCGCCCACGCTGCCGTAAACGCACATTCTGCTGCATGTAAGCGGCTTCATGCCTTCTATGCCGAGCGCCGTCAGGCTTTGTTCCGCCAGTTTCACGGCATCCTGCTCCGTTATGGCAGGCTCTGTCGCAAAGTCTCCGCCGTATTGTTCGCTGAGTTCTGCGTCCGCGGCAAGCATCATTTCGTCATAGCAGCGGCAGTATGCATCGCGCGTATATAAAAAATCATCCCCGCCTATTTCCCCGGCAAAGCATGAGTATACGTTTTCGCCCGCGGGAGCATATGCCGTGTAATGTGCGCCGTTTGCCATGGCGGATAGGTCAAGCGGAGTTTCTTTCGCGTTTTCGGGTGCGGAGTCCATCTGCTGCTTCAGCCGTTCTATATAGCTTTCAAGGCTGCGTCCGGTCAGCGCCATGAACTGATACGCCTTGGTTATTTCGGCGGCGTAGTATTCCTTTGTCCACACGGGCTTTTCAACAAGCGCGGCGTTCGGCAGAAAATGCTCTATAAACGCCATATGCTTTGCCGCGGTGAAGCTTGACCGCTCGGCCTCGTAAACAGCATAGCCGCTTGTTTCGGGTATTATCACATCCGCATCGAACTGCATGCGTATCCCGTTGCGCTTTGCAGTGCGGTCAGCATGCCCTTCCGCCGCATATGGCTCGAACGGCGTTTCCTCAATGCCCCCCAAATAATCCCCGCCCTTATTTACCACGGGAGATTGGGAAGGCGTAGGCTGGCAGGCGGAACATAATACCAGAAGGAGTATCAACAAAACGCAAGTGATTCTTTTATACATACTTTGTCTCCTGTATTTGTGCTTTTTATAAGCGAATAGCAGGCAATATTATGCAACGAATATTGCCTGCCGATAGGTTATGAGAATATGCCTAAGAACTGCTTAATCAAATCTGTACATACCCATAGAAATATCCATAAGATGCGCTTGAAGAGCTGGAGACAGTTCCACGCATATCCAAAGTATATGATGCTTGGGCAAAGTAATTGCCAGTACGCCATGTTCCATTGGCATCATAGGGGTAGAATGAGATTGCGTAACTTGCACGTTCAGAGCCGCCGACTTCATATGCCCTGAACGTGAAATTGGAATTGCCGTTGAAGTTACTGTCGCTATAGTAAACCATGTAAAGACTGTCGGATCTTTCACGGCTGCTTCCGCTAAGGAAGGTGGTTCCTGCTGTTCCACCATAGACCTTTAAGCCTCTAAGACCCAAGGAAAAGGCAAACGCAGAACTGGAAATTGAGAAAATCGTGACTGCCAATAGCAATATGGCTAATGCCCTCTTGTGTGTCATGTTATCTTCCTCCTTATGCTTTATTGCTTATTAAGCAGATTGCTTTTGCTTAATGCAGGAAAGTTATATGAGACTTACTTGCTGTTTTACCGTAAAGTGCAGGAAAACATTCATATATGGACAATCATAAGCATCCCTCCTTCTCGGATAATACGACCAAATTATTATACAAATTATTATATTATATAAGACAGTTTGTGGCAACGGATTCTGACGATTTTGGCGAAAATAAAAAACTTTTTCTTTTTTGCGTCAGATTTTGGAGCGGTTAATTGTCTTATAGGTACAGGGTAAGATAAGACCCAATTATTTCAGGATGAGAAAGGACAAAACAAATGAAAAAGAAAACAATTATTTCGCTCTGCCTTATTGCGGTAGTCTGATTTGCTTGTTTCGCACCGGCGCTGGCATTACAGGACAATAGAATAACGCCTTGCGCGATAGTCACGTTTTCCAGCGGTATGCCAAGCATGCTGACCGGAGTTCCGTTTTCCTGAGCGGACGCCCGTTCTACCATACGCTCGGTATCCTTTTTCACAACGATTTGTTCATCCGGCGTAGGTTGGCAGGCGACGGCAGAAATCAGCATAAAAAGGGTCAGGAATATGGTAATAAGCTTTTTCATCGCTTTGCTCCCTTCATCGTGTTTATACTATCATCTCATACAGAAGGGCAAAAGTTGTTCTCAAGTTGTAATTATTTTGTTATCATTTGGTCGGAAAGACAATTTTTATTGAGGTGAACTCGCCGGGTACGCTTTCGGCGGTGAGCGCCGCGCCGTGGGCTGACGCTATGCGCTGCACTATGGCAAGGCCAAGCCCGGCGCCGCCCTGCTTCTTGCTGCGGGATTTGTCTACCATGTAAAAGGGCTCGGTGATGCGCGGCAATTCCTTTGGGGGTATGCCTTGCCCAAAGTCGCGCACTTCTATTGTGTTATTCTTTGCACAAAGGTATATGGTCTGCCCGTCACGGCTGGCTTTGCGCGCGTTTTCCACAAGGTTTACCAACGCCGAGCGCATCAGGTCAAAATCCATGGGAAGGGTATCCATTTCGCAATTCAGGCAAAGCTTCATGTTCTGCTTTTCCAGCTTGTCCGCCGTGCTTTCCTTTACCGCTTCAAGAAGCTGAGCAACGCTTTCTTCCCGCAATGATATTTCGCCCTGCAAAAGCACCAGCGTCATAAGCTTGCCCGAAAGCTGCTCAAGCCATTTGCATTGGTCATATATGCGCACAAGTGCGTTTTGCGCGGCATCCGGCGGCACGCTGCGGCTCAGCAGCGTTTCCGAAGAAAGCAATATGGAAGTGACAGGGGTCTTTAATTCGTGGGATAAGTCGTTTATGAATGCCTGCTGCCGCTCTGCTCTTTCGTTCAGCTCCTGCATATTGCCTTCGATTGCCTCCGCCATGCTGTTGAAATCGGCTGCCAGCTCGGAAAGCTCATCATGCCCGTGAACGGGTATGCGCCCCGCGTATTTCCCGCCGGAGAGCTGGTTTGCGCCCTCCTGCAGCGCCTTTATGGGAAGAAGCGATCTCAGGACTATCAGGTGCATCGCATATGCCGCTATTGCCGTGATAACTGCGCCGACAAGCGCACATTTTGCCGCAAGCGAGCGCACGCTGTTTATCTGCGGCGTCACGTTGCGCATAAGGGACACATAATAGTCCTCCTGCGCTATGCTTGCGGGACTTGCGGCTATGAAATAATCCGCGCCGTCTATCCTTGCCAATTTGTATTGCGTGCTGCCGCTTTCGGAAAGCTTGGCGGCTTTGCCTGCGGGTAAGATGCTTTTCACATCGAAGCCCGTGTTGTTCACCCAAAACTCGTCGCCTTTTTGCAGCACAAATTCACCGGCGTCTGCCAGCGAACGGAATTTGTTTATTATATAGCTGCGCCTTACTATGGGGCTGTCGGGTATGCTATCGGTCGAGCTCCAAACGAATTCTCTGTATAGGTCTTCAAAATCGAAAATGCCTGCGGAGGTTATGCTTTCAACTTCACCCTGATACGCAAAGGAAATTATTATGGCGCAGCACAAAGCTATTGCGGCAGCCAGCAGAAGAATTGAAAATACGGTCAGCTTTGTGCGCAGCTTCATGGGACTAATCCTCCAGCCTGTAACCTATGCGGGTAACGGTAACGATGACGCCTTCAAGCCCAAGCTTTTTACGCAGGGAGGCAACATGTGTATCCACGGTCCTTGTGCCGCCGACAAAGTCAACTCCCCATATTTCGCTCAGCAGCCGTTCGCGGCTCATTGTGCAGTTTTTGAACTTGATAAGCTTGACCAAAAGATCGAATTCAAGCGGCTGCAGCGCCACGGCTTCGCCGCTTTTTGTTACGGTACGCTTTTCGGTATCTATCGTAATGTCGCGGCAGCGCAGCACCTTGTTCAGCTTGCCGGCCCTGTCCAGAACCTTTTCTATCCTCACCAGAAGCTCCAGCACCGAAAACGGCTTAACGATGTAATCTTCAGCGCCGATCTTCAGCCCCTTTATGCGCGAAGGCACATCCGCTTTGGCAGTCAGGTATATTACGGGGATATTGTATTTTTGCATATGCTCCATCAGCGCAAAGCCATCGAGCCCGGGCAGCATAACATCAAGCAGCGCCAAATCGAAAGAATGATCCTCGCTCAAGCGCTTCGCCGCTTCAAGTCCATCGTCTATTATCGTGTAATCATATCCCGATAGTTCAAGATTCAGGCCTATACTGTCGGCAATATCCTTATCGTCCTCAATGACCAAAATGCGATTTTTACTCATATGCCACCTCCCATTTTATAAATTTTATCATATGGAAGAGTAGCTGACAATTATTCGGCGTAGCGTGTTTATTCATAAAGAGGGTCGATTCTTGTACCATCTACCGCATTTATGCATAGCACCGCTGGAAGCAAAAAGTTCTCTTCGATGTATGGCGTTGTAAAATAGACAATCCAGGTGGGAATCAGAACGCCGCTTGATTGGCCGGTTGTTTTTATAAGGGAATGTGATAGTGTAATACGCGTGATAGTAGGCACGTCCTCTTCTACAAGATTAACCCTTTCATAAGCATCCCTCCCTCTCGGATAATGAGACCGAACTATGCGGTTATGGTAACTATTTTGAAGCTGAAGCGGTCGTTACCCTGTCAAAAGGAACTTAAAAATTGTACGCTTATTATAGAGGGGAAACAAAGTCCGACGGAAGCGTAACGACTTATAACAGCGGATAGCTGAGCACTGGACACTCCTGGAATGCCCGCAGGAAGTCATTGACTCCCGACTTGCTGACTTTGAGCGATTCGGCGATCTTTCTGCCGCTCATGCCCAAGGCGTAGTGTTTCGTAATGATGTCTTTGTAATCCAACATGCATTACCCTCCTGAAATAGTGTATTTCCGCTGTTGCGGATGCCACTATTATGAGGGCAATTTCAACTACTTTGAACAGGTGGCCGCCGGGCCGCAAACTGGCCGCTCGTCACCGCAAAACCGCCTTAAAAGGCTGACTCAGGCTGGCCGCTGACGCACCGCACGGCGGCCGTTTACCACCGCACCAGTGGCCATTGGCGGCCGATTGCGCCGAAGCCATACATCTTTCCAAAACGTAGCAAAAGCGCAACTCAAATTCCCCGCATCTTGAATTTGCAAAGGATAAATTGCTGCACTTTTACTAGATTGCGACCAAACAGTATTTGTGAATGCAAACCTCAAAGTCGTTTGCTTCATGCACGCTTTCTATCCTACGGCCTGTGTCAGCACACATGCCGTCGTGCTTTGCGGCATGAACGGCAGGCAAATGCCGCTCTCACCCGCGCCGACCAGCAACTCTGTGCCGCTCGGGCTGATCAGGAGGGGATACGTCTCACACAGATACATCGGGCCGTCCGTGACGCCGTAGTTTTTACCGCCCACAAGCGATAAGCTGAGCGTCACATAGCTCGGCTTATCCTGAATGGTCTGAATCGTCCAGAAACCGCTCCACATCTCCTCGGTGTCGTCACTGCCTTTGTATGTCCACTCCAGATCGACCGCGCCGCCCGCCTCATCCCCGGGACGGAAGCACAGCGAGAAATAGGCATAGCGGCCGGTTTCCCCTACCGTGGTTTCTGTAATCCAGTTCAAGCCCGCACTCTGCGATCCGGCAAGGCCGAGCGCAGTCATGCCTGACCAGCCGTCGGAAAGCCAATCGGCAAATTCGGATGGGGCGTCATAATAGGCATATTTCGTAAAGTCAAACGAAAGATAGTCGCCGGCTTCCGATATACACGGCGCAAGATAGCTCATCGCATCAAGCGAGGGGTACCATTCGCAGGTGTTGCCGCTGTTGTCGGTGATAAAGACCTGGGTGTCGGCCTCATATGCAATGCCGTCGAGATTCGCAAAGAGCAGCACAGGCTCGCCGCTCTCTGACCGGTAGAGCACCTCAGTAACCTCGTCGGTATGTGTTTTTTCGTTCCACTGCACACGGTTGATAGCAACCGTCGCGTTTTCATCGACCGGAACAATGCAGTACAGATGTCCTGCGCCGCCGATAATGTGCTCCTCGTCAATCTCTGCGATAAAAGGGTATTCGAGGAGCAGAGCCTCGTTGGTTTCTAACAGCCACGAGGGGAAGCCTGCCTCGAAGCCCTCCTCAAACAGGCCGCCGACATAACCGAGATACGCCGCGCCAAACATTGTCATTGGAAAGTCAATCCTGTCCCGCAGCCATCCAAGCGAGGGTTCCGCCTCCTGTGAAAACGCGTATTGCGCAGGCGGTGTGGCCATAGCTTCGTCACGTGACGTGCGATCGCTCATGCCGCTCTGCGATATAGCTTCTTCCGGCTGGTTTTCCGGAGCATTTTTATCGGCCTTTGCGGGTAAGTCAGCCGTATCCGTGCTAATTTTGGGCTCGTCAGGTTCCGTTTGCGTATTCTGCCCACAGGCGCAAAGCGACAGCAGCAGAGCCAATGCCAGCAACAGCGCGAGGACCTGTTGGTGTGTTGTTTTCATAGCCGCTCCTTTCAGATTTTTCCGCTTCTACCATAATCTCCGCCGCCGATAGAGCCGTACTCGACCTTCCGGACAGGCGTTTGCTGCTTGTTTCCGTTGCCGGCGTTACAGCCCGCAGTGGCGGGCTACAGTGCCGAACGCAGTTGTGATCGTGCTTTTACGGACATGTCCCGCAGGCTCACTGCCTGTGATAGACTGCATTCGCGTCCGTTATTACGTTTTCTTCAGAATTGTACAAAATGCGCATATCGGCCGCTGCACGGTCGCTGTTGACAAGCGTTATGGCGATCAGCTTTTCGGCCTTTTCTGCGATTTCGTCGTAATCGCTATCCGTATCGCAACCAAAGTCGAATGCAAATAAGGCGTCAAGGCCTTTCGTACGGAACGCGGACCTGGCAAAAATGCGCCAGCAGTCCCACCTCTGCGCTTCGCTGTTCCACCACATATTGCAGCATTCCATACCGCTTTTGTCCTCGTTTACGGCAAACTCGTATTTTTGCAGGCCGTCCTCCGTGACCCATGTGCCTTCCAGCAGCGCAAAGGCCTCCTGCGCCTCCTTTCGGCTTTCAGCTTTTCTGTCGGCTTCCGCCTGCAGCTCAGCCGCACTGTAATACGCCTCACGATCTCCGGTTTCACACCAGCCGTCATCGTGCCAGAACACATCTGCCAGCCATGCAAACTGCGGGGAGTCCAGATAGCGCAGATGATAGATAACATCGTGCGCCCTGTCCTCAATCGTCAGCCCGCTGATCTTTTCGGCAAAATCCGCCCGAACCGTCAGAACGCCGTTTCGGAACGTATGGTCAAACTGATCGCCCAGATCTTCAAAATTCGCGTCGTAGCAGCGGATGGGATTGTCCTTGAGCTGCCCGCCGCGATAATAGAGCTTCATGACACCCGGGCGGTAAACGGTTTTTTTTATGTGGAAGTCGTCGAATAGGACCGTTGTCTCGGGATACCGATAGGTGCATCCATTGACCCGGCCGCAGGCGGTGAGACCGAGCAGCCCCATCCACAGACCTGCCATGATGAGGAACACCTTGCGTTTCACAGCATCACCTCCGTTTTTTTCGCAAATAACCGACTGCTCCCGCTCCAAATTGGGGCGGGAGCCGGTTTTATACAGATTTTCAGAAGTACGACGCCCTTATTTGAACGTCATGTTGTTTAGAATGATATCCGGCATCGTTCCCGGGACGCAGTCCAAGTCGCGAAGGCCGATGGAAAGGGCACGGCTGTCGTCAAGCTGCGCGATATACTGAATC
>ERZ779869.4419-NODE-4419-length-10059-cov-3.018093_pt1 | contig 10059 bp, 9 predicted proteins | sample MGYA00511557_ERZ779869 | MGnify/ENA primary metagenome ERZ779869 (study PRJEB29588, sample SAMEA2154620) | human gut metagenome | biome: human gut; feature: human-associated habitat; material: faeces | place: Denmark | collected 2008/2010 ...
TCATATGATAAATTAGATGGTTCTGATTTTATTTTTCTAATTTGATATGTATCGAATATTGATTTATATGTCTCATATGTTCTTTTTGCTTAATTTAATTTTTATTTGGTCAATTTGATATTTAATTTACTTTAATTTTATTATTCTAATATGATATTTTAGTTACAATGATTTTATTACTCTAATATGATATTTTAAGCGCCGTAATTCATTCTTCCTTCCTCCTGATCTTTCTACTTGTTTTTGAGTTAATGAAAATGTGTAAGGATTATCATATCCTTACACATTTATAATATATTATTGTTTTAATATTTATCATAGTATAATTTTGCCAATTTAAGGTAAGAAGTTTTCTGAATCTCTCCAACTTTTATCTCTTTATTTGCTAATTGTTCGTTAAACCACTCTAAAGCAGTCCCTCCGAATTTTATACTCATAGCAGCATGATCGCAAAACATCTCTACTACATATTGCCAAGGCATATCATTTACTATATGTCTTTCTGACCAATACTGCCAATGATGTTTATTATTATCTTTATGATGCTGCCAAGCTATTCCATAATCAAATGTACTTTCTTCTTTCTCTTTTTCATTAACTGAATGGAAATGCCTTCTATACGGTTCAAACTCTTCTTCACTATATTTAGACATATCGTGCATATCAATATTCTGATTAATAATATGCTCAAATACAGTGCCAGTTTGATTACCATACATCCCAGCATTAACCATATTTCTTAATTCTGGACATTTTAAAATGTTTAACCATACGGTTTTTACATTTTTTCTATGTTCCTCGATATAGTCTTTGTACTCTTGTCTCTTTCCTTCAATCTCTAATAAGTTTAAATCAATCGGCATTTTATATTTCCTCCCTATTTAGTATCAAAAGTATGTTGGTAGCACTTTCCAGCACTACCAACAAATGTAATATTATTCTTTTTTATCAACAGAGCCGGAATTCTTTGAATATAAGTAAATAATTTTCCCGCTCTGATGAATACCAACAGCCGCAGCTGCACTGGCAATTCCGACAATAACAATATGAATTGGATCATCCGTAAATCCTTTCAATGCTGAAATACCAAATGATATAGCAATACCGCACACGATAAGGGCTATCGGGATCCAATCATTGTTAAATTTTGTTACAAGATGCTTAAGAATAGCTCCAATAACAAGACAAATGATTACAATGCTGATATCTACATTTTGTACAAGTACATCTGTTACTTGTTTCAAAATATCGTCTGTAGTCATAATATAGTCACCTCCTAATATGTTTTATATATAAGTTACTCCAAGTAGCTCTGGAAACATCATATTAATAAAAATATATAAGGGTGGATGTGATATGAGTAAAATAAAAAACAAATCACCAAAAACTATAAAAACCTATCTAATGATAGTTACTTGCGTATTTTTGGTAGTCATTATAGTATATACGGATATACTCTTTTCATTAAGACGAGCTAACGATGACATTCTTTCTAGTTTTAGAAACCAGAAGTTTGAAACTATTGTAAGTTGTATTGATGAATTGAATGATGAAGCATATAATAGTGCTAAATTGGTTTCCGAAAATATTGAAAAAGCAATCAAAAGTTCAGTAGATATGGGAGAATTAAAACAAGAATTAGATAACCAAGAACAGCCAGATTATTATTGTGATATTCTGGAAAGAGAAACTAAAAATGTTTCTTTAAATAGGGTAAAGAATACTAGAAATGGTATTCTTATTTTAAACAATAGCGGTATAGTTTTTGACAATAATTATGAGCGTATGAGTAGCGCTCCCGAAGGATTGGAAAGAACTTACGAAAACGAAAGAAATTGGCAATATAACAAACCTCTATTTGATAATGCTATCAAGAGTATATTCGTCAAAACAAAAGGAAATATAGCTATAGAAAGTATATCTATGTCAGAATATAATGATCATTATAAAATACCTAATGCTTCATTTAGTCAACTGAAAAGGATATATAAAGAAGAAGGTTTAGAAGGATTAGAATCTTACCAATTCCTTGTACCAGCATATATTACTGATGATGGTGATATATTTGGGCAAAAGGACGTTGTAAAAGGTGTAATCCGAAGAAACCACAAATTAGTAGTAATACAAGAATATAATTTATATGATCAAATAACTGCAAAATTTCCAGAACTAATCAATGATACATCTGAAGAAGAAATTTTAGTAAATCACGGAAATTATCTCAATCTATCGTATGTATTAGGCTCTATACTAATTGCTAGTTATTTAATAATTATGATAATTTTAGTAAATGCCTATAATTGTGCGATAGAAGAGAACTAAATCGAAACTGATATGAAGGAGGCTTCGCCAATTATGAATGCCGATCAATCTATACTTAACGAGCTTCTTTCATATTTGTATGGAAGCTTTTTAGTCACATATGTATTGTGTATTATCGGTACATTAATAAAGGAGATATTATCATCTTCTTCTAAGAAAAAGAAAAAGATATCTATAAAAGGTTTAATATTCGTACCAATTCCTGTTACAGCTATTATATGCGCAGCTAGAGATATGCATCATATAAACTTCTCTTTATATGTATTAATATGTCTTGCTGGTGGTGCAGGTAGCGGATATGTAGCTAATATATTTATCAATAATAGAATTGTAGCTTATGCTGTTAAAGCAGGAGCTAATGTTTTGTCTGACAATAAACTTCTCAATGTTCTATCCGAAATGTTTGATCAACAAGAGGAAGAAGAAAAAGAAGAAGCAGATAAAAGAAAAAAGAATAAACAACAATTTAAAAATAAAGAAGATTCTAATGAAGATGGAGAAACAGAATCATGCGAAGAAGAAAAAGAAGATACTTCTACTGAGTTAAACCATCAGGAGGACCCCGTACTGCAATCAGACGGGCCTGACGGCGAAGGCGTTTCTGCAGACGATGTAGATGAGGAAGAGAATGCTGCTAAATCTCCATTCAAAAGAAAGCATTCCGAGGATGCAGATCCAGAGGAATAACAGAACCCCATATACCATATGGTATATGGGGTAATCTTTTTTAATAAACAGTGTTTAATTCACCTCTCATGTACATCTGCTGAAGTACATTGTAATCTGCGAATAAACCGTACATTTTCTGTTTATATATGGTTTTCTTAGTAAGAGATTCTCTCAAAGAATAATATTTCTCTAATACTTTATTCCATTTCTGATACACTCTTTCATCAAGTTCTTCTTGCGCTATATAATCTTCCAATATGGCTATTCTATTATTAAGCTGTCTCATTAATAATAAGGCATCATTTTCATCTTCGATATTTTTTATTCTCATTGTATATTCATATACATCTTGCTCAATAGCTCTTAACCCACTATCTTTAATCTGCATTGCTAAAGATTTTTTACCAGCAGCTTCAGTGAGAGACTTATAATATCTCTCTGTTGTATCTGTCATTGGCTCAAGTTCTTTAATAGAATTGAGTATATTAGCTCTAAGTAATTTAGATCCAGTTAATTTAAATCCTCTTCTCAATATAGAAGAAATATATCTAGTATCAGTAATAGAATCATTTATTACTGAGATATACCATTGCATAGTAAGTAATTTATTCCCTAATTCATCTGTAAATATAGATTCTTTTAATCTTTTTACTTTATCCATAGCACTATTAAATTCTTCATATAATCCACATCCGACCATAAAATCATCAGCAACTATAATATCAGATGTAGGAGATCTAAATACAGATAATAATGTAGCAACAGATTCATCATACATGAGTCTGAATAAATTGGGATGATTATTCATAAGCTCCAGATTAATACTGAAGTTATTCATTCCAATATAGAAATCAAAAGCATCCCTAAATTTTTCTAATGATTGAACCGAAATTATATTTTTTATTTCATTAATTATAACAGCTGTTAATTCGACAGGGTTTAATACACTAGCTAATTTACTATCAATTTCTCTAGAATAATTGCATGGTGTATAGTCTAAATCTCCCTCTCTAGGTACAGCTTTTCTTGGAGTCATATTCGTATTCTTGATGTATAATCCAAAAAATTCATTATCCGTATTATCTGTATATTGTACTGACGTACATTTTAAATCAGAAAAAAATTTGTCTAATTCCATAGATACATTATAACCTGATTTAGTACTACCATTTACAAGATATGACAAGGATTTTATTAATCCGCCAAAATCGTAATTTAAAGCTCTCATCTTATTCTCCTCTCGTAAAAGTCTATTTACGCTTTAATTAATATAATGTTTCGGGTATATCTAAGAACCATTCTGAATGTAAAATTTAAGGTTCTGAATTATATATTATCACATTGAGAAGATAATAAGAATGTATTCTTAATAAAAACTAAATAGAGACTTGGCCAACCAAGGTATTATACGTAAACACAAAACACATTTAGGGAGGTATTTAATATGAGTATTTTAATGAATGAAATTAGAAGCAGCTTATTTTGTTTTGGAGATTCTGTAGTAACGAATCTTCACGGTATTGGTTCTAGTATTAGAATCAGTCATAATTTGAACAGCTTAGATCGAAAGATTAGTAAGCTTGATAGAATACGTGAAGCGTGTTCTAAAACATATAATACAGAAGAACCAGAAGTTGAAAGCATGCATCCTGAAGAAAAATCAAAAGTTACATTTGATAAAGAAGTTTCTGAGACTGTAGAGTTCGAAGAGAATTCTAATATAATAAAGAAGAAACCTACTGAAGAGAAAACTGAACCGGTTGAAAAAGTGATTTCTGAACCGGTAAAAGAAGAATCCAAAGTAGAAGAGGCCGAAACTCCTGAAGAAGCCCTAAAGACAGAGCCAGTTGAAACAGCTACAAAATCTACCGAAAAAGACATGGCTACGAAACCTGAGGAGACCGAAGCTCTTAAAGAAACCTCAAAGACAGAACCAACAGTAGAAGAGAAACCGGAAGCTGCTGTTCAACAAAAACCTAAGGTAGAGCTTAAAAAGGAAGACGTTGATAAAATTATTGATATTGCAAATTTTCAGTCCAAAGCTGAACATAAAGATACGGCTGCAATAATAGCCGATTCTATTATTAATAATATTATTAATAATCCAAATTCTGATTTAAATCAGAAGCTTGCTTCAAACATTGAACAGATGACCAAAGCAGAAGAAGAGCCAAACGAACCAACCCAAAAGACAACTAAGCCACCAACATCTAGAAAGAGTACTACTCCTAGAAAGAATAGTACGTCTAGAAAAAAGTAGGTAGTATAAGAGGTAGAGGGCATCATCCTCTACCTCCAATTAATGTAAATATTACTTTATTTTTTGCGTATTTTGTACGATCCAAAACAATAAAGTAATTAATAGTAAAGGAGTGTGAAATATGGATCTTGAAACCAGAATAGAAGATCTCCTCGAAAAAAACGATATAGAAGATAATAATCTTATCATCGTTGAAGATAAAGAAGACACTAAGAAGGCTACTGTAGAAGAACTCAAAAAAGCTTTTGTTGGAGATAATAAGAGTCCATCATCTATATTATTTTATTCAACCAAATATTTAGCTAGTAAGTTAGATAAAATTATTTCTTCTGATGAACTTATAGCTGTTAAACAGGAATTAGAAAAAACAAATAAAAGAGTTTCTCAAATATCAGCATCCGCCGGAACAGGAAAAGATACAGAGGTGGTAGATGCTAGAGATGGAGAATCATCTTTACATGAGAGAATATTAAGAGATAAAGAAGAATTGACTGGAATAAAAATGGATAAATTGTCCGAAGTTATTACAGTAAAAGGTAATCCTATAGTTATAAATAATCCTAAAAATATTGCTATAGGATTATGCACTATAAATATAATATATCCTAATATAACTGATATAGGCACATTAGTTATTAAAGATGGAAATGATACAGTAAATAAGGATATTGTAGGATCTAATGGAGCATTTGAGTATCGTTTGAAAAATGATGCTTGTGAATTATCTTGCAATATACCTAATAGTGAAATTAGTGTTACATATACCGCATATGATATAGATTCTAAATATTTATATGACAAGTGCATGGAACTGCAAGATAAATTGTATGATGAGAAAGACAAATGTGGATTAATTACCGATTATGGCACATATGTATATCCAAGAGCAGATCTTATATTTAATAAGAATGATGACGATGCTACATATACTATATCAGACGACCAGACCAGAGATAAAAAATCTTCATTGAAGGTACATACAAGATTAGAAGCTACTGCGAATCCAAAATTTACTATCAAATGCGATCCAGTAAATTTCGATCTTTGTACATTGGTATTCTATGTATCTAAAGATATTATAAAAGCATTCGATAGCACTGACGGATTAATCATTAAGCTATCTAGCGATTCTCCATCGGTAATACCATCAAATTATTACCAATATAATATCAGTAATACAGAAATGATTAATGGTTGGAATTGTTTAAAGAAACCATTAAAAGACTTTATTAAAGTTGGATCTCCAGATAAAACTGCAATACAGTCCATCAGATTAGAGATAGTAAGAAATGATCAGATCAATAATTCTGATATTTATATTTCTTCTATCATCTTTAATCAAAAGATGAAACCTACGTTGTTATTAAACTTTAATGGCGTATACGATCATGGATTTGAATATACTTATCCTTATTTATATTCTAGAAATATTCCATGTACTATATTTACAAATTCAGGGACAACTTTAACCAAAGATGCTAAAGCTAAATTGTCCAAATATCATTATACATATGGATGGGATATAGCTCCTTATGGATGTCATCCTAATAAAGAACTTCTTATTCAAGATGATAATGATTATGAACAGTACACTAATTTATTATCCACTGATAGTTATATTAAAGCTCTTAGAGCTAATCCTATATCTTATAGCGCACCGTATGGAAACCTTCAGGATAATACATGTAAGATATTGAAATCTATGGGATATAAAATTGCTCGTATAGAAAATATATATAAAAATACATATTGTAGTTTTTTCGGAAGAAATGATTTCTGTATGCCAGTAATCAAGGTAGGAAATAAGAATAATTCTGAAGATATTAACGAATGGATAGATTATATTATAGAAACCGGACAATGTATGGCATTATTCACTAATGATGTAACAGAATACGGAACAGATTCTTCATTAAAAGAAGTTACATTTGAAAATGTAATCGACCATATAATGGAGAAAGTAGATTCTGGCGAATTACAATTAATGACATTTGAAGGATTCTATAATAAATGCGTAAACGAATAAAATACTTATATAAGAGGTGTACTAATGTACACCTCTTGTTTTTGCCCTAGCTGGAACATCATATTAATAATTCTTCGAAGAAAGGACGGAAATATCTTATGTCAAATCAAGATTTTACTCTTGTTAATTTGGAAGAATTAACAGAACGCTTTAAAGCTTTAGATACAGATATATTGATGATCCAAGATAAAGATGATACGAAGAAAATAACTTTGCTTAATCTTATTCTTAGTATGATAAAAGACGAAGAAACTCCTGGTGAAGCTAAGTTATATTCATCTAAGAAGATAGATGAAATTATAGAAGACTTCAAAGAATCAACTGAAGAAACTATTACTGGTATGGAAGGCGATGTAAAAGATTTAAAAGAAAATTATGCTACTAAAAAAGAATTAAAAGGTGTAGAAGATGATTTAGATTCTAGAAAGATAGAAGTAAAAGATCTTATTCCTATTAATAACGTATTAGCTAATAAAAGAGATAATAATGTACCAATAAGAGCTGACGAATTAGATACTTCTGATGATGCTTATAAAATAAAATTATCAAATTTAGCACAAGAAGTATTAGATGCTATGGTTGGTGATACTCCAGTTTCTATCCCTACAGTACCAGCTGGTGGATGGTTAACTAGGCATATAGCAAATAACGCTATTATTTCTACTAAATTAGGACCATACTACAGATATAGAGGGTTTATTACTACTGATAGTGTAAATAATATAATAGATGATGGTATATATTTATTAGGACCGGATGTAAAAGATCTACCTAAATATGATGAGAAAGATACAAATTTAAGAATACTTGAAGTTACCAGATTTGGTGAACTTGGAGTATATATAAAGCAAGAAATAGAATATTTCAATAATCTAGAGTTAAGACCAAGGTATGTCAGATCTGGTGTAAGAACACAAATTCATACAGTAGATTTTGATGAAGTATGGGATATTAACTCTGGATTTAAAGTATCAAATTACTTATTATCTGACGAATATGATAATAGAGGAATTATAGAAGATGGTAATATATTTGATGAAGAAGCTACTGGATCTTATTATGTAATGAAAGGAGTAACTGGTACTCCTAATATAGATAGACAGTATACATTAAATATATCTAAATATGGAAATACCCTTATGTATGTCTTAGCAGATACTACAGATGATTATTGCCTTATTTATGTATCTCAGAAATTTTTGAGATCTTCTGGAATGCCTACAGTTACACAATGGCATCAGATTAATAAATTGAATAAATCTCAATTTGACGGAGAGAAATTATTAATATATGGAGATGGTATTAGTTATGGTATAGGTTCTAGTGCTATAAGAACTAAATCATATGCTAGTTTGCTATCTTCTAAATATGGATTTGTAGTTGCTAATCATGCCCTTGGGGATGCAACGGTTGGTAACTATGATGATACTGTATGTACAAATAAATCTATATTAACTCAGATTAGTACTAGCTCTATAGATGATAGATGTAAATATTGTATAATATTTGCTGGTACTAATGATTGGTATCAAGCCAAAGGTGAACTTGGTACTATAGATGATTTTAATGATACTACATTCTATGGATCTATGAATAATGCTATCCGAATGCTCCTTAGTTATGCTCCTGCAATGAAGATTCTTTTAGTAACTCCATTGTTTAGAGCAAGACAAGATTATGGAGACGGAAAGAATAGTGACGATTATCCAAAGAATTATATATATCTCGATGACTATAAAGAAGCTATAATTAATATAGGCAAGAAATATCATCTACCTGTATTAAATTTATATGATAATTCTTGTGTAAATAAATATAACTACGAATCATATCTTATGGATGGATTATATCCAAATGATGATATGCATAAGAATATAGCAGACATGATTTATCAAAATATGAGTTTATACTTTTAAAAGGAGGTAAACTATGTCAATTTTAAGTGTTGATCAATACAAAATGATCAGAGAATTACCAGTCAAATCTACTATTGAAAATGGATATGACTGGGTTATTATAGAAGGAAAAGACGGTACTAAGAGAATGAAAGTAGAAGATTTTCTTGGTAACGTTTTAAGAGATAATTTATTTTTTGATAATGTAGGGGAATTATCTGCATCAGAATCTCTTACAGAAGGAAGTGTAGCATATACAAAAGGTTTTAATAAAGGCGGAGATGGTGGTGCTGCTAGATATGAAGTAGTTTATGCTCCAGCAATGGTGACCAATGGATATACTATTCTCCCTATCAATAGCAGAACTGTGTTAAAAGCAATATTATCTCCAGACGGATCAGTTAGACCAGAACAAATTGGTGCTGCTGGAGACGGTAATGCTGACGATATCGAGCCTATTACAAGATTGCTTAAATTAGATGAATCTATAGAGTTTGTATCCAATAAAACCTATAGGATAACTCAAAATATTACTATTCCAAATGGTAAATATATAGATTTTAATGGAGCTACATTATTCTTAGATAAGAATGCTACTATTAATATCAAGAATTGCGAAAATATTACATTAAGAAATTTAAATGTGAAATGCAATTATTCTGGCAGAGGAATTTATGTTAATAAATCTAAAAATATAGAATTCATTGATTGCAAATTTACCGGAATAAAAGAAAATGAAAATGCAGAAGAAGTAGAGGCTTATGAAGAAAAAATCATTAAACTTTTAGCGGAAATATTGATGGAAATACAAGAATAAATAAAAACTATTGAATTTGTACTTGACAAATTCAATAGTTTTGCGATATACTCCATAGTGTAACAACGTA
>ERZ779869.4426-NODE-4426-length-10044-cov-3.355691_pt1 | contig 10044 bp, 7 predicted proteins | sample MGYA00511557_ERZ779869 | MGnify/ENA primary metagenome ERZ779869 (study PRJEB29588, sample SAMEA2154620) | human gut metagenome | biome: human gut; feature: human-associated habitat; material: faeces | place: Denmark | collected 2008/2010 ...
TCATATTGCTTTAATTTTTTTACAAATTTGGTCTCACATCATTTACAACTACACACATATAAATATTCTGGTAATTCTCCTATATTAAAATCAAATCTTATATTATTTATTTTCCTCTTCTCTCTTAAATAGATTTCATTTAATAGTTTTTTAATATTATATTTATTTTTAACAATTTTTATATTTTTTGTATCTAAACTACTTACATCAAGTACATTATTGATTGTAAAGTTAGCATTTCTTATATTTAAATCTATTTCTTTTGAATTTTCTTTTATTTCTTTTATATCATTAGATTCAATATTATAATCATTTAATTCTTTTATATTTTCAATTGGCTTTCTTACTTCAGCACTCATTCTAAATAGAAAGTTAGTTTTTTCAATATAACTTTTACTTGTTAAACTTCTATTTCTCTTTAATTCTTCTATTATTTTTAGATCAGGGTTTTCAATTGTGTGATACATTATAAATATTACAAAAAATTCCATTACAGTAATTAAAGTTAAATTAGGATATTTCTTTTGAATCACTGCAATTAAAGACATAAAAAACATTAGACAAATAAATGGAATTATTTTCCTTTTAGAAATTGATTTAAAATTTTTAATTATAGGTATTAACCAAATCATCATACATAATGTTGACACAACATATACAAAACCAACAGAGCGCCCGGTTGCAAAACCTGCTTCTGTTTTAATTGGAAATAATAAGGCAATTAAAGAACATATTATATAAATTACATATGATACAATTTTTAATTTTTTATAATACTCATCATTATTTTTTAGATATGCAAGAGAATATACATAAAGTGTCATTATAAAAAGATATGTCATCAAATACACCAAATACGCTTTCGTAAATATATGGGCAAGCATATTATCGATAGCATAATTATATCCAATATACGAACAAATAAGTTCAATTATTAAACCAATAAAATTTATAATCAATAAATATGAAAATATTTTAGTTTCTCTAGTCCTTATATGCTTTTTAGAAAAGTATATTAAGTTCAATGTAATCGAAAAAAAAGACACGACAATTATTAAAAGTATACAATTCATTACTATCCTACCCTTCGATTATATTTTACCATTATTTTAATAAAATGTCATTAAAAAAAAATTAATTATGTTTAATTAATTTTTTAACGCTTTCAACTTTAATGCACTTATCAGTTATCCCCTCACTAATAAGTTCTTGATAATTTCTTTTACCACTTGGTGCAAGAGGAAATGACTCTTTATTACTTCTTATACGTAAATATAATCTATCAATAACATCTTTAGGTAATGCACAAGTTAATCTATTTTGACAATTCTCAACTATTTCATTTAATTTTTCTTCGCTTATTAATGGTTGCTTTTCAATATGACATACATATTTATCACCAACTTTTACTAAACACGATGACAAAATATCATCATCAACATCAATAATATCTTCTATTAAATAATATGGAATGATTCCCAAAGATGACTCAATATATGCTCCCATTCTTCCCTTCATCTTTATTCTTGATTTATCAGATTTATATGAATAAGTATTTAAACTCAACCATTTTCTTCCGTTTGTATCAAAAACATAAACATTTTTATTCAGGTTCTCATCTATATAACCCACCATATTACAAGGAGAATTCGCAACTAACAATCCCGGTTCATTTAACTTACAAGGATTACCTTTTGCATCTAAAACCTGAATTTCAGCAAATTTATGTGGTGTTAAACCCAATGATTTTTTAGAAAATACATATTTTTTTTCTTGTAAACTCTTGAACAACGTTACAAATATACCACTACTTTCTGTTGTACCTCCACCTATAGAAAATGTGACCGGCGCAAGCGGATATGGCAATTTACTAACACCAAACTTATGTTTTCTAGCCGTATAATTGAAAAACTTTTCCTCTCCTCTCGAACAAGCTTCACCTGTTACTGTCGGTATCATCAAAAAAGGCATATTTACATTTTTAAAAACCAAATCAAAATTCAATAATTTGCACAAATTACCCCAAAATCCCACACTCGCCGGAACAAAATTAGGTTCGTTCATCAATAAACTATATGGAAAGAAGTCCTTATCATAAAAAGGTTCTAAAGCAAGTGTACATTTTTCATACAAAGTATCAGAAATTGCACAAGATAATTCCATATGTGTATAAGTTGGAATATGACCTAAAACAGTAATATTTCTCATACTAGGCATCCCTGAAACATCAGATTCTTTATATCTAGACAAAGTAATATAACATCTATTAGTATGTTCAACTCCCTTTGGACAACCCGGATTTGTCGTTCCACTCGTATAAGTAATTGTACATATATCATCAAGTATTCCATTATATATAACATCATCATTATAATTTTTACCAATCTCTAAAAACTCTTTATTATCAATTATATTTTTTTCAAGTTTTATTTTAGGAATTAAATTTTCTATTTTATGAAATCTATTATCTATATCTTCATATTTATTTCCATTTTTAAAAGAATCAGTCAAAGAAAATACACATATATTTTTTATATTTGATTTTTCAATTCTATTTTTTAAATTATAATACTCATCATCCGTAATAAAAATATTATCACTCTCAGTACTATTTAAAATATTAATTAAATAGTTTTCATCAAACCAACTACCTATAGTATTTATTTTAGCGCCTATCATATTTATTCCCAAAAACAAATATACAAACTCTGGTACATTTGACATACATACAGGAATTATTGAATTTTCATCATATCCCATTTGTTTCAATGATTTAGCATATTCATATGCTTTTTCAAACATTTCTTTATATGTTATTTTATTACCTCTATAAAGAAGCGCAGCAAAATCTAAATTATTCTTATTCCTCTTATATATTTCTTCAAACCAAGAAGTATCATGATTTATATCTAGTTCTTCAAGTGCTTTTTTTGAACTATTAGGTATATTTTCACCATACTCATAACGCACAGATTTTCTTGTTTTTTCTTTTAACAATTCTTGATTTATTTTATCAATTATTTTCATATTTAATACCTCACCCACAATATTATACATAAAAAAACATAATTGTCAAAAAAATCAATTAGATTGTTTATTTTTAACTACATAAATAGATAATGTAATTAATTCTAAAATTATGTTTATTACAAATACTACATTTAATATATTTATATCAATCGAACTAACAAAAGATAAATAACAAAGCGCAATAAAAATAAACTCAACAACTGTCTTTATTTTACCAATATAATGTGTTTGCGGTTTTCTATTTTTATAATGAGCCAAATAATTAGAAATACCTATAGCAATTTCTAAAATTATCAAAACAATATATAAATTGCTTATCTTAATTAAAGGAATCAATAAAGATAATGAAAAAACCTTATCAGTTACAGCATCAAGTAATCTACCAAACTCACTTGTTAAATTAAACTTTCTTGCAATTAAACCATCAAATATATCTGTTATAGCAGACACTATAACTAAAATAAAAGCTAATCTATACTTATTATACAAAAACAAAGGAATTATAAATAAAGGACTTAAAAGTCTTATAAATGTCAATAAATTAGGTATATGTTTATACATCCTTTTATTTTTAAAATCTTCCTTTAAAATATCTAAATAATTATTTATTATTTCCATCATCTCACCTATTTTCTTATAGTATCTGTTTTATCATTATATGTTGTATGTAATAATTTTATAGCTTTTTTACCATTCGGTTTTCCCAAATATTTACTATAAATATCCATTAAAGCCCTATTTTGATAAGGAACCCTTATTTTTTTAACCCTATCTTTTTCATATAAACTATCAATTCTTTTCTCTTTTATTTCAGCTTCTTTAAATATATCTAATTTAGGATTACCTCCACCACCAATACATCCACCAAAACAATTCATTATCTCTATAAACTCATATTTACTCTTTTTCTTCTTAAGCTGATCCAATAACCTCTTAGCATTACTTAATCCATTAACAACCGCTATATTTATCTCTTCATCACCAATCAAAATATTAGCTTCCTTAACACCATCTAATCCCCTAACTTCTTTTAACTCAAAATCATTTATAGTATCATTCGTTAATATATGGTAAGTATTCCTAATAACAGCTTCTGTAACACCACCACTTGCTCCAAATATAAGACCACTAGTACTACCATTAAATACATTGTCAAAATTAACTTCCTTTACTTTTTCATAATCAATTTTTTTATTATTAATATAATTTATTAACTCATATGTAGTAATTGCTAAATCACTACTATTTAACTCTTTTCTTTTAACTTCATATTTCTTAGCAGTACAAGGTACAATAGATACTATATATACATCCTCTTCCTTTAAATGCTTTTTATTCAAAAAATAAGTTTTTATAATTGTTGATAACATTGATATAGGGCTTTTACAAGTAGACAAATTATCTAAAACTTCTGGATAATATTTTTCAGCATATAAAACCCAAGACGGACAACAAGATGATAACATTGGTAATTTTTCTTTATTCTTAATTCTTTCAACTAATTCATATGATTCTTCCATAATCGTTAAGTCAGCCCCAAAAGTAACATCAAAAACATATTTAAAACCAATTTGTTTTAATAATCCAACTATCTTTTTCTCTTCAAAAGAACCATATTTTTTATTAAAAGCATCACCGATCGTAACCCTTACAGCAGGTGCGACCAAAGCAATACATACTTTATTCTTTAAATTCTTTTCTAATTCTCCTATATCATTTTTAGGAATCAATGCTCCCGTTGGACAAGTCTGAATACATTGACCACAACCAACACAATTATTAAAACACTTATTATCTCTTAAATTTTCCCTTAATTTACAAGTGTTTTTACACATTCCACAACCAATACACTTTGACGAATCTCTTTCTATTGCTAAATTATTATCACTTATAGATATAGAATTAACCTCATAATCATAATTATTAATTTCTATAATTCTCTTTTCTCTGCAATTAGGACATTTATTTATTTTTTTTTCAAAAGTTACATTACAAAGTTCACATCTATACATCTATCTTCACCATTATAATTATAACACTTTTAACAAACAAAAAAAAGTGCTTAATAAGCACTAATTAAATAAAAATCCTATTATTGGTAATGTTCTTTGTTTCTTAGTTATTACATTATATAATCCAATTATATTATATGTAAGCATTATAAGTCCTAATATAACTAAAGGTATTATTATATATATTGGTGTATGTTTATTACACGTCCCCCATTCACATACAGGTATCTTTATTTGCATAAATATAAAACTTAATATACCATATATCATTTCAAATATAAATAATGTTACACCTTGTTTTGAATGAAATTCAACAAAAGGTGAATCTGTTTTTTTAAAATATGGTATCAAGTTCAAAAACGGTATATATGATAAAATAGCACTTTTCAGATTTCCCAATGCATCTTCAATATCCACTTTTTCTTCTTTAAATATTTGCATACTTCCTCCAACAGTTTTATATTGTATCATAGTTTTTTACATTTGTCTAATCTTAATGCCTTAGCCTGTGTACAATCCTTTACAATTTTAATCATTTCATCATAATGTTTTTCCATTTGTTCAACTAATTTAATTTGATTTCTCGCTCTTACTAAATTATGATTTTCATAATTACACTTAAAATAAGTATCTCCATTTATATAATCATTTAAGAACCTCATCGCCAATTCTAATGTAATTATTCTACAAGAAAGCGCTAAATTATCAATTTCTGTTTGCAGTAATATTTCTTTTGTTTCACTCAAATAAGCTTCTGTAAACCTTTTAAAATATTCCATATTTATACCAACATTTTCTAAATTAGGATCATCTTCAAAAGTTGTTGCCGCTCCTGATCTTATAGCATCACCAAAATCATATAAAGCCGATCCAGGCATTACAGTATCTAAATCAATTACACATATTGCTTTATTAGTCTTTTCATCAATTAAAACATTATTAATTTTTGTATCATTATGTGTAACTCTTTGAGGTATTTCTCCCTTTGCCATCAAATCAACAATTGAACTCAATTCATCTTGTCTTTGAATTATATAAACAATTTCACTTAATACATCTTTAACTCTATTACAAGGATCTTTCTTAACATCTTTCAAAAAATCACCTAATCTTACTTTAGAATTATGAAAGTTCGGTATTGTTTCTGTTAACTTATCCATAGGATAACCATTTAAAACTTTAACAAAATGACCAAATGCTTTTCCTACATTATAAAACATTTCTGCATTCTCTGATTTATCATATGTTTTAGCATTATCTACATAATTATACATTCTATAATATTCATCACTTTTAGTTCTATATAGATTAATATTATTCTTAGTTCTTATAACACTTAATGTACCTCTTTCAGTATCTTCATTATTTTTCTTCAAATAAGCTTTATAATATTCTGTTACATTTTCTATATTTTGCATTAATAAATAAGGTTCATTAAATACAATTGTATTTATTTTTTGTAATACATATTTGTATTTTTTATCATTATCATTTGTTGTAATAATATATGTTCTATTAATATTACCAACATTATTTTCTTTTATTTCAATTATTTGTCCTTTTAATCTAAATTTTTGTGCAATTTCTTCAATCTTCATAACTACTCCTACCTTGTATTCAACTCCATTATTTCTTTTACCTTTTCTTTATCATAATAACATATTTCCCCAGTTTGCATATATAACATTCTATCAATGTTTAAGTTATTAGTAAAATTTATATTATGGGATACAACTAACATTGTTCCTTCATAATCTTTAAATACATCTGCAATTATTTCTTGCGTTTTTGGATCCAAATGATTTGTTGGTTCATCTAAAATCAATAAATTAGCGCCTATCATTGCCAAACGAGCAAGTGCAACTCTACTTCTTTCACCAGGTGATAAATATTTTACTTTTTTAAAGACATCATCACCATAAAATAAGAACCTGCCAAGTAAATTTCTTAATTCTCTTTCACTTTTTCCTAAATCATCAAAATTTTCCAAAATAGTTTTTTCTAAATTAAGTCCTTCATGTTCCTGAGCATAATAACCGATTATTGTTTTATCACCTTTAACAATATTACCTGATATTGGTTTTAATATGCCAACAACGAGTTTTAAAAGCGTTGATTTTCCAATACCATTTATACCAACAACTAAAAACTTTTCACCCCTTGAAAGTGCGAAGGTTAAATTTTTAAACAAAATAGTATCATAACCAAATGTTAAATTTTCAACCTTAAGTGGAATTAATTCACTCTTTTCTTTCATTTCTAGTTTCAATTTAGTTTCTTTCATCTTAGGTTCTAAAACAACCTTATTTTTTAAAAGTTTTTCTAACTTTTTTTCCCTATCTTGAGCCATTTTCTTTCTGTTACCAGAAGAATTACTATAAAGATAAACTATTTTTTTTAGTTTTTCTTCTTCTCTTTGTTCAATTTCTGCTTGATGCTCAAGCTGTTTTTTTCTTTCTTCAATTTTCCTTAAAAAAACCGAATAAGATCCATTAAACATTTCCATACTTTTATTAAGTTTATCAATATATAATGTCTTATTAGTAACACTATCTAAAAACTCTTTATCATGTGATATTATTAAAACAGTTCCCTTATAATTTTTTATATAATTTACAACATATTCTTTTGTTTCTTTATCTAAATGATTAGTTGGTTCATCCAAAAGGATTATTTCCGGTTTAGAATATAATAGTTTAGCGAATGCAACTTTAGACTTTTGTCCACCCGATAACTTGTTTAGTTTTTGATACAACATATCATCATTTATATTCATTCCATTTATAATTTTAAGTAATGTACCTTCAGCTGAATAATATTCCCAATAATCTAATTCTTTTTCTATTTTTTCTAGTTTTTTATAAAGATCCATTTGATCAGGCATAACACTCAAGTTTTCATATATTTTTATTCTTTCAGCAGTTAATTTATCAATCGGTCTCGCTTCAAGCAAATAATCAAACACTGTTATATCCATATTAGGGACCTCATCACTTATTACCTGTGGGAGCAACTGAACTCTTGCATTATTTTTAAGAATTATTCTTCCCGAATCAGGAACTAATTCTTTCGTTATTAATTTAAAAAGAGTTGTTTTTCCAGCCCCATTAACACCAACAATCCCTACGTGTTCATTTTCATTTATTATAATATTTACATTTTCAAATATTTTTTCTATTCCAAATGCAAATGTTAAATCTCTTAGTTGCATATTCATCACAACTTCATTATACCATTATTAATATAAATATCAAAGATTTTTTTGCTTTTAACAAAAAATATACCTAAAAAAGGTATATTTCTTATTATTTTTGATATTTTTTCCTTATTCTCAAAGTATTTTTTATAGTTATTAATGTTACACCCGTATCAGCAAATACTGCTAAATACATAGTTGCTAAACCAAATACTCCTAATAATAAAATTATTATTTTTGTCAAAAATGCAAATAACAAATTCTGTTTTATTATTTTTTTAGTATATTTTGATATATCTATTCCAAGAGGTATTTTATTTAAATCATCATTCATTATAACAATATCACTAGCCTCGATCGCGACTTCCGATCCAACACTTCCCATAGATATACCAATATCCGCTCTTTTTAAAACGGGAGCATCATTTACACCATCGCCAACAAACACGGTTAATGCATCTTTATCAATTTCTTCATATATTCTATATTTATCAGTTGGTAATAATTCATATTTTATATCATCTATTTTTAGCTTTTTACCAATTTCAAGCGCTACTTCTTTCTTATCACCAGTTAACATATGTGTTTTAATATTATATTTTTTTAACTTTTCAATTACTTCTCTAGCATTATCTTTAATACCATCATTTATAGTTATTGATGCAATATGTTTCCCATCAATTGAAAGATGTAAAAGACTATCATATATACAATTACACAATCCTTTATTTCCAATCATTATTTTTTGCATTCCAACTTCAAATGATATTCCTTTTCCTTCAATTTCTTTATAATTTATAACTTTTAATTCTTTATTTTGTTTCAAATTCATAAAACTCTTAGCAATTGGATGATTAGAATATTTTTCACCATTTACTAATATATTAATTACATCTTCTTTAGTATAATTTTTATCAATTATTTCAATATTACTTACACCAAATTCACCAGTTGTTAAAGTTCCAGTTTTATCAAAAATTATATTATCAACATTTGATAAATTATCTAAATAATTACTTCCTTTTATCAAAATACCATTTTTACTAGCGATTCCTATTCCTGTAAAATATGATAAAGGAACTGAGATTGCAATCGCACAAGGACAAGATATTACTAAGAATGTTAATGCTCTATATATACTATCATTTAATGAAACATTAAATAAAGGTAATATTATTATAATAAGTATTGCAAGAACAATTATTGTAGGTGTATATACTTTACTGAACTTACTTACATTTGTTTCAACTTTACTTTTTTTGTCAGTTGCTTCCTCTAAAATTGATAATATTTGAGCAACAGTAGAACTTTCATATGGTTTTAATACTTTCATCTCAATTATATTTCCCATATTAATGCATCCTGATAAAATCTCATCACCTTCATTAATTTCTCTATAGATACTCTCTCCTGTAATTCTTGATGTATCTAATTTCCCATTACCACTTATAACAACACCATCAACTGGTACCTTTTCACCCTTTTTTATTACAACAATATCTTGGGGTTTTAAATCCTCAACAGATACTTTTTCTTGTTTTCCGTTTTTCTTTTTATTAGCATATGGTTCTTTTAAATTAATTAAATCCGCAACTTGATTTCTTGAATTATTAATAGCTTTTTCTTCTAGTATTTTACCAATTATATATAATACTACAACCATCATTCCTTCAAGAACTTCACCAAGCGCAAGCGCTCCTATACAAGATATTGTTATTAAAGCATTTTCATCAATTCTTTTATTTTTAGCTATAATTTTAATTGCTTTTATAAATGTTCTATATAAAAGTAATATATATGATACTA
>ERZ779869.4427-NODE-4427-length-10043-cov-3.267621_pt1 | contig 10043 bp, 8 predicted proteins | sample MGYA00511557_ERZ779869 | MGnify/ENA primary metagenome ERZ779869 (study PRJEB29588, sample SAMEA2154620) | human gut metagenome | biome: human gut; feature: human-associated habitat; material: faeces | place: Denmark | collected 2008/2010 ...
GGCTTGTTAGGGACTTGCACCCATTAGATTAAGCTCATGCCGAGCATACCACAAAGAAAGGCAGGGATTCCTCAAAGAACCCCTGCCTTTCTTTTTTTCATATCACCATAAAAAACACAAGTAGCTTCGTTGGCTCACGAAAGTACTTGCGATAAACTATGCTGTTATCTATTATATTTCTTCAGTGCCTGCTTCACCATCTTGCCCCATGGCTTGATGAGATCATCTGTCCAGTTGCCGGTAGCCTTGGCACGTGGCAAAAGCATGGAACAGGTTTCATCCTTATCCGAAACCGACCAGTTTACCCAACTCACCTTGTTTTTCTCCATTACATCGAGCCATTTCTGATACTCATCAGGAGCCAGAGGACCATTACCCGAAGCCTCCATACCAGCACATTCTGATACAAAGACCGGCAAACCGCTCTTCACGGCAGCCTCCAGTTTATCACGCAGATAATCTTTATGGGTGGCTGCATAGAAATGAAGGGTATACATCACATTCTCCACACCCTCGATAGGGCTCTTTGCTACGATATCAATATCCTGGTCCCAATGCGGACAGCCCATCAGGATGATATTATCCGGATCATACTTTCTGATTTCCGTGATGATGGTTTTAGCGTATACCTTCAAGTCTTCCCATTTATCCTCAACAGGTTCATTGTAGAGTTCGTAAAGCACATGAGGATATTTACCATACTTCTGCGCCATCTTTCCGAAGAAGGCCTTAGCCTCGGCTGTATGCATCTTGTGTGCATGCCAGTCGATAATCACGTAGGTATCATTCTTGATGGCGGCATCTACCACCTGGGTAATGCATTTTAGAGCAAAGTCTGGATTTTCCAGATAGTTGTCGTCTATCTGAATTCCCATGGCTGCTCTGATGATGTTGGCATGCCAGTCTTGCACAAGCCATTTCACCGCATTTTTGTTGTAGAACCGAGGCCAGATGTTGTGCCATCCCAGACTCACGCCTCTCAACACTACAGGGTTACCACTCTGGTCGCAAAGCTGCGCACCTTTTACCTGCAACTGTCCCCATTGCTTTACAGGGTTTGCTGCATACACTTGTGCCATACAAAAGAGGGCACAAATGAGGGTCATTAGTTTTTTCATTTTTTTTAGGGTTTAAAATTAAATATATATTTTTGGGTTTGTTTTTTTTAGGATAGCTAATACTCCTACATAGGTAGCAGATACAAATCTGCCTTAGTCAGCAGTTCTGCAGCGGATTGATATCCGCTGCAGAACTGAAAGAGATTGATTTTTATCAAAACATTTCACCTTTTTCCTGTTCTTCTTCAAAGCGTTCACCCTTCTGGGCTTCCTGCGCCTCATACTGTGCCTGGGCAACACGCTGCTGAGCCTCACGTGCCTTAGCCTCAGCAGCCAGTCGGGCTTTTTCTGCTCTTATTCTTGCCAGTTCAGCCTCTTTTTCTGCTCGCTTCTGCGCCGCCAAAGCTTCCTCTTCGGCACGTTTCTTAGCAGCCTCGGCTTCAGCTATCGCCTTCTGTCGCGCACGTTCTGCAGCCTCAGCTGCAGCTTTGGCTTCAGCTTCAGCACGCTCACGAGCCATACGGAGAAGCATTTCCCTACGCTTAACCAGAAGATCAAACATGATGCCCGCAGCCTCATCCGGCGCAACCTTATCGCCTAACTGAGTTCGAACTTCCTGATATTCTGCCAACATCTTATCCCTGCCAGGTTCTCCCGGAAGAATCTGATAAAGTTCGTTGGCAATACCATCAACCGTAAAGCGGTCGGCAAGCATCTCCGGCACAATCTCCTTATTGGCGATAAGATTCACCAGCGAGATAAACTTCACTTTGATGATATGCTTGAAACCGAAACGGATGAGATGAGGTACAGGCGTTTCATAACATACCACCTGAGGCACATCGAAAAGAGCCGTCTCTAAAGTTGCAGTACCACTTGTAACAAGAGCTGCCGTAGCATGCGACAAGAGCGGATAAGTCTTGTTACGCACCAGTTTGACAGGTGTACCTTTGATAAACTTCTCATAGTAAGCATCGTCTATCGAAGGAGCACCGGCAAGCACCATCTGATAATCTTCAAAACGCTCAGCCACCTCAATCATCGCCGGCAGATTGTCTTTGATTTCCTGCAGACGGCTTCCTGCCAGCAAAGCGATAACAGGACGATAGGTGTCAAGATTATTCTCCTGACAGAACTCCGTAAAACTCTGATGATATCCCGACCTGAACTCCCCTACTTCCTGAGCCGTAGGATTACCCACATAGTGAATAGGATAACGGTGCTTCTTTTCGAAGAACGGCACCTCGAATGGCAAGATAGAGAAGAGTTCAGCGATATCACGTTTAATGCTGCGGATCCGCCACTCCTTCCATGCCCATATCTTAGGAGAAATGTAATAATAGGCAGGGATATTGGTGTTCTTTTTCAAGAACTTAGCTATCTTGAGATTAAATCCCGGATAATCTACCAGTATCACTACATCCGGCTTCCATTTCACAATATCTTCCTTACACCTCTTCAGGTTCGAAAAGATGGTACCCAAATGTAGCAGTACAGGCACAAAACCCATATAAGCCAACTCCTTAAAATGCTTGACGCGAGTGCCACCTTCAGCAGCCATCAAATCACCGCCGAAGAAACGGAATTCAGCAAACTCGTCTATTTTTTTCAACGAGCGCATCAATCTGCTGGCATGCAAATCTCCACTAGCCTCGCCTACTATCAGGTAATACTTCATAATTCAAAATTCTTTAACCAATCATAATCCGTTACATCAATCTTAGTTGGGGTAATAGCGATGTAACCATGATTCACAGCCCACTGGTCGGTATCCGTTGTCTCAGGTTCGTCATTACGGTATTCACCCACCATCCAATAATAATCATATCCATGCGGATGAGTGCGATGATCCACCTCATTGATCCAGGAGCCATGAGTCATCCGGCAACCCTTGAAACCCTTGAACGGAGGCAAAGCCGGGAAGTTGACATTCAGACAGGTATATTCTGGCAATCCCTTCTCCAGCACCATCTTAACAACCTTCAGTACCCCATCGTGCAAAGAAGTGAGATCAGCATTTTCATCATAATTGCAACTGCTGAAGGCTATGCTTGGAATATGCTGCATACAGCCCTCCTTAGCTACACCCATAGTTCCCGAATAATGATTATTCACGCTCGAATTGTCACCATGATTGATACCGCCGATTATCAGATCAGGCTTGCGATTAGCAAGAAACTGATCCAACGCTAGTTTCACACAGTCAACCGGTGTGCCGCTACATGACCAAACCTCAACATCATTCCCCATATTGTGGCGACGCTTCAGGCGCAAGGGAGTAGTAGCCGAGAAGGCACAGGCGAATCCCGAACGGGCACTTTCCGGTGCAACAACCAGCAGGTCGCACCAGTCTTTCAGAAAGCTCACCAGGGTCTTGATTCCATTGGCATGATAGCCATCATCATTCGAAATTAATACTAACGGTTTCTTATTTTCCATAAAAATATCTTTCTTTTTGGTGCAAAAGTACGAAAAAACCTTTAAAGATAGCGACTTTCTCACAATATTTTTGTATCTTTGCCGAAAATTTACTAAGAAAATGGGAAAAATCATCGCATTAGCTAACCAAAAAGGCGGTGTAGGAAAGACTACTACCACCATTAACTTGGCAGCATCGCTTGCCACGCTAGAGAAAACGGTACTCGTAGTGGACGCCGACCCACAGGCAAACGCTTCCAGTGGATTGGGCGTGGACATCAGCGAGGTAGACTGCTCGCTCTACGAATGCATCATCGACCATGCAGACGTGCGCGATGCCATCTACACCACCGACATTGATGGACTCGACATCATACCTAGTCATATCGACCTGGTAGGTGCCGAGATAGAGATGCTGAATCTCAAAAATCGCGAAAAGGTGATTAAGTCATTACTGCAGCCTATCCGTGACGAATACGACTATATTCTGATAGATTGTTCGCCTTCGCTCGGCCTCATCACCGTCAATTCGTTGACGGCAGCCGACAGTGTCATCATCCCAGTTCAATGTGAATATTTCGCTCTTGAAGGTATCAGCAAATTGCTCAACACCATCAAGATCATCAAGAGCAAGCTGAATCCGAAACTCGAGATAGAAGGTTTCCTGCTCACCATGTATGATAGTCGTCTACGCCTTGCCAACCAGATATACGACGAGGTGAAACGCCACTTCCAGGAATTGGTGTTCAAGACCGTAATCCAGCGCAACGTGAAGCTGAGCGAGAGTCCGAGCCATGGTCTCCCAGTTATCCTTTACGATGCAGAAAGCAATGGAGCCAAGAACCATCTGGCCTTGGCAAAGGAGATTATCAACAAGAATAGTTAAGATTTGGAAATTGAACTCTTTTAGAAAGTTCAATGTTCAAAATTAAAAGTAAAAAAATGGCAGTACACAAGAAATACAACAACGGTACAAAGAGCAACGCTTTAGGACGCGGACTCGATGCCCTCATCTCTACCGAGGGAGTGCGCACCCAGGGCAGCAGTACCATCAATGAAATTCCTCTCGACCAGATTGAGGCGAATCCCAATCAGCCACGCCGGGAGTTTGACGACGAAGCCCTACATGAGCTCGCCGAAAGCATCAAGGCCATAGGCATCATACAGCCTATCACCTTAAGACAGGTTTCAGAAAACAGATTCCAGATTATCGCCGGTGAACGCCGCTGGCGCGCTTCACAACTTGCGGGGCTGACAGCTATCCCTGCATACATCCGCACCATCAGCGATGAGAACGTAATGGAAATGGCGCTCGTAGAGAATATCCAGCGCCAAGACCTCAACGCCATAGAAATAGCACTCGCCTACGAACACCTTCTGGAAAACGAGGGTATGACACAGGAGAAAATTTCAGAACGTGTGGGCAAGAGCCGTGCAGCTATCGCCAACTATTTGCGACTGCTCAAACTTCCTGCCCAGGTGCAGATGGCACTACAGAAGAAAGAAATCGACATGGGTCATTGCCGTGCCCTACTGGCCCTCGACTCACCTTCGCTGCAAATCAAGTTGTTCAAGGAGATACAAAAGAACGGCTACTCAGTAAGAAAGGTTGAAGAGATGGTACAGCGACTCAAGAGCGGAGAAGACATCGAGAGCGGTAATAAAACCATCACGGCTAAGGCTCAGATGTCTGAGGAATTTACACAACTCAAAAACCGCCTGTCACAGTTTCTCAATACAAAAGTGCAGTTCACCTGCTCTGCTAAGGGCAAGGGAAAAATCAGCATTCCATTCGCCAACGAAGAGGAGCTGGAGCACATCATGAATGTTTTCGATCAGTTAAAGCAAGAATAAAAGTGAAACTCAGTATATCACAAATCTGTTTGGCAACCCTGCTGCTTCTGGCACCGATGGGCGCACAGGCACAGAAGTCGAAACAAAAAAAACAAGTGACCGATGTGCCAACCATTGCATCAGCCGACTCGGCAAAAATAGCCATCGACTCGATGCTTACCGCACAAGACAGCAGCAAACTGGCAAGCCTCACCCAATCAGCAAAGCCTGTACGCAAAAAGCGCAACTGGGCAACCTGGCGACCTGATACCAAGCGTGCCATGTGGTTGGCACTTGTATTACCTGGTGCCGGACAGATATACAATCGCAAATATTGGAAACTGCCTTTCATCTATGGCGGTTTCGTAGGCTGTACATACGCCATCACCTGGAACAACCAGATGTATCACGACTATTCGCAAGCCTACATGGATATTATGGACGATGACCCCAACACCCAGAGCTACAATCAGTTTCTGCACTTGGGTGCCCAGATCAACGAATCGAACATAGAACGCTATAAGGAAATCTTCCGCAAGCGAAAAGATAAATATCGCCGTTGGAGAGACTTGGGAACCTTCGTCATGATAGGCATCTATGCCTTCTCAGTGATTGATGCCTACGTAGATGCATCGCTCTCGGAATTTGACATCTCCGATGATCTCTCGCTCAGAATAGAGCCTACCATGCTGAATAACGGCAACAAGACTGCCAATCCGCTGCGGTCTGGAAGCCTCGGCGTAAGTTGCTCACTCACATTTTAATGCGTGAGGAGTTAGAATACACCTATATATATATATTATAACGCAAAATAGAAATTAGAAACATAGACGAGATAAAACATCAATATGAAGAAAATACTAGTCATGGCAGCAGCGATGCTGTTCAGCTTACAAGGCATTCATGCCCAAACCGACGTTACAGAAGAAACAGATAACGATGATATCATCACCGTTACCGACAAAGACGGAAAGCAGGAGGAAATCGAAGTACCTGAGGGAATGGAAGATAACCTCGATAGCCTGCTCCACCTTTACAATGCACAGACTTACATGATGGCAGATACAACCTGCAAATACCGCGATGTAAACCCTGTCTTCGAGAAGGAAGTGTATATCGACCGTCTGAAGAGAATACCTACCATCATCGAAATGCCATACAATGAGGTAGTACAGAAATTCATAGACCGATACAGCGGCAAACTACGCCGTTCGGTAAGTTTCATGTTGGGAGCAAGCAACTTCTACATGCCTATTTTCGAAGAGGCATTAGAGGCTTACAACCTGCCACTGGAACTGAAATATCTGCCAGTTATCGAATCGGCACTTAACCCTAAAGCTGTATCACGCGTTGGTGCCACAGGTTTATGGCAGTTTATGCTGCCTACCGGCAAGCGATATGGACTGGAAGTAAACTCACTCATCGATGAACGCCGCGACCCGGTAAAAGCATCCTATGCAGCCGCTCACTATCTGAGCGACCTGTACAAAATATTCGACGATTGGAGCCTCGTGATTGCAGCTTACAACTGCGGTCCAACCAATGTCAACAAGGCCATCCATCGTGCAAAAGGCAACGCCGACTACTGGAACATCTATCCATATCTGCCAAAGGAAACACGTGGATATGTACCAGCTTTCATTGCTGCCAACTACATCATGAACTACTACTGCGATCATAACATCTGCCCTATGGTAAGCGAACTGCCAGTAAAGACAGACACAATCGTAGTATCAAAAGATATCCACCTGGAGCAGATTTCCAAAGTGCTGAACATCAACATCGAGCACCTGCGCAATCTGAATCCACAGTATCGTCATGATATCATCAACGGATTGAACCATCCGATGGTATTGCGTCTTCCATCTACCCTCATCGGTAGTTTCATCGACCAGCAGGACAGCATCTGTGCTTACAGAGCCGACGAACTCTTCCAGAAGCGCGCTACAGTAGATGTCAACGATGCACAGCCTACCTATAGCCGCCCACGAAGCAGCTACAGTCGCCACAGTGCTTATTCACGCAGCAAGAAGAGCAGCAAACGAGGCAGAAACAGAAAACAAGGCAGCAAGAGTGTTACCATCAAGAATGGTGATACCCTTTCTGAAATAGCAGCACGCCACGGAACAACCGTTAAGAAACTGCGCAAACTGAACGGCATCAAGGGTAACAGTATCCGTGCCGGAAAGAAAATCAAAGTGAAATAAAAGAACTACGTCCGCTGTAGTTTTTTCAGTCTAATTAAGAACATTATTTATTGGAGAGACCCACTATGGATGACCAGAACTTGAAAGACCTCGAAAGAGAGCAGGCTGATAACCAGTTGATTGGCAATGCCTTTCAACACCTACTTGACACCTACCTGAGTTCGCGACACCGCAAGAAGGTAGATATAGTGACCAAGGCATTCAATTTCGCCCGACAGGCGCACAAAGGTGTGCGCCGCCTCTCGGGCGAACCATATATCATGCACCCTATCGCCGTGGCTCAGATAGCCTGCGAGGAGATGGGGCTCGGCTCAACGAGCATCTGTGCCGCACTGCTTCATGATGTGGTAGAAGATACCGACTACACAGTAGAAGATATCTCAAACATCTTTGGAGCCAAGGTGGCACAAATCGTTGATGGACTCACCAAAATCAGTGGTGGAATCTTCGGCGATAAGGCATCAGCACAGGCAGAAAACTTCAAAAAACTGTTGCTCACTATGAGCGATGATATCCGTGTTATCCTTATCAAGATTTGCGACCGCCTGCACAACATGCGCACGCTGGAATCGCAACCGGCCAACAAACAATACAAGATTGCGGGCGAAACCTTGTATATTTATGCACCTCTCGCCAACCGATTGGGCTTGAACAAGATCAAGACCGAACTCGAAGACCTTAGCTTCCGCTACGACCATCCACAGGAGTATGCCAACATAGAGCATAAACTTGCCGATACCGAATCGCAGCGCGATACCCTCTTCGAGAATTTTACTGCACCTATCCGCGAAGAACTCGACAAGTTAGGCGTAGAATACAAAATCAAAGCACGTGTGAAGAGCCCTTATTCTATTTGGAACAAGATGCAGAACAAGCACGTTACCTTCGATGAGATTTACGACATTCTTGCTGTGCGCATCATCTTTACGCCAAAGGTAAGAGCAAACGAAGTAAACGAATGTTTCAATATCTACGTAGCCATCAGCAAAATCTACAAAAGCCATCCTGACCGTCTACGCGACTGGTTAAACCATCCGAAAGCAAATGGTTATCAGGCACTCCACGTTACCCTGATGAGTAAGCAGGGAAGATGGATAGAAGTGCAGATCCGTTCCGACCGTATGGACGAGGTAGCAGAAAAGGGGTTTGCTGCCCACTGGAAATACAAAGAAGGAAACGAAGGTGAATATACAGAAGATGAGAAGGAGCTGAACGACTGGCTCAGCACCATCAAGGAGATTCTGGACGATCCGCAGCCGGATGCCATGGACTTCCTCGATGCCATCAAGCTGAACCTCTATGCTTCAGAAATCTTCGTCTTCACACCAAAGGGAGAAATCAAGACGATGCCGGCAGGCTGTACTGCCCTCGACTTCGCCTTCCAGATTCATACCTTCCTGGGCAGCCACTGCATTGGAGCCAAGGTAAACCATAAGCTGGTTCCACTGAGCCATAAGCTGCAAAGTGGCGACCAGGTTGAGATTCTTACTTCCAAAAGCCAGCATGTACAGGAAGAATGGGTCAACTTCGTCAGTTCGGCCAAGGCAAAGAGCAAGATTCTTGCCATCCTGCGCCGCGATTCACGAGAGGTTCAGAAGAAAGGAGAAAACATACTCACCGAATGGCTCAAGAAGAACAGCATCGAGATGAGTGCATCGGTGGTAGACCGCCTATGCGATTTTCATAATATCCAGAAGCCTGAAACCCTCTTCCAGTCATTGGGAGACCATCAGATTATCCTAGGCGATAAAGATTTCGACGAGTTGCAGGGCAAGCCTAAAAAACAGCAGACCAGCAGCTGGCGCAATTATATCCCATTCCTGGGCAAGAGTAAGGAGAAGGCTCCAGAAAAAGGCATCGTGAAGCCTCAGGATCTTTTCGTGGTGGGCAAAGACTTCAACAAGAAGAAGCCACTCATCCTGACTGAGGAGAACATCAACCAGTTTATCTTCCCTAGCTGCTGCCATGCGATTCCTGGCGATGACGTTATGGGCTTTATCGACAACAAGAACCGCATCGAAATCCATAAGCGCTCTTGCAGCATAGCAGCCAAACTGAAGTCCAGTTTCGGCAACCGCATCGTAGATGCCAAATGGGACATGCACAAGCAGATACTCTTCGATGCTACCATCGAAATCAAGGGTATCGACCGTAAGGGCATGCTGCTGGATGTAAGTAAGGTGATTAGCGACCAGTTGGGTATCAATATCCACAAGGTAACTATCAGTAGCGACAACGGCATCTTCGACGGTACCATCGAACTCCGTGTTCACGACCGCGAAGAAGTTAAGACCATTATGAACCAACTCCGAAATATTGATGATCTGCAAGAAGTACAGAGAATCCTGTAACTTAGGAGTTTATGATAATAAAGAAAAGATAAATAATAGAGAATCGCCGGATTTAAAATCTGGCGATTCTCTATGAAATCATACAGATTTCAACATCTTATAAAAACAGATTCAAAACAACAAAAAACAAAGAATATTATGATTATCATGCCGGTAAAAGAGGGCGAAAACATCGA
>ERZ779869.4432-NODE-4432-length-10033-cov-6.693927_pt1 | contig 10033 bp, 7 predicted proteins | sample MGYA00511557_ERZ779869 | MGnify/ENA primary metagenome ERZ779869 (study PRJEB29588, sample SAMEA2154620) | human gut metagenome | biome: human gut; feature: human-associated habitat; material: faeces | place: Denmark | collected 2008/2010 ...
AAGATTGCGGGGAGGCGGGGCGTTTTGTCATCGGTTAACCTTTTGTAAATAATTTTACCTTATAATCAATACCTAAATGAATGTTAGCAGGGCAAAATTTAAGGTCTGGTTAACGAGCCGGGTAAATGCCGCAGGGCGGAGGTTAAAGGCCGGCTGACGGGCCGGGGTAAATGCCGCAGGGCGGAGGTTAAAGGCCGGCTGACGGACCGGGGTAAATGCCGCAGGGCGGAGGTCAAAGGCCGGCTGACATTCGCAGACGGTTTTATTTGGTGTGTATAAAAAATAAAAAGGGCTTTTCAGTTTCGCCCTCATCTTTTAAGGTCGCATACAGTATTTAATTACGGGGGACATGATGGCTTCTTACAATATTATGAGTTCGGGCAGACGCGGATGGAGTACGCAGAGCTGGCTTTTGTTTATTTACAGCGCGGTGGTAACCTTTGCGCTGGTGCTGGTGGTCAGCCGGAATTTTGAAACGCCGGAGCAGATTGTCGCCGAGGAGCGGCTGGCGGCGGAAGGAAAACGCGAAAACGCCGAGCAGCAGGCTGTCGCAAAAATGGCAGTGCCGGAGGTTTATGAAGGAGAAAGCGATGGTTTGGCGGTGCCGGGAGCGTCCGGGACGGCGGCCGGCGCCGATATGGCAGGCATTGATGCCGGCGAGGGCGAGTCTTTTGACAATCCGGCGGTGGAATGGACGGTCGAGGGCGAAGAAACCCAGCCCGAAGTCAAGCAGGACGTTTTGACCGTGGAAAAGGGTGACCACTTCATCGGGCTTCTGCAAAAGCTCGGCATGGAGTATCAGGAAGCGAATCAGGCGGCGGAGAGCCTTAAGGAAGCCGGGTATGACGTGCGCAACCTGCGCGCGGGGCAGAAAATCGACATCGTCAAAACGGTGGACGTGCCGTTCGGCGAGCTGTTGAGCGTGGACAAGATTGTGATTGAGCCGACGGCGGGAACCAAATATGTGGTTACGCGCAACGAAGACGAAAAGTACGTTGCGGAGATGGAACAGCTGGAATTAAAGACCGAGAACCAGACGGCGCAGGGCAGCATTACCTCGTCTTTGGCGGCGGCGATGCAGAATGCGGGCGTGCCGTCCAGCATTATCGGCAACTTTATCAATATTTTCGCCTATACGGTCGATTTCCGTTCGGACATCAAGAGCGGCGATACGTTCAAGGTTCTGTTTGACCGCAAGGTGGCGCCGGACGGCAAGGTCGTCAAAAACGGCGACATTCTGTATGCGGAGCTGAATCTGGGGAGGGACAAGATTGCGCTGTACCGCTACGAAGATCTGAATGGCGGCGTGGACTACTACAATTCCAAGGGGATTGTGCTGAAAAGGGCTCTTGACCGCAAGCCGATGGAATTCCGGTCGGCGCGGATTTCGTCGCGTTTCGGCTGGCGGCGGCACCCGATTTTGAAGCGGCGCATCCTGCACAGCGGCGTGGACTACGCGGCGCCGAAAGGCACGAGGATTTACGCGAGCGCGGACGGCGTGGTTAAACGCGCGCAATGGGCCGGCGGTTACGGACGCTATGTGGTTATCCGCCACAATTCGGAGTTTTCGACCGGATACGCGCATATGAACGGTTTTGCCAAAGGCATCCGTCCGGGCGTCAGAGTCAAGCAGGGGCAGGTTATCGGCTATGTCGGCTCGACCGGACGTTCGACCGGGCCGCACCTGCACTTTGAGGTAATTAAAAACGGCAAGAAGGTTGACCCGCTGAAAGTCAAGGCGGCGACCGGAACCAATCTGGCAGGCAAGGATTTGCAGCGTTTTAAGGCCGAGGTGGCGAAGATTGCGGCGCTGGCCGAGGGACAGACGGCTTACGCGGCGGCAGATACCGCGGCGGCCGAGAGCTTGGGCGCGGGAACCGGCGGCGCGGGCAATCCGGGAGCTGCGGCGAGCGCGCAGAATTAAACGATTGTGTGCCGAGAGCCGTAATGCTGCGGGAAGAAGGGCGGAGGACGGCGTCAGAGGTCAGTGCATAGAATTAAACGATTGTGTGCCGAAAGCCGTAACGTAGCTGGAAGAAAGGCGGAGGACGGCGTCAGAGGTCAGCGCATAGAATTAAACGATTGTGTGTCGAAAGCCGTAACGCTGCGGGAAGAGAGGCGGAGGACGGCGTCAGAGGTCAGCGCGCAGAATTAACCGGTCGTCGGACGTTGCGGACGGTTTGATGAAATGGCGGCCGCATCAGATGATTTTTCTTGACTATGTTTGCGGAGGCAGCTATCATTTCTCCGCAACATTTTTTTAGGAGAAAACTCTATGGAACTTAAAGGATCTAAGACCGAAGCGAACCTGCAGGCCGCTTTTGCCGGCGAATCGATGGCGCGCAACAAATATACCTACTATGCGTCCAAAGCCAAGAAAGAAGGCTATAACATCATTGCCGACAAGTTTGAACAGACCGCGAACAACGAAAAGGAACACGCCAAAATCTGGTTCAAACTGCTGCATAACGAGGAAATTCCCTCGACAATCGAAAACCTGAAAGACGCGGCGGCCGGCGAACGCTACGAGTGGACCGACATGTACGACACGATGGCCAAGGAAGCCGACGAAGAGGGCTTTAAGAAAATCGCGACCCTGTTCCGCATGGTCGGCAAAATCGAAAAAGGGCATGAAGAACGCTACAATGCGTTGTTGGAAGCTCTGGAAGCGGGAAAAGTCTTTGAACGCCCGACCAAGGTTATCTGGGAATGCGCAAACTGCGGACACCGGATTGAAAGCCTTAAGGCGCCGGAAGTCTGCCCGGTATGCAACCATCCGAAAGCTTATTTCTTCGAATTGCAGGAGAAGTTCTAGGCCGGAGCGAGACGGGGAACCGGCGTGAGTGCCGGAGAAGCCGCTGTGAGTGCCGGAGAAACTGCTGTGATACCGGAGAAGCCGGCGCGAGTGCCGGAGCTTTTGGGAGCGGTCGGAATGCCGGTTGAAAAGCCAAGGTGCCGGTTCGGACGCTCTGATGCTGCGACGAAGGCCGATAATAAGAGGGGTGCGGGAAACTGCGCTCCTTTTTCAGGCGCGGAGCTTGAATATCAGCACGTTAGACAGCGGGTCTATGCCGCGCAGCGCGATTGCGGCGGTTTCGTTGGCGACGGCGACCCCGTCTCCGGCAATCAGAGGGTGTCCATCGAGGCTGACGGCACCGGTTGCGATGTGTATCCAGACTTTGTGTGCGGGGGTAATATCAAAGCTGACGGTTTTGTCCTGCTCGAGCAGGGTCTGGTAAATTTCGGCATTCTGGTGCAGGGTTATCGGGCTGTCCGTACTTTTGGGCGAGGCAATGCGGACGAGCCGGCTTTTCAGCTCCTGCGGCGAGGGGGCGGCCTGCATATACTCGGGTTTGACGTCGTCGATGTTCGGCTCTATCCAGATTTGCAGAAAATGGACGGGTTTGCTGAGCGACGGATTCATCTCGCTGTGGGTAATGCCGGAGCCGGCGCTCATCTTCTGGATTTCGCCGGCTTTGATGACGCCGCGGCTGCCCATGCTGTCGCGGTGTTCCAGCTCGCCGTCGAGCACGACGGTAACGATTTCCATGTTTTTGTGCGGATGGGTACCGAAGCCTTCGGCCGGGGCGACGACGTCGTCGTTAATGACGCGCAGGTCGCTGAAACCGAGGTAACGCGGGTCGTAATAGGATCCGAACGAAAAGGTGTGGCGGCTGTTGAGCCACGGGGTTTGGGTGTGGCCGCGGTCGCCGGAAGCGCGAATCGCAAACATTTTTTTCTCCTTGATATAACAGTGGATATGATAACGGGTATGCGGGCAGATATGACCGCGTGGCAGTCGGTTGAGGGGTGCAGATGCGCCGGCCGACGGGGCGGATGCCGTCCGGGAGACTGGGCGGGTGTGTCGGTTGAGGCGGGCACTATCCGGAGGGATTGGGCGGGTGGTGCTGCGGCTTATATATGGCGGGCGGAGATGTTTTCAAGGTAGCCGTGAGACGAGGGGAATAACCGCGGGCGGAGAGCGTGCGGCGGGGCGGCGATGGGGCGGAGAACGAAACGGCGTGCATAACTTGCGGCGGGGGATTGCGGGGGCGGAAATTATGCCGTATCATTGCGGGAGTTTATGCGTGGAAGAAAACAACGAAACAGCATTTCAGGGAGGTTTTATGCCGCACAGCTTTTCCTATATCGCCGATGAGCGGACGCGGGCGCTGGTTATCGGCTCCATGCCGGGGGAGGCGTCGCTGGCGGCGGGCGAGTATTATGCGCACCGGCACAACCTGTTCTGGCGTTTTGTCTTTGAGGCTTACGGCGAGCCTTTTGACCCGAAAGCGCCGCCGGCTTACGGCATCAAAACCGGGCTGTTGCTGGCGCACGGGGTCGGGCTGTGGGATGCGGCGGAGAGCTGCGCGCGAGAGGGAAGCCTTGATTCCGACATCAGAGATGCGATGCCGAACGATTTTGCGGCGCTGTTTGCGCTGTATCCGGAGATTGAGCGGCTGCTGTTTAACGGGCAGGCGGCGTTTAAGCTGTTCTGCCGTTTCAACAAGGGGCTGCTGGAGGGGCGGACGTGGGAAGTGCTGCCGTCTACGAGCCCGGCGAACGCGTCTATCCCGCTGGCGGTCAGGCGCGAGAAATGGCTCGCGGCGCTGCAAGGAGCGGCAACGGCTGCGCTGCTGGCAATGACGCAGGACGGGGCGCTGCGGAGAGAGTGAGACGGTGCGGCATGGGCAGTTTGGCAGGAAGATGCAAAAAAGCGGAAAAGTCGGATAAAATACTTGAAAAAATTATGCAACAGTGCCAAGTTGGACAGCAGGTACAGAGCCGCGTTACATAACGGGTACAGCGTTGGGCGGGGGGCTGACGGTATCAGGCACAGAGCCGCGTTACACAACGGGTACAGCGTTGGGCGGGTGTCTAAACGGTATCAAGTACAGAGCCGCGTTACACAACGGGTACAGCGTTGGTCGGGTGCCGGATAAGATGCCGGGCGGACGTCAGGTTCAGCAAGTTTTAAGTTTGATGAAAGGGAAGTTAAGATGCCAAAGATTGCAGTTGCCGGGGTTAAAGGAAGTACCGGCCGGGAGTTTCTCAACCTTTTGAACGAAAGCGGCATTCCGGCCGACGACGTATTTGCGCTGGAGGCGAAAGCGCCGCTCGGGACGCTGGTGTCATACGGCGAAGATGACGAATTGGACGTGTCTGCACTGGATACATTTGATTTTAAGAAAGCCGATATTGCGATATTTGCAACAACGAAGGAACAGGGCAAGCGTTTTATCAAGAAAGCGACAGGTGCCGGATGCCGGGTGATTGACCTTTCGGGGGCAACGTTCGGCGACAGTTCGGTTCCGCTGGTTATTCCCGAATTGAACGGCGAACTGTTGAAACGGGGGAACGGGCAGGCAACGGACGGGCTGCCGCAGGTTATCGGCGTGCCGTCGTCGGCGGTGTATCAGATTTTGCTGCCGCTGGCGGGAACCATCAAAGAACACAAGCTTAAGCGGCTGGTGGTAACGACGTTTAACTCCACTTCTTATCACGGGCATGAGGCGATGGACGAACTGTTTACGCAGTCGCGCAAAATCTTTTTGAACGAAACGCTGGTTGATGACGAGCAGATTTTCAAAAAGCAAATCGCGTTTAATGTTCTGCCGCAGGTCGGCGAGTTCATCGGCGAGGAAACATCGCTGGAGTGGGCGATTAACGCCGAGATTAAAAAGGTTCTTGACAGCGACATCAAAGTGCACGCGAACTGTGCATTCGTGCCGACGTTTATCGGCGATGCGGCGTTTGTCAATGCGGAATTTGACGATGAAGTTGATGCGACGGCGGTACGCGAGGCGATGAAGGCGCAGAAAAACGTTGTCGTTTTTGACAAGACGGTAGATGCGGGCTATGTCAGCGTTGACGATGTTCAGGGCGAAGACAGCGTTTATGTGTCGCGCGTGCGGCAGGATGTTTCGGTCGAGAACGGCATCAGTTTCTGGACGGTGGCAGACAACCTGCGTGCCGGCGGGGCAAAACTGGCGTTTTCGGTGATGACTGCGGTGCTGGCGAAAGCTTAGACGGGGACTTTGGTGCCGGCGGCACAGGCAGTGGCAGCGCTACGGGCAACAGTGCCAGCGCCACGGGAAACGGTGCCAACAGCACAGGCAACAAGGGCTGACCCTGATGTTCCGGCGGGTTGGCGAAACGGCAGGGCACCGAGAGAAACGGCGGTAGTTTAGGGCTGTCGGCATAACGTAACGAAAAAAGGCAGAAGAAAAGGACGGAAAAGCAAATGGGCAAAATATTAAGACTTTGGGTTTCGGGCGTTATGCTGGCGGCTGCGGTTCTGACCGGGCTGGCGGTTATTTCAGGCGATGTTGCGGCGGCGGGGAAAAAAACAGCGCATGCCGTTGGGACGAACAGTGCCGATATAACGGCGGCGAAAACGAGCGGCAAGTCCGGCGGTGCGGAAACGGAGGCTCTCGGCGTTGACGAGGGCGAGGTTTCCGGTTCCGAGAACGAGGCGGCGTTTGACTACAAGACCGTTTCGGGGCAGCTGGAGGAAATTGAAAAATCCATCCGGAAAAAGCAGTTTACGCGTCAGAGCCTGGACGATGCCGCGGCATTTCTGACCCAGCAGGAAATCGTAATTGAGTTTGCGGCCAAAGGGATTGAAAAGAACTCCAAATACGTGCAGGACGCGTTAAACGCATTGGGGCCGGAGCCGGCGGAAGGGGAAAACGAAGACCCGGCGATTGCGGAAATGCGCAGCAAGTATACGGCGGTGATGAACAACTATAAAAACCGTTTGATTGAGGCGAATTTGCTCAAAACCGAAATGGCGCGGCTGAATTCGATTATTTCCGAGGCGCGGAGCCGGATTATCATCGGCAATCTGGTGGCGGAGCAGAATGTCTTGATTGCGCCGCACAACTTTTTTACGGCCATCGGCGACGCAGCGGTGTTTTTCTGGGAAATTGCAATCTCGCCGGTCGAGTGGTACCGGGGGCTTTCGGCGGAAGAACGCGAGAACGTTTACCACGGCGGATGGTACGTGCTGCTGATTTTGGGGCTGGCATTGTCGTTCGGGCTGTTCCTGCGGCGGTATATCATTAACAAATGGGGGTACGGGCATACCGAAGACTATCCCCGTTACGGACAGAAAATCGTGGTGGCGGTGATTACGGCGATTGCGTACGGGGTGATTCCGTCGCTGCTTATCGGCGGGTGCCTGTTGTGGCAATTGACCAACGAAACGCTGACGCAGAGCAAGTTCGGCGTGGTCTTGGCCAATGTGCTGTACTATTCGCTGTATGTTACGCTTATCCGGGCGCTGGCGCGGGTTACGCTGGCACCGTGGAACGGGCGCTGGCGGCTGTTTAATATTTCCGACGAGAGGGCTGAGCGCGTGTTTGCGGCGACGACGCTGTCGCTTATTTTGCTCGGGGCGGTCGGGTGTATCCGGCAGATTGCGGCTTATTTTGAAGCGAGCGAGGCGCTGACGCTGTTGTTGGAAGTGGCGGGCGACGCAATTAAGGCGTTTGTCATTATTTTGATGACGTCTCGGATTTTGGGGCGGATTAGAAACCGGGGAGCCGGCGACGAAGAAAATGAGGAGGAGAGCCGGGGGGATGGCGCGGGCGGCAATGGTGGCAGCGCCACGGGCAGTAGTAGCACCACCACGGGCAACAGTGGCAGTGCCACAGGCAGTGGTAACAGCACCACAGGTACGGCGGGGGAGGGTACCGTCGGAACCGGGACAACAAAAGGAGCCGTGGGGAGCGCGGCGGGTGGCAGCGCCACAGGCAGTGGCAGCACCATAGGCAACGGTGGCAGCACCACAGGCAACGGTGGCAGCACCACAGGCAACGGTGGCAGCACCACGGGTATGGCGGCGGCAGCTGTGAACGGTACGGCTGTTGCGAGCGAGAAAATCGTTACTTCGGCACCGACGGCGGGAAGCGCGGCGGCTTTGCTGGCGGACGACGAACCGGAGAATATGAGCCTTTCTTCCAAAATCATCGTGTTTACGACAATTTTTGCGGTGTTGACGTTTGGCATTTCGCTGTTCGGGTATCCGGAACTGGCGACCTTTATTTTCAACCGTTTTATCGCCTCAGTGCTGTTTATCGGCGCGTTTGTCATCGTGCGGCGGTTTATTTCCGATTTGCTCAGGCGGAGCATCGTCTTTTGGATTAAGACGTTCAAATTGCGCAAACAGCTGTTGTCGAAGGCGGATTTTCTGATGACGCTGCTGGTAACGCCGCTGCTGGTGCTGTTTCTTATCTATTCGCTGCTGACGCTGTGGGGAATGCCGGGGGCGTTTATGTTGCAGGCGGTAAAGAAACTGGTGTTCGGCTTTAAGGTCGGGGGCATCAACATTTCGCTGATTTCAATCGTTACCGGGCTGCTGGTTTTCCTGATTTCGCTGACGCTGGTCAAGATGATGAAAAACCGGCTTTCGAACAATCTGCTGAACCGCATCAACATGGACGAGGGAATTAAGCACTCGCTGATTTCCGGGTTCAGCTTTACGGGCTTTATCATTTCCGCCATTCTGGCGATTGTGGCGATGGGCGTGGATTTGTCCAACCTTGCGGTTATCGCCGGTGCGCTGTCGGTCGGTATCGGTTTCGGGCTGCAGGACGTCATCAAAAACCTGGTCAGCGGCATTATCCTCTTGTTTGAGCGGCCGTTTAAGGTCGGGGACTGGGTGCTTATCGGCGGCGAAGAAGGAAAAATCAAACAAATTAACATCCGCTCGACGGAGGTGGAAACCTTTAACAAGGCGAGCGTGATTATTCCGAACGCGACGCTGATTTCGTCGTCGCTGACCAACCTGACGCACGGCAACAACTGGCAGCGGCAGACGATAGCGGTCGGGGTTTCGTATGATTCGGACGCCGAGCAGGTAACGAAACTGCTGTTGGAATGCGCGCGGAGCTGCAAAAAGGTGATGAAAGTGCCGGCGCCGTATGTGCTGTTTAAGAATTTCGGCGAATCTTCGCTGGATTTTGAGCTGCGGATTTATGTTTCCGACATTTGGAGCGGCTGGTCGGCGGGCAGCGACGTGCGGTACGAAATCCTGCGGCGGTTCCGCGAGGCGAATATCAACATCGCTTATCCGCAGATTGTGGTGCACCAGGGCAGCGAGGATACGAGCGTCAAGGGGTGGCAGACCAACGTTTAACGGACGAAAGTTTTGTCTCCGACAGGTGCGGCGCGGATGTTGCGGCGGGGGCAGCTCAGATGGTGCGGTGAGGCAGTGCGATGAGGCGGCGAGGTTGTGTCATGAGGCGGCGCGGATGTTGCGGCGAGGCAGCGCGGATACGGAAGTTTGGGAGGAAGTATGGTACGGGCGGTTTTGTTTGACTGGGACGGGACACTGGCCGAGACACGCCCTGCCGTTGTTGACGCGATGGAGCATACGCTGGCCGCATACGGCAGGGAGCCGTGGGACGAGACCAAACGGAAGTATCGTGATACGTCAAAATCGCTGAAAGAAAATTTCCCCAATTTTTTCGGTGAGGAAAGCGTACGGGCATACGATGATTATCTTGCATATTATCGGGTACACGGAATGCGGCGGATTGTTCCGGCTCCCGGCGCGGCGGATTTCCTGCGCAGCTGCATAAACGCAGGTGTCGGCATATACGTTGTTTCCAATAAGGAAAAAGCGCTGTTGACGGCGGAAGTGCGGCACTTTTTTCCTGATATTGTTTTTAATGCAGTCCTCGGCAATGGCGATGCTCCGCGCAACAAACCTGCGCCCGACCCTGTTTTTGCCGCCCTGAAAAATGCGGATTTTGCCATCAACCGCGAAACTGTCTGGCTGGTCGGCGATTCCAAGCAGGATACTGACTGCGCCCTTGCCGCCGGTGTTTTGCCTGTTGTTATCGGCAACGGAAAATTTATGGGCGAGGGGGAACTGGCGCAATATGCCGCCGCCGGAAAGGTAAAGTGTTTTTCTGATTTTGCCGCCCTTTATCGGCAAATGTGCCGGGGTTAAAACGTATAGCGCATACTGAGGGAAAACTCCAGCATATCGTCAATATATTCGCTGTCCAGCACGACATAGCGC
>ERZ779869.4433-NODE-4433-length-10033-cov-3.382141_pt1 | contig 10033 bp, 5 predicted proteins | sample MGYA00511557_ERZ779869 | MGnify/ENA primary metagenome ERZ779869 (study PRJEB29588, sample SAMEA2154620) | human gut metagenome | biome: human gut; feature: human-associated habitat; material: faeces | place: Denmark | collected 2008/2010 ...
CGTACCTGGACCCCGCGCTCGCGGCCGAAGGGCCGCTTCCGGCCACGAACAACAGGATCGAGGGAGGCGTGAACGCGCAGCTTAGATCGGTGCTGCGCTTCCATCGGGGGCTCACGAAGCTCAAGCGGGTCAAGGCGGTCTTCTGGTGGTGCTACCTGCACGTCGAGCATCCGAGACCGATGGCGGACACCCTGCGCGAGATGCCCACCGATGCCGACATCGACATGCTCCGGGACCGCTACGGCATCAAGGCCGATGGCCTCGAGAAGCCCGAGAAGTGGGGCGAGGGGCTTGTTTGGGAGGAATTACACCACAAGACGAGGTACCCGTATTCCGTCGACTGAATAAAGCCTCCAGACACACTTTTTGTCCTATAAGCCTTGAAACGAGTCAATTAAGAAGCTCGCAGCCATGATAGCTGCGAGCTTCTTGCTTTTAATGAATGTTAGGGGTATTCGTCGTTTACCTTGTCCGCATCCCCTTACCATATTCATTGGTTACCTCCTTCTTTTCAGGAAGGCGCAACCCGCAAGATGCGGACACCGCTGATGGGGAAACTATATCAAATTATCGAATAAATGTTCGCTAACAATAGAACTTTTGGTACTGCTTTAGAAACGCGAGAAACTCTTCATCTTGCGGGCTTAAGGTGCGGTCGGTGCGCCATGCAACACCGAAACCCCAGGTGAGTTCTTCGACTGGAATGCCTACGAGCCCTTCTTTCTCGAAGAGCGTCGCATGTGGTCTGGGCATAAGCGCTGCTGCGCGACCTTGCATGGCAGCTTCTAGCACGGCAATCATTTCGGTCGAGTAGATGAATTTTGCATCGGGCGCCGCTTCGCGAATAATGGGTTCGTTCTTTTTGCTTGTTTTGAATTCACCCGGCGTAACGCATGCAATAGTGAGTCCATTCAGGTCGGAAGCGCAAATCATAGCTTTCGGAGCAAGGGGACAATCGCTTTTCACTACGAGATGCATGCGGTCTTTCAAAATGGGCAGCGACGAAAACATAGTGTGGTCTATAGGGTCGTTAAGTAAAGCGAAATCACATGTTTTCTCGTATAGATTGCTTTCGCAATCGTAGTCGACGAGGTCGCGCGTTATTTCAACATGCGCCCCGGTGGTGCTTTGCTCGTTGAACCGTTCAATGGCGTCATGGGGAAGTGAGTTGGTAAGACCTGTTGAAACGGCAAACAATATATTGCCCGACCTGCGCCTTTGCAAAGTGTTGATTTCATCCAGCATAAGGTCGTATTCGTTTTGCATCGCGCAAGCGCGTTGATAGAAAATCCTCCCGTATTCCGTGAGCTCAAGCGTTCCTGATCCGTTCGAGATAAGTGGTACGCCCATCGTTGCTTCCAGGCGCTTGATTGATGTTGAAAGGCCTTGTGTTGTTAAGAAAAGCTCCCGCGCCGCGCGGGCGTAGCTTTTCGTGCGCGCAAGGGTAGTGAAATACCGGCAAACTTTGATATCCATAAGCCATCCCTCCCATAGGCTTATTGCATGGGTGCGGCTCCCCAACCGCGCCTTCTAAATAGGTTCCCTCACCGGCGCTTGGGGGTCAAGGTGTTTGAGCATTCTCGGTTTGTTTCAAAACATAAAAAAGCTGTTGATTTCATTTTCGGGTCGTTCATCGCAGAATTCGTGGTGAGGGAACCGCCAGGGAGGGCGGTTCAAACAAGGGAATCCACAGGAGGGAAACATGGATATCTCAAGGCGTAATTTCTTGAAGGCCGGCGCGGTTGCGAGCGCTCTTGGCTTGGGCGGTGCCGCTTTGGCGGGGTGCTCTTCGCCGTCTTCGGCGAGCGAAAGCAAAGCGAAAGCGAAGGATTCCGCCGAATACGACCCTATGGCATGGCTTGGTGAAGCGCCCGATTTGACTCCGGAACAGTGCGATGAAACGGTCGAGACTGAGGTTTTGGTCGTTGGCTCTGCGCTTGCTGGCTCCATGGCTGCGTATGGCGCTGTGAAAAATGGCGCTAAGGTGAACGTCATCGAACGCAATGGCGCACCTCATATTGGCGGCATGACCATCTCGTTCTTGAACTCCGAGACCCAGCTTTCGCAAGGCTTGCCGAAATACGACAAGGTACAGGTTGCGAACCAGATGTTCAACCTCACGCAGTATCGCTCTGACATGAAACTCAATGCCGTGTGGTGCAACCGTTCGGGTGAAATTTTGGATAATCTGGTGAAGGATTTCTGCGAGCCCTATGGCCAGTATTACCAGCCGCTGAGCTTGGAAGGTATCTTCCCCGATCCCACACAGGAAATTAATTCCTATATTTCCACGGGCGTGGCTTTCTCCGAGAAAACCGACATCCTTACCGACTTCACCCACAACATTCACAAGTTTCTTGAGGATGAGGGCGTTATTACCGACTACAACACGCGCGGCGAAGTTATTGTGAAAGACGATTCCGGCAAAGTAACCGGCGTTATTGCCAGCAAGGGCGATAAGAAGGTTTACTACAAGGCCAGTAAGGGCGTCGTCATGTGCACGGGCTCGTTCGGCGCGAACGAAGCTATGGTGAATCGCTTCTTCTCGCCAGAGCTTGCGAAATTTGCCCTCGAGAACAACTCGTACAACGCATATATGGGCGATGACCCCGTTGATGAAGTTATGGACGATGGCCTTGGCCATAAAATGCTGTGCTGGGCCGGCGGCCAGATGGAAGACCGTTCCGGCTACGCTTCTTGGCAGACCACCGCATGGCGTTCGTTCCCCTATTTGCTGGTTGACAGCAAGGGCGAGCGTTTTATGAATGAATGCACGTCGCTTCTGACCAGCGTTCACCTGATTGCCGACCTTCCGGGCGACGACAATTATGTGTGGCAGATTATTCCGACCAACGATTTCGCCATGCCTTCTTCGTTCGGCTACAACAAAGAGCAGGCGGCGCAGGTGTTCGATATTGAAAAGACCGAACACTATGAAGCCGATTCCATTGAAGAGCTTGCCAAGAAGATCAACGTTCCCGCCGACGCTTTGGTTGCCACGGTGAAACGCTACAACGAGATGTGCGAGAAGGGCGAAGATACCGATTACATGAAAGCCAAGCGCTATCTTGATCCGATTGACGACGGCCCGTACCAAGCCTGGAAGATGACGTATCTGTTCTATTGCACACTCGGCGGTGTTCGCTGCAACGAGAACTTGCAAGTGCTCGATGAAAATCGCGACCCCATTCCTGGCTTGTATGCCGCCGGCAATACGGTTGGCTACCGTTTTGGTTCCAGCTATGAGACATTGCTGCACGGCGGTTCGAATGGCCTGGCCGCAACGCATGGCTACCTGGCTGGTGAATCTGCCGCGAAAGCATAGTCGAGAAAATATTTCTTCGCGATTCCCTTGCCCCCATCGAGCCCTTCCTTTATTCGATGGGCATATAGAAGAAACCCGCAGTCGTGCGATCTGCGGGTTTCTTGTTTCATTAGCACATTATTGGCCGAGGTCTTACGTATCGGTGGTATTGATGCGAGCCCTCTTATTCGCTTCTCAGTGCTTCGACCGGGTCTTTCTTCGCGGCGGCGCTTGAAGGAATGAGGCCTGCCAAGAATGTGAGCAACACGCTTATGCCGACCAGGGCAATTGCGGCCTGCCACGGCAGGATCGCGACGTTTTCCACATCAAATAACGAGTACACAATCGCGTTCGCGGGAATGCAGGCCAGAGCCGTAAGCCCGATGCCGATAACGCCTGCCGCGAAACCGACGATGATGGTTTCGGCGTTGAATACACGGCTGATATCGCCCTTGCTCGCACCAATCGAGCGTAAAATACCAATTTCTTTCTTGCGCTCAAGCACGCTGATGTAGGTGATGATGCCAATCATGATAGAACTCACCACAAGCGAAATCGCGACGAACGCTACCAATACATAGCTGATCATATTCACGATGGTAGTCACGCTGCTCATGAGTGCGCCCACGATGTCGGTATAGCTCACGACTTTATCTTCGTCGCCAGTGGCATTCATTTTGTCGTTATAACCATCGAGAATGTCAATCACGCTTTGCTTGCTCTCGAAATCCTTCGGGTAAATGTCGATGCTCGCCGGCTTCGCGTAGTCGGCCCAGCCGAACTTCTTCATGTTGTTATCGTAACTGCACTGCTCGGTCGACATGAGGCTCGCCATGAGCTCGGAAAGCTCTTGCTCGTTCATATTCATTTGGAATGCGTCGGCAAAAGCGCTCTCATCGATGCCCATGGCTTTTGACATATTTGCTGAAAGGGTGGACATGTAGGTGGTCATCGCGGAGGAGACTTGGTTTTGGATCGCTGTTCCATATTGTGTCATGACCTGGGTCATTACTGTTTGCATATACGACTGCATAGCGACGGAAAGCTGCGCTTGCAACTGCTGCGAAATAGCTGCAGAAAGTGCGGGTAGAAGCTGCGCTTGCAGTTGCTGTGAAAGCTGCGCTTGCAGTTGCTGTTGGATTTGTTCGCTCATACCGCTGAAATCGATGCTGTCGGCAATGGCCTTTTGCATGGCGGCTTTCGTGGCGGGGTCTGCGAGATACGCCTCAACTGCCGCTTTTTGATCGGTGGCGTATTCGGGGTGGTCGCCTTTGATTTGCTCCTGGAGCCAAGAGGGGTACGCGCCCATGATATTCATGATGCCCTGGGTAAGAATGTCGGTTTTGATATCGGGTTGGGCGCCATCGAAGTTGAGCTTGATATTGCTGAAATCCAAATTCAGCTGGCTCATGTCAATCTTGCTTGGGTCGATTTGAATGCCCGAAGCATCGAAGGCCGGCATGCTTGACAAATCGATATTGGCCCCCGACAAATCCATGCTGCTCGAGAGGTCGGCGTTCGAGAGACCTGCGGCCAGCGCGCTTTCGTCAAACGTGAACGCGCTCTGCAGCTTTTCGCCGTCAATTGTGAACAGGCTCGACATATCGAATCCATTGCCATCTTTCGCTTCGTCTTCTTCGGCGAACGATTTGCCTGTAATCACATTGGTTGCGGGGTCTGCCTGCTGATCCTTTACGATTTGTTTGTCGCTCGCCTCATCAATGAGGTGGTTGATCAAATCGTTCGAGTAATACAGGCCCGTTGAAAGCGAAGTAATCTTCTCGCCCTCTTTCGGCTTCACTACGCCGCATACCTTTAACGTCTCGCCGTGCTCGACCAAACTTTTCATGTAGTCGGAATCGCCACTCTTGTCTTTCCAAACCTGGTAATCGCTGTCGTACTGATAGAAATCGGCGCCATTGACGAGCTTGAACTCCACATTCATGAGGTCGTCGTAGTCGAGGTCGAGCGTGCTGTCGGGCACCTGCACTTCTTCCTCGTTGGCAAACTCGCGCACCATTTCTTCGAGTTCCTTATGGTCGCGCAAGCCCATGGAATAGAGCATGAAATCGCTCACGTTGCCGTTCGGTGTGAGCACTGCTACGACCTCGTCGTAATTTTCAGGCCAATGGCCTGCGACGACGTCGTATTGGTTATCGACCTGGCTCATGTTCGCGGGCAGCTTGTAGAAAATGTTCGTGCTCATCATCGACGACATGATGCCGTTGCTCGATGCGCCTAACCCCACGCTCGCGAACGATTTATCGGGGTTTACCTGGTGTACGCCGTCGTCGGTGTTTGAATTGAAAATTTGCGGAGTAACGCTATAGCCGTATTCGATTGAATTCACGTAGCTGTCGATGTCGGTGCCGCCGTTGTCGAAATACTCTTTCAGCGATGCGAGGTCGTTGCTTCCGATGCTCGAGAACATGCCTGTGATCATTTTCGATTCATGCACCGGTTTGCCCGAATCGCTCGCAGCGGTCGCATCGTTTGCCTGCGAGTTTGTGCCTGTGTTTGAATCGTCTCCTGTGCCGCCCATGCCCATCGTCATCATGCTGGTCATGTCGAAGCCCTGGTCTTGGATTTGCAGCGGGTATTCTGAAAGCGTGTTTTCTTCGACATTCGCGATATATTGGTTCACGCCATTCGCGAGCGACAAGATGGCCGCGATGCCAATAATGCCGATGCTGCCCGCGAAGGCGGTCATGAGTGTGCGGCCTTTTTTCGTGAGCAAGTTCTTGAATGAAAGCGAAAGAGCCGTGAAAAACGACATGCTTGTTTGACGTGTGGCTTTGGCTTCGCGGCGTGGCTCATTGCTTGCGTCGGGGTCAAAGGGTCGCGTGTCGCTTTTGATAATGCCGTCGGCGAGGTTCACGATGCGTGTAGCGTATTGTTCGGCCAGCTCGGGGTTATGCGTTACCATGATTACCAGGCGGTCGCCGGCGATTTCGGTGAGCAAATCCATGATTTGCACGCTCGTTTTCGAGTCGAGGGCGCCGGTGGGTTCGTCGGCCAGGATGATTTCAGGCTCGTTGACCAGGGCGCGCGCAATGGCGACGCGCTGCATTTGGCCGCCAGAAAGTTGGCTTGGCTTTTTGTTGATATGCTCGCGAAGGCCTACCCGCTCGAGCGCCGCGCATGCTCGCTCGTGTCGCTCCGCACGCGACACGCCCGAAAGTGTGAGGGCTAATTCCACGTTTTCCAGAATGGTTTGATGGGGAATGAGGTTGTATGCCTGGAAGACGAAGCCGATGCGATTATTTCGGTAGGTGTCCCAGTTGCGATCGCGGTATTGTTTGGTGGAGATGCCATCAATGAGCAAGTCGCCCGAATCGTAATGGTCGAGGCCTCCGATGATATTGAGCATGGTCGTTTTGCCCGAACCCGAAGGGCCTAAAATGGCGACGAACTCGTTATCGCGGAATGCGAGCGACACATGGTTGAGCGCGACCTGCGTGAAGTTGGCCGTGGTGTATGACTTGCATACGTCTTTGAGTTGTAGCATGCAATGCCTTTCGAAGATGCAAAAATAATTGAGTTTCTAAAGCATTATGCCCCAATCGCCGCGGCTCACCTCGCTTCGTTGCCCAGCCGCAAAAGAAAACGCAATGATTGAGCGGGGCGTGATCGATGAAGCTTCACTCTGGTCGCAATCGCTGTTATTTATGGCCAACATCTGTTTGCTTGGCAAAAGCGAGGCGTACCTTTCTCCCGCGTGCGCGAAAGACATGCTAGAATAACAAGGTTTTCAAATGCCTCCGTAGCTCAGGGGATAGAGCACCGCTCTCCTAAAGCGGGTGTCGACGGTTCGAATCCGCCCGGGGGCACCATTAAAACCGCAGGTCAGGTGATATCTTTCACCTGACCTTTTTTATTACTGCCGAATTCGAAAAACATAGAAGTGTGTGAAAAGTGGGTGAAAGGGGATTTCCATCATCCTCTTTTTGGCCCGCGAGCGCGCCTGGCGATGTTGGGCTACGGAATGCGAATCAGATTTTTGTAGGTTTCCAAGCCAGCCATAAGCACTTCTTCATCGAAATCAAAAGTATCGGCATGCAATGGAATGCCCGTGCCGGTTCCCAACAGAAGGAACACGCCGGGCAGGTGGCGCTGGTAGAACGCGAAGTCTTCCGCGATAAGCAGCGGCTTGGGAAGTTCGGTTACATCGATGTGGCGCGAGGCGAGCTCGAACAGTTCCTCGTTGTTCACTACGGGCGGGTAACCTTCGCTGAAGTCGACATCGACTGTGCAGCCCGCTTCCGCGGCACGACGTTCGGCAATCTCGCGCAACGCTACTTTCGCCTCAGTGCCCATTTTCTCGCTGAAGGTGCGCAGCGTGCCTTCAATGTAGGTACGCGAAGAAATCACGTTACGCGCTTGGCCGCTTTCGAGCAGGCCACATTTGAATGTGCAGGGTTCCTCCTGCGCACGCTTCGCCATGTAGTCGTACGCCTCGAGAATGAAGCGCATGCCTGCCTCCATGGAATCGGCGCCATCTTCGGCCTTGGCGATATGCGTGGCTTTGCCGAAGAACGTGAACGTGCTTTCGCTTGTGGCTGCAAGCAGCGCACCAGGGCGGCTTGCGATTTGGCCTTTCGGCAAATCGGGCCACAAATGGAAGCCGAAAATGCGGTCGACGTGGTATTTCTCGAACACCCCCGATTCGCAGATGAACTGTGCGCCACCGGTGGTTTCCTCGGCGGGTTGGAATACGATGAGCACGCTGCGCTCAAGTTTGTCGAGGTTCGCGGCAATATGGCGCGCCAATCCCAGTGCCATGGCCATGTGCCCGTCGTGGCCGCAGGCGTGCATTTGCCCGTCATGCGTGGAACAGAACGGTACGCCCGATTTTTCGGTCACGGGCAGCGCGTCCATATCGGTGCGAATGGCGGTTGCGTGCTCGCTTCCGCGATCGAACCACGCGCATACCGTGGAGGCGCACGGCTCGAATACTTCGCATGGCAGCTTGTCGATAATCGAATGCACGTACGCGATGGTTTTCGGCAAATCGAAGTCAACTTCAGGAATTTGATGCAGGTCGCGGCGGTATTGCGTGAGGTCGGCCAACGTGGGTTCGGCAAACGCGCCGCTGCAAGGTTCGCATTCGTTCATAGTGCCTCTTCGTCTAAAAGTTCCTTGAATTCTCGCGCATTATAGCCTTCGCGCTTTGACTTTAGCGCACTAAAGTGATAGTTTCATTCGAACGATAGAGGCGCGGGCACGATGGGCCTTGGGGAAGTCGGCAGGCATTGATCCCAAAGCGAGGCAAACCCGCCGAATTCGCCTTGCCGGGCGCGGCGCGCGAATGGGTTTGCGGGAAACACCCGCAAGACTGTCTGCGAAATCGCAGGTGCGCTATCTTGCTGTGAAATGTTTTGCGCTGCCGCTGGCCGCGCATGCGACGCCAGTGAGGCCGTGCCTTGCTGGCGTTTTTTTTTGTTATGCGGCTCGGAATGAAGCCCCTTTTCCTGCCGGGCCGCGCGCAGGTTTTGAGAAAGGCGACGCGCATGAACAAGCAACCCTTCGTTTCGAAGGCCCAGCTCGATGAGATTATCGAGCATTACCCCACGCCGTTCCATCTCTATGACGAGGCGGGCATTCGTCGAAACATGGAGGCGGTGCGCGACGCGTTCGCGTGGAACCCAGGCTTCAAGGAATACTTTGCGGTAAAGGCCACGCCGAACCCGTTCCTTATCAATATCCTGCGCGATTACGGGTGCGGATGCGACTGTTCTTCGGCAACTGAGCTGCAACTTTGCGATGCTATGGGCATCTCGGGCCACGACATTATGTTCTCGTCGAATGAAACCCCCGCAGCCGACTACGAGGCGGCTGCTAAGCTGGGTGCCGTTATCAACCTCGACGATATTTCGCACATCGATTTCCTTGAACAAACGATTGGCGGCATTCCAGAAACCATCAGCTGCCGTTATAACCCCGGTGGCCTTTTCGAAATCTCGAACGGCATTATGGACAACCCGGGCGATGCCAAGTACGGCATGACGACCGAGCAGCTGTTCGAAGCGTTCCGCACGCTCAAGGCCAAGGGCGCCAAGCATTTCGGCATCCATGCCTTCCTGTGCAGCAATACGGTGACGAACGACTATTACCCCGCGCTCGCCGCCGTGCTGTTCAAGCTGGCTGTTCGGCTGCAGCAAGAGACGGGCGCGCACATTGAGTTCATCAACCTGTCGGGCGGTGTGGGCATTCCTTACGAGCCCGGCCAAGAGCCGAACGATATTCAAGCGATTGGTGAAGGCGTTCGCCGCGTGTATGAGGAAATCCTTGTGCCTGCCGGCATGGGCGATGTAGCGATTTTCACGGAAATGGGCCGCTTCATGATGGGTCCATACGGCTGCTTGGTTACCACGGCCATCCACCACAAGCATATTTACAAGGAATATATCGGCGTCGATGCGTGTGCAGCGAACCTCATGCGTCCAGCGCTGTATGGCTCCTACCACCACATTACCGTGGTGGGCAAGGAAGACGCGCCGTGCGACCACGTGTATGACGTGGTGGGGGGCCTGTGCGAGAACAACGACAAATTCGCGATTGACCGTGCGCTGCCCGAAATCGAGGATGGCGACGTGCTCGTGATTCATGATACGGGCGCGCATGGCCACTCCATGGGCTATAACTACAACGGCAAGCTGCGCAGCGCTGAGCTGCTGCTTCGTGAAGACGGCAGCGTGAAACTTATTCGCCGCGCCGAAACGCCAGCCT
>ERZ779869.4446-NODE-4446-length-10004-cov-3.819982_pt1 | contig 10004 bp, 9 predicted proteins | sample MGYA00511557_ERZ779869 | MGnify/ENA primary metagenome ERZ779869 (study PRJEB29588, sample SAMEA2154620) | human gut metagenome | biome: human gut; feature: human-associated habitat; material: faeces | place: Denmark | collected 2008/2010 ...
CTGACGATACAAAAATTTATTATTTTTTATTGTCCTATTGACAGGTAGCACACCACATTGTAATGACACAGTCTCAAGTTAGTCTCAACAAAGTCTCATAAATTTTGACACTTTATGAGACTGAAGAAAAATCTAAAAACGTGATAAAATAGGGACTTTTAGCGTGTCGGAAAAACTTAGTCTCAAGTCAGTCTCAACTGAGTCTCATTTTTAAGATGAGATTATGAGACTAAAAATGATTAATGAATTTATATGATTTATCGATTGGAGAAGATAAAATGAATCAATTTCTATCAATAGCATTAAAAACACATTTTGAAAGGCTGAAGGTTGGCGGAAAGGGAGAAAATTATTGGCAATGTTATCAAGCTTTTTTAAAGTACTGTGATATATATGGAGATTGTGATCTTAAGGATTTATTCAATAACAAATTATTAAGGCAGGATATAGTGTGTGCATGTGCGTCATATTATAATTCTAGTGCAAAGGCACATAGAAAAGAGGCAGTTAATAGATTTTTGTCTGCAATCGATTTGTTCTATAAAAATTATATAAAAAAGATGGGTGGGATAGAATGTAGTGCACTTGAAGGTGGATGTAGGAACAATGAAATGATTGAAGATATTGAAAAATGTCTCAATACAAAATTAAAGCAAGAAATATATTGTCCAATAGATGATAAGATTGAAATTGAGATAATAAAAATTTGTAATAATCTAAAAAAGAGTGATTTTTATAAATTCGGTCAGAAGATATTATGCAACCTTCTCTTAAAATATGGATTTAAACTAAACTTAAAAAAGGCTGATGTAAATGACATTGATGGAATTATTACAATTAGAAATAAAGATAGTGTAATCAATCTAAGTGTGGATAAGTCAATGGTATCTGATATTAGACAATATAATATGGTACATAGATATCCTAATAGAGAATATTTCTTTTTGAATACAAAGGGAAAGAAGATTACATCCAGTTCGGCACTGGCTACGATACAAGAAAAATTAGAAGAAGTTAATAACATAAATACAACAACACTTGCATTAAAGGGTGTTTCAAAACTTATTCAGAAAGGACTAACTTTAAGTGAGATAAAGTATCTTACGGGGGTTGAAACCAAGAAGATAGAGGATGTTTCTAGGTGGTTGATGAATCAGGAGGATGTAGAAAGTGTTATAAATAATAAGCTTAATTTAATTGATATATAATGGAATGCGAAATTATAGACAAAGAAAATAATAAGTAATGAGAATTAGAAATTCTTTTGAGAGATTATCGGATTGGCAGGAACAAGAATGCAGATTATTTCGACACAAATAAAGAAATAAATAGCTCTATAGCTGCAAAATTATTGAAAGTGGAAATAAAGAAGTCGGAAAAGGATAAAGATGAAAGTAAAATTAGAAGACATAATTGAGGCAATGGAATTTGCCAATATGGAAACAGAATATTATTATGATACGCAAAATGAAAAAGTTCTGATGCTATTTGATGGAATGGTGGATGGTGAAGACAATACGGAACTTTTCGAAGATATTAAAGAGGGATTTGTCAAAGATTATATACCATTACCGGGACAATACGATATCAACGAGTATCGAATAATGGAAGAGTTTATATACGAGCTTCCGGCAGGAAAGAATCAGGATGTATTGGCAAGGGTAATTCAGGGAAGAGGTGCTTTTAGAAGATTTAAGGATAAATTGTATGACTTGAATCTGGAGAAACAGTGGTACCAATATCGTGATGAAGTATATGAAAAAATCGCAACGCAATGGTGTGAAAGATATAAGATTGATATTGTTGAATAAAAGAAAGGGGCTACTATGATTCCCAAAGAAGATATTATATCGATAGTGAAAAACACAATTACTGCATCAATTAAATGTAACACCTATCGGGGATACATTGGTTGGAGCAGTTGCGATAATATTTGTATGGATATGCATGACTGTCTTGATATGTGTGCTGAGACTTTAGAAATGAGTGGTTATATGGTTGCACTTGAGGCGGCTACATATATTTTGGTATCTGGTGTTAAGTTAGCATCTCATGCAGATAGCAGTTCGGGTATGCTTACAGATGTTATCATGTGTACATACGAATTAATAGAAAAATGCACAAAAGAAATCGAAAAACAGGACAAGCAAATGCGGAATCAAGCACTTGCATTGATTATAAAAGAGGCAAAAAAGAGTGTGTTTGATGGTTGGACTGACTGGCGTTATGATTTGCTGAAATGTGGGATTTGCCTATGCGATGAAAAGAGTGCAAAGAAGCTTGAAAAGGTTTTGGATACCCTTTTGGAAATTTCACGGGAGGATTATTACCCGGAATATACGAAAAAAGAAGATTTGATTGTAAGATACCTTTTACATAGACATTTATATGACAAAAAGAACACACAGAAGGAACTATATCAGAATATTGCAATAAATGAACTCCGTATTATAGCTATCAAGGATGCTATGGAAGATAAGAATTATGATGAAGCAGAGAAACTTTGTTTAGAGAAAGCAAACGCAGAAGAGACATGGCATTATCATTGCAGTGATCCGGAAGATTGGAATAATATGTTATATGATATATATAAGACAGCAAACAACAAGGAAAAGCAAATCGCACAGGCAAAAAAGCTGCTATTGATGGGAAATGAGAAGTTCTGGGGTGTTTTGAAACAGATTTATAATGAGTGCGGGGTGTGTAATGAAAATTACGGAAGCTTACTGGATGAATTGAAGGATAGCAAGCGAACTGTTTGCTATCGCAGTGTTCTTATTTCTGAAAATGAAAAGAAGAGATTGCTTGATGATGTAATGGAGAATCCGTATGATTTGTTTTATTATGGAAAATATTTGGTGAAGGAATATCCGGAGCAGATATATGAGTTGTGTTATAAGGAAATAAGTGAAAGTTGTGCTCAGGCAAAGGATAGACGAGAATATAAGAAGATAACGAAGAATATTGCACAGCTTATAAAATGGAAGGGTAATGATACTGCTAAGTCGTTAATTGAGGAATTGAAGCAGAGATATCCAAGAAAACCAGCATTGTTGGATGAATTGGAGAAGGTGGAGAAGAAACTTTAGGAGGAAAATGATGTTCTTATTTTGTAATGAGGATAAAAAGAAAAAAGAGAGACTAAATAGTTTGTTGCAGACAACACGTAATCTCATCAAAAACAATGAGATTAAGGATGTGAGAAAAAATCCTGTTTATTCACTTATAAGAGCAATGTCAAATTATCACTTATATGATATAGTACGTGAATTGTATGAGGATGAAGAAGTTACAGATGTTCAAAGTATATACAAAGATATAGGAGAGTATTTAATTAATAGCGATAAACTTAACAATAGTAAGAGTTTTGAATTAGGAGAGAGCAATATTAATATAGATTTATCAAAAGATGCCATATTGGTATGTGCGTGGAATAAGCAACGATTTGTTGATGCATTATTAAATATAGGGCAAAATGTAGGTAATTCATTTGAATATGACAAAACCAATCATATGGCCACATATATTTTTCCTATAGGTTTAACAATTGTTTATAATGGAAACCATTCCTCTTTGTCAGGCATTTTGAAGGGAGAAGGAACAATACAAGCAAATCAGACATATGATCTTGTACCAACATATGATTATATGTATTTTGATGGTATATATTTTAGAAATAAAATTAATGATGAGAAATTATATAAGGTAGAGAGATTTGAAATTGGTGCGCTATATGAAATTGGTAGACTATTAGCAGAAAATGGAATAAGATAAACTTCAATAATCATTTGCGATAAGGTTAAAGAAGTTTATCTTAATATAAGCAGAGTTGAACTAATAATTGAACCAATTCATTGCATCCACATAATCCTGTAAACCATTTTCCTTCAATGCCAGTTTGGCATACAACAGAGGAGATTCCTCTGCAAGCCGGTACAAATATACAATATCATTCGGGTCATTAAGAGTGACAGAGAAATTTCATTCCTCGCAACGGATAACAAGAATTGCATTCACACCGGTATTGACGATAATGGAGTCTCTTGCACAGCATCTAAACCGGGAAGCTGATCTGAAGTGGATAGAAACACAGAAACAATCATTTCTTAAATCAATGGAAATGGCAGATGACTACAATGATATGTATGATGATTTCAGTATGCCGGTTCAGCAGCCGATTGTAAAAGAAACGAAAATTTATCCAAACGATCCGTGTCCGTGCGGCAGTGGAAAAAAATATAAAAAATGCTGTGGTAGGCGGTAAGCATATGATAACGAGAGAGAAACTGAAGAAATTAAACAAGGAAAATTTGATCGAGCTGATATTGGAAATGTCAGAGCTTTTAAATGAGAACCAGAACAGAAAATGTAATCAGATTGTGGCTGGATATTTGACAGATCAGTCAGTGAACTCTCACGATGGGGTCCAGGCAAGAATGTCAGATGAGTTTGTATCCGAAAAAATGGCACAGATCAAAATTTGGATACAGCAGATTGATGAAGGAGAACTCTATCTGAATGCAGATGAATATGAAGATTATTCCAGTGGATATTGGGATAGTGATCTAATTACAGAATATTATGATGAACAGGGGATTGGAGATAAAATTAATACGATGCTCCGGTTTGCAAAAGACTGTGTAGATGACAGGAAATATCAGGAAGCCAGTTTGATCTATGAATGGATCTGGGAGATGGAAGTGTTTGCAGAGGAAGAATATGTTGATCCTGCAGATTTGGAAGTATTGGTCGAAAAAGAAATAGTGACTGCAGACTTGAAGCAGTTGGCACTTTTGACCCTGTATGTGGATTATCAAATGAGAGTGCCGGAAGATATATATTTGTATTTTTCACATTATGCATTTCATGATCTTCATATTGAGGATATGTTCCATGCAGGAAGAGAAAATTTGACGGAAACCGAGCAATTCTGGAATGACTGGATTTCATTGCTGAAGACAAAAAGCGGCGATACAGAGAGCAGATTGCTGAAAGAAGCTGTTTTATATCGTGAGGGAATAGAAGGGCTTGTGAAAATGGCGAATGATAACTATAAAGTACATCCATCTTTGTACCTGGAAGCCATGAACGAGTATGATAAAAATTATGGATATTCCCAAATAGAGAAAATTGGAGAGAATGCAATAGAAAAGATTGATTCTAAGCTGACAATCCGCAGTAAAATAGCATTAAAGGCAGCGTGTGCTTCGTCATATCTTAATCATACAGAAAAGCTAATGCTTTTTTGCTGGGAAAGTTTTCGCTCTGATTCTACGGTAAGAAATCTTTTAAGATTGTTTGCTACAAGGGAAATGGCAGAGCAATATGGTATAAGAGCGGAGAAGGCTCTGGCTTCAAGGATAAAAGGAAATCCGGTTACCTCTATAAGAAATTCTGAGCTGAATCAGAACATCATTAACAATTATACATATAATGAGTTGAACTTTTATACGGGAAATTTTAAAGCAGTAAAAGCAGTATCAAAAAATCCAAGCGGTTCTTTGGGGTGGAGCAATTGTTTTGTCGGGGAAGGAATTTGCCTGTTTCTTTTATACTTATTTGAAGATGCTGTTCCCTCAAAGGCGGCTAAAGCGGTTGCGAATTCGATAGGCTTTTCGGGCTTGCAATGATTGCCGAAATAAAGGAACAAATGGGTGAAAAGGGGATGCGACAGGAAATTTTTGCCATATATAAAAGAAAATTTCCAAGACATTCTTCATTTCAGACAGAGATGAAAAATTATTTTGGTATAAGAGGTTAAATTTTCACATTGACATTATCCGAAAAAATGATAAAATTAAAACGACGCAAAGAGTTATCTAGCGAATACAGGACCACTTCTTTTGAAGTCGAGGCCATACGGACAGCCGGGTCCGCTGCCGATGGGTATAAGATAGGATACCCTCATTGATTGAGTTAAAAGCTCAAATTTTATAAGTTGGTTACTTCATAACCGAAATGCGCCCCTGCGCAGACTTGTGAAACGGTCAATAAGGCGTAGTAAAAGTATTGATGCTGTATAAGAGATAACGATTGAAGATTTCAAAGCAAGCTGTGTGTTTACAGCTTGCTTTTTTTTGAGGTGTAAAATGAGAGAAGAACACGAATTGAATCAAAATAAGGCACCGATCTACGAGGCACTGCAGAAATTCCGACAGATGCGGGTTGTGCCTTTTGATGTGCCTGGACATAAACGGGGCCGGGGAAATCCGGAGCTGACAGAATTCTTAGGGGAGCGTTGCATCAGCATTGACGTGAACAGTATGAAACCGCTGGATAATCTGTGCCATCCGATTTCTGTCATCCGCGAGGCGGAAGAACTGGCGGCAGATGCTTTTGGTGCAGCACACGCATTTCTTATGGTCGGAGGTACCACAAGCTCCGTGCAGACGATGGTGCTTTCGGTCTGTAAGAGAGGAGATAAGATCATTCTTCCGAGAAATGTACATCGCAGTGTGATCAATGCACTTGTACTCTGCGGTGCGATTCCGGTGTATGTGAATCCGGAAGTGAACCACCATCTGGGCATTTCCCTGGGGATGAAGAGAGAACAGGTGGCAAAAGCGATAGCAGAACACCCGGATGCAGTTGCTGTATTGGTGAATAACCCTACATATTATGGAATCTGCAGTGATCTGAAAGCAATTGTAAAAATGGCTCACGATGCGGGCATGTACTGTCTGGCTGATGAGGCACACGGAACCCATTTCTATTTTGGGGAGGACATGCCGGTGTCAGCGATGGAAGCGGGAGCGGATATGGCATCGGTTTCCATGCATAAGAGCGGTGGAAGTCTGACACAGTCTAGTTTATTACTGGTGGGTCCGAATATTCAGGAAGGTCATGTGCGGAAAATCATCAATCTGACGCAGACGACTTCCGGCAGTTATCTTCTGATGTCCAGTCTGGATATCAGCCGCCGCAATCTTGCATTGCGTGGAAGGAAAGTGTTCCGTCAGGTGTCTTCCATGGCGGCGTATGCACGGGAAGAAATCAATGCGGTAGGCGGCTATTATGCATTTGGATCGGAACTGATCAATGGAGATTCCGTGTTTGATTTTGACCCGACAAAGCTTAGTGTCCATACACGGGATATCGGGCTTGCGGGCATTGAGGTGTATGATCTTCTTCGGGATGAGTATGATATTCAGATTGAGTTTGGGGATATCGGAAATATCCTTGCATATCTCTCCATCGGAGACAGACCACAGGAACTGGAACGACTGGTGAGTGCACTGGCTGAAATACGCAGAAGATATCAGACAGACAGCAGCGGTCTGATGAATCAGGAGTATATTGATCCCGAGGTTGTGATGAGTCCGCAGGAAGCGTTCTATGCGGAAACAATCAGTGTTCCGATTGGCAGCAGTGCAGGTTGTATCTGCAGCGAATTTGTAATGTGTTATCCGCCTGGAATCCCGATCCTTGCACCGGGAGAGAAAATTACAGAGGATATTCTGGAATATATCAAGTATGCAAAAGAAAAAGGATGCTCCATGACAGGACCGGAGGATCCGGAGATTGAATATATCAATATTTTAAAGGAGGACGATCATGGAACTTTGGTTTAGTGAATTTCACGCTCCCGATGTCAAACACAGTATCCGGGTGAACAGACACCTCTATTCACACAAAAGTCCGTATCAGCAGATTGATATCTACGAGACACCGGAATTCGGTAAAGTTCTGTCACTGGATGGAAATGTCATGCTGACGGAACGGGATGAGTTTATTTATGATGAAATGATCACGCATGTTCCGATGGCGGTTCATCCCGGAATTAAGAATGTACTTGTGATCGGAGCAGGAGACGGCGGCGTTGTCCATGAGTTGGCACGTTACCGTACGATTGAAAATATTGATCTGGTGGAAATGGATGAGCAGGTTGTAGAGGCTTGCAGGATGTATCTGCCTGAAAATGCCAGCCGGCTGGATGATGAACGTGTGCATATTTATTTTGACAATGCACTTCGCTTTATCCGGCGCCGCACGGATGAATATGATCTGATCATTGTGGATTCCACAGACCCGTTCGGTCCTTCGGAAAGTTATTTTACAAAAGAGTTCTATGGAATCTGCTACAATGCACTACATGAGGACGGAATCCTGGTCAATCAGCAGGGAAGCCCGTTTTATCAGCACGATGCAGAAGCGATGCAGCGCAGCCACCAGCGGATCGTCAGTACATTTCCAATCAGCAGAGTGTATCAGGCACACATCCCGACCTATGCGGCAGGATACTGGCTCTTTGGTTTCGCAAGCAAAAAATATCATCCGCTGGATGATCTTGATGCGGAGAAATGGCAGGCGTTGAATCTGAAAACGAATTATTATACGACCCGTCTGCATAAAGGTGCCTTTTATCTTCCGGCGTTTTTGGAACGGCTGCTTGAGGAGGTAGAATAAGAGATGAAACAGAATATTGAAACATTTATCGGGTGTGATTGTGAGTATGAGAAAGCGGAAATCGTCCTGTTTGGTGCGCCTTTTGATTCCACGACAAGCTATCGCCCGGGTGCCCGGTTCGGGTCATCAGCGATGCGCCATGAAAGCTTCGGGCTGGAAACATACAGTCCGTATCAGGATAAAGATTTGACGGATTGTTTTGTATTTGACAGCGGAGATCTGGAGCTGTGCTTTGGCAATACAGAGGATGCACTTTCCGACATCGAACAGCATGCCGATCAGATTATGGAAGAGGGAAAAATGCCATTGCTTTTGGGCGGAGAACATCTTGTAACGCTGGCAAATGTACGTGCAGTATACAAGCGTTTTCCGGAAATGCACATCATCCATTTTGACGCGCATACCGATCTGAGAGAGGATTATCTCGGTGCAAAACTGAGTCATGCCTGTGTCATCCGCAGATGCCATGACATGTTGGGAGACGGACGCATTCACCAGTTCTGTATTCGAAGCGGAGAGCGGGAAGAATTTGCATTTGCAAAAGAACACACCGATCTTCATCCGTTTGATTTTGAAGGATTGGAACAAGTCGTACAGCAATTGAAAGAGAACAACACCCCGGTATATTTTACAATCGATCTGGACTGTCTGGATCCGTCTGTATTTCCGGGAACAGGAACTCCGGAGGCCGGAGGAGTCACGTTCATGCAGCTGTTACATGCGATCCGCCTTGTATCCGAAACAAAGATTGTCGGAGCGGATCTTAATGAACTTGCCCCGATGTTAGATCAGAGCGGAGTGTCTACTGCGACAGCATGCAAGGTACTGCGGGAATTACTTCTGAGTCTGAAAAAATGATCGTTCAGACCATTTGTGACAAAGTAGCGTGAACATGCAGAATTTGAATAGATAGAATGAACATACAGAGTGAATTTACAGGAGGAGAACGAAAATGAGTAAGGTATTAGTAATTGGATGCGGCGGAGTAGCTTCTGTGGCAATCAGAAAGTGCTGCCAGGTAAGCGAAGTGTTCAGCGAGCTGTGTATTGCGAGCAGAACAAAATCAAAATGTGATGAGTTGGCGGCAGACCTGGAAGGAAAAACCGAAACAAAGATTACAACAGCCCAGGTAGATGCGGACGATGTGGATCAGGTGATCGCACTGATCAAGGAGTATCAGCCGGATCTTGTGATGAACATCGCACTTCCGTATCAGGATCTGACGATCATGGATGCATGTCTGGCTTGTGGAGTGAACTATATGGATACTGCAAACTATGAGCCGGAAGACACGGAGGATCCAGAGTGGCGTGAAATTTACAACAAACGCTGCGAGGAGAAAGGCTTTTCTGCTTATTTTGATTACAGCTGGCAGTGGGCATACCGTGAGAAGTTTGAGAAGGCTGGGCTGACTGCTCTTCTTGGATGCGGATTTGACCCGGGAGTGACACAGGCATACTGTGCACATGCAAAGAAAAATGAATTCGATACGATCGATACAATCGATATTCTGGATTGCAACGGCGGAGATCACGGATACGCATTTGCTACCAACTTTAATCCGGAAGTAAATCTGCGTGAAGTATCAGCACCGGGAA
>ERZ779869.4452-NODE-4452-length-9992-cov-7.693972_pt1 | contig 9992 bp, 5 predicted proteins | sample MGYA00511557_ERZ779869 | MGnify/ENA primary metagenome ERZ779869 (study PRJEB29588, sample SAMEA2154620) | human gut metagenome | biome: human gut; feature: human-associated habitat; material: faeces | place: Denmark | collected 2008/2010 ...
TATATAATATAACCTTTTTTAAAATTTGTAAACAATTTTTTGAAAATTATGAGCAAGGAGACAGACTTTTTGTTCACTTCCAAAAGCAAAAAATCGGAAAGAAATCTTTCCGATTTTTTATTTTATTTTATAATGTATTTTTTTATTACGTATGCTCCAATTGCCACAACTACTATGCCTACAGCCACTCCAATTATTATTATGTAATTTATTGTTTGTTCATCACCTGTTGCAGCTCCTATTTGGATTCTGCCTGTATCTGCTTCATCTATTTCGTGTGTTCTTCCTTCTCGTCTTTCTGCATCTACTATTTCAGCATTTCCCGGTGTTGATGTCATTGCTCTTCTTCCTGCTGCATTTGTGTATTTCATTACCTCTGCTATGTAGTTTTCGAAGTTTAGGTTTCCTGTTGATGATATTGGGTTTTTACTTAATATTACTTTATACATTACTGCATCTTTTGTTTCTCCACTGTTGTTCATTTTTCCTGTACTTTCTGTTGTCTTTAATATTGTTTTTAAGTCTATTGTTTGCATACTATAGTCATCTCTTAGGATTCTATGTGTTTTTGGTGCATCTTCATCTATTGCAACTTTTCCTGATGTTGTAAATGTTAAGTCATTGTTTATATAGTCTCTTATGTCTAATACTTCTGTTAATACTTTTCCTGCACCTGTTCCTCCTGCATAGTAGCTATTTCCTAGTGAGTTTCCTATTTGTGTTCTATATGTTCCTTCTCTTATTGTTCCTTTTACTTCACTAGCTTTGCTTGCTAAAAGTGCTTTATAGTCTGCTATACTTCCTGTATTATACATGTTTGCAAGTTCTTCACTTAAGTAATCATCTTCTCCTGTATTTCTTACTACTAATGTATATTCAAATTCTAAGTTTGCTCCTTCTACTACTGTATTTATGTCTGTTGGAGCTACTTCATATTGCCATACTGTATTTAATATTGTTACATGGTCTTTTAATCCTTCTACTTTTCCACTTATGTCTGTTACATCTGGATCTAAGTACTGATTAACATCTATGTATGCATTTACTAATGTTTGACCATTTGATGCTACTAGTTTAAAGCCTGTTACATATTTCTTTAATTCTATTTTTGTTTCTGGCCTTAACTCTAATCCAAAGTTGATATTTGTAATGCTATTTTTATATGTTGTTGTTATTCCATTTACTTCTGTTGTTACAGATGTATTTGTTTGGTCTTCTGTGTCTACTGTTACTTTTATTTTTGATGTTTCTGCACACATCCATGTGTTTTTTAGTACTTGTTCTTTTAGTAGTTTGTTTATTATGTCTTGTGTTATGTCTGTAATGTTTTCACCATATATAGTTTTGTATGCACTAATTAGTATTTCTTTTTCTGTTTTGTTTAAAGTTTCTGGTGTTACATTGTTTAGTAGTTTTAATAGTACACCTTTTGTTGCGTCTACTTCTACTCCATAGCTCATTGTTTCTAGTCTTCTTGCTTCATTATCTCTTGCTACTGATGCTCCTTCAGTATAGCTTGAATTGTTGTACCATTCTGCTTTGTAGTTTGCATCTGGCATTGATTTGTAGTCTTGACCATTGTATTTTATTACGTTTCCTGTCATATCATATGTTGTTCCATCTCCGTAAATAAATCTTACAATATAGTTTCCTGCTATCATTCCTCTAAATTCATAGTATCCATCCGCTTTACTATATGAGTATTCTTCTAGTGCTGTTCCTTCTGCGTTTAATCTTTGTCCTTTTTCTGTTCCAGATACTGTTTCTTGCCAAATGTATTCATATTCTTTTCCGTTATATGATTTTAATTCTATTAATTGGACTATTACATCATTTACTTTATTTCCTGCTTTGTCAAATACATTTCCTGTTATTTTTCTTTCTAGGTCTGATGGTAATAAAATTTTTAGTCCTCCTGCTGTATCACTATCATCTTCAACTTCATTATCATTCATAAAGTTTCCTGGTTGTGAGTCACAGTCTATTAAACCTTCGTCATTTGAGTATGATGTTATTTCTGCTTTGTTTAAGTATTCTCCTAAGTTTATGTTATTGTTTGTTTTGCTTACCTCAAATACTAAGTATAATGTTTTTGTTTCTCCTTCTTTTAGTTCTAGTCTATTTAAATTTAATGTTAATACATTTTCTGAATCTTGTACATCATAACTACTATTTTGTAATCCTACAAAGTTGTATTTTTCATCATATTTATATTTTACTTCATTTACTTTTGTAGTTTTTGAACTTTGATTTTGTAGGTTTAGTTCATATATTACATATACATTTAAATCTGATCCTGTTGTTAATCCTTCTGGATTTTCTCCATTTATATAGTCTTTTTCTTGGAATCCTTGTGTATTTGCATAGTCTCTTATTCTATAGTTGTAATCTGATTTATACAAGTTTAGGTTATATGTAACTTCTTCATTAGTTTCAGTTGTTCCTATTTCTATACTGTTATCTTTTGTATTGAATTTATAATCTGTTGTTTGTCCGTTTATTTTTACTTTTGCATCATATACATCTGTTGATATTGCTAAGTCTGTTCCTCTTGTTATTAAACCTAAATTAAGGTTATCTGTATTTAAGTTTATTAATTCAATTGGTGTTTCTGCTGTCATTTGGAATTCTTTTTTGATTGTTGTTTTTTGGTCTTCATTTGTTATTAATATAGATTTTTTATCTATATAGTTATAGTTTAGTACTGTTCCATCATTTGATTTTTTATATGTGATTGTTGTAAATCTATTATTAAATGTACTTCTTCTATCACTATTATTTTGTCCATTAGCTACATCTTCAAATGCTTTTGCACTTCCATTTTCTATTTTTATTGTGTCTTCATAGTGTACACCATCATAGTAGAATTCTGTATAATATAAACCTATTTCATAGTCTTTAAATTCATAGTGTCCATTTTCATCTGTTACAGTTTCTGCTACTTGACTTATTGTACCTGTTTTAGGATCTTTATAGTATAAGTATACTACTATATCCTTCATTCTTGTTTCCCCATCGTCCATTATTCCGTTATTGGGGATTGCTGGTTTTATTCCTGTTTGACCATCTAGCCATACATAACCACCTAAACCTACTTTTTTTAGTTTATTATCAATTGTTATGTGACCATAAGCTGGGTTATCGCCAAATTCTGGGTAATTTCCATTTAGGTATGTTGGTTCATAGTAATTTAATGGTTTTTCTTCTACTTTGAAATAGTATGCTCTTCCTTGTGCATCTAATTTTAGTAATCCTGTAATTAGTACTTTCCAATTAGTTTCATTTTTTTCTTTTATTACTAGTTTATAGTCTACATCTGCCTTTAGTTCTTCCCAGTTTTGTTTGTCTATACTTCTATATACATTAAACTCAATGTTTTCTGGTCTTATTCCATATGAATTCTCATAGTCTTCCCATTTTTTTTCAACTTCAATTGTAGTACCTAATTCTATTTCTATTTCAGCCCAATTAATTATTTCTTCTTTTTCTTCTATTTCTTCTACTCTTTCTTGTGCTTGAGACTTATATGTTCCTCCTGCAAAAGGTTGCCCACAATAATAACTATGCCCTTTTTCACTATGGCACAAGTTACCACAACCACCTGGATTGTTCTGTTGCATTTTTGTTTCAGTCCATGTCCATAAATAAATAGTTACATATTTATATTTTGGTCTCGAATGAGAAGCCATACTGCCATAACGTCCACAACCCTTGCACTTATAAATACTCCCGCCTATATATGAGTAACCCCCTGAACAAGTTTGCCAACCAACCTGTGTTTTCTCTGTCCTTACAAAACTTACTCTCTTAGCATCTGGATTAGGTTGAAATGCCGATTCTTTTGTTTGCGTAACGGGTTTTAGAACCATCTTTCTACAAGAGCTACAATACATCGTTCCTCCTGGAATAGTAGCAGTTCCTTCACTTCTTATTATTCTTGCCCTTTTCACTATTTGAAATGAACATACTTTCATTTTAACCTTTGTTAAATATCTATCTGATACTACTAAGTAAAGTTTTGCCTTGCTGTACTCACCTGAGGTTACTTTATTATATCCATTTGTTTCTTCAGATGTTGAAAGTGTTGAAGATATTTCTTTATATTCACCGTTTTCTAATGTACATAATTTTACTTTATTAGATATATTATTTCCTGCTTCATCGAAAAATGCATAGTAAAATCCTCCCCATGTACGTCTTTCTTCTACTTCTCCATAAGGATAATCAACATAAATTGGTCCATATATTAAATTATCTCCATTAAAACTTGTTATCGCATCTTCTCCTTTAGTTAATTTTATTAAAGTTTCAATTTCTGCTAATTTTTTGTTTTGGTATTCAATAGCCTTTATATAAAGTTCTTGCCCACTTCCATCGCCAATACCGTCTGTTAATCCATATTCATCACCAAGTAAAGCATATAAAGCTTCTTGTTGTTCTTCTTCAGTATATCCTTTTGCAGACATAATATAGTCTTTTGCGTAATCATTATCAAAGTTTTCTGGAAGTCCTCCTGCATAAGGGCCTGGTACTTCTCTTGAGCTTACATCATGCATATTGGCATCACCATGAAAATTCATAACACCACCTTGAACACAATAGGCCTCACTAACATTGGAAATTGCTAATCCTAAAGTCATTAGTATAATTAATATTAATATACATATTTTTGCGATTTTTTTCATATTAACAACCTCCTTTTTTATTTAATGTTACTTTCTTTATTTTATAGAAACCAAATCCTAATATTATAATTACCACTATTGCAAGTGTTGTATATAGGATTATTGTACCTGTACTTGTTACAATCAATACTTCAACTTTACTCATATCGTTTTGGTTTTCTAGTCTATCTCCTGGAATTGAGTTTATATCTTCTACTCCTTCATCATTTGTTGCTTCATATATTTCCGCTACATTTGTTATTGTTCCTATATTTTCATTTGTCATTTTCTTTTCTAGTATTAGTTTTATCTCTGCTGTTTCTCCTGGTTTTAATAATTTATCTATAAACTTAGTTGAATATAAATTGCCATCATCCCCTAAATACCAATCTGAATTTAGGTCAGAGTTGAATATTAAATCTTGTGGCATATAGTCTACTATTTTTCTTACATAACCTGAAATTGTTCCTTCATTTTTTACTACAATTTTATGTTCTAATCTTACTGTACTTTCATTCATTAGTTTTCTATAAATTTCCACTTTTGCAAAGTTTGTATCTTTATATTCATATGTTGTAGTTCCTTTTGAGTTTGTTACTGTTATTTTGTTTATATATTGTTTTAAGCTTAAATCAAAACCTTCGTTTCTTTCTTCTCCACCATTTGGATTATCTGGATTATTTGGGTTGTCTGGGTTATTTGGGTTATCCGGATTATTTGGGTTATCTGGGTTGTTTGGGTTATCTGGATTATTTGGGTTGTCTGGATTATTTGGATTATCCGGATTATTTGGGTTGTCTGGGTTGTTTGGATTATCTGGGTTATTTGGGTTGTCTGGGTCACTTGGGTCATCATCTGTTACATTTACAAGTTTTGTAGTCCAAGTAAGTTCCTCTTCATTAAACTTTCCTGTTATAGTAATTCCCTTATCTGCTTTTATATAGTTTACTTTTCCAGTTAATTGTAAATTATATGTTTCCTCTGGTCCTAGAACTATATAGTCCATTTTGTAGTCTTTTTCATAAAGTTTACCTTCTATTTTTTGTTTTTCTTCCCCATCTTTAGTAAGTATTGTAATAACATAATTTTCTAAAGTAATCTCCTCTGGTATAGTTATACTAATTTTGTTGTTCTTAGATTTTATATTTCCTTTATTAGTAGCTTTTAGATTTAGAGTAATTTTTCCTAGTTCATCTATTGTTTCTGGCAATTTTTCTATTTCTAGTTTTACTTCTGGGTATCCAATACCATTTACTACTTCTTCTGTTTTATCTATAATTTTATTTTCATCTAGTAATTCTACAAAGAATTTTATTTCTCTATAATTTATTCCCTCTGGTAATTTTTCTGCTTTTAAGTTAATATAAACATCTTTACCTTTATCTAAGTTGTTTAATGTTACTGTAAATCTTTTTGTTGTTTCATCAAGCTTATATTCTAATTCATTTTCTTCACCAAGATTTCCATCATCTGTTATATCATATTCTACAATTTTTTCTAATGTAGCTCCTTCTGGAATAATTCCTGATAATTTTAAATTTTGTTTTTCTTCTGAAGTATTATTATACATACTTACTCTATATGAAAATTGTTCTTCTTCTTTTATTCCATCTGAGCTATCTTTCACGCTTTCTAATGTTAATGTAATATCTGATTTTTCTGGAGATGTTGTTTCTCCAATTTCCTCTTTTGGTTCACTTTCCATTACTAATTCTACTGTTACCTCTGCTGTATCAAAGCTCTTTCCGCTTTCATATTCTGTTGCGATTCCATTTTGATAATATAAATTTGCATTTGTATCCCCTGCTTCTGCATTTTCTGAAATGTTTAGTTCAAGTGTTAATTCTATTACTGCATTTCCATTTTCAATTGTTTCTTCTGTTTGAATTCCTTCTAATGATATAACTACAAATTTTCTTCCTAGCAATGTTGTTACAAATACTCTTTTACTATAAAAAGCTCCCGCATCATTACTTATTCCGAATTTACTTTTAGCTGTATTTACACTTTCAACACTTGTTGGTAATTCTATTAAAAACATTGGATTACTAAATAATTCTGATTTTTCTGTTGTTGTATCTAATGTTACTGTGAATTTTACCTTGTTTGCTTCTCCTAATACCCAATTTGTGTTATCTACTGTTAGATTTGCTCTTGTTACAGTATCTTTAAAATTTATTGTTGTTTCTTTTGTTTGTTGTTCTTCTCCTAATGTAAATTTTACGTTTTGTTTTAAATTCTTCAAATTTTCTAAATCATTAATATTAGAAATTGTTTTTGTATTTCGTACTACTAAATCTGATGCTTCTATTTTGTTTTTTTCTTGTGCTTTTATTTTTGTTAGCTCCATTTTAAAGCTTGTAACTGATACTAAATAGTTTATTTCTATATAAGTGTCTTTTAATGTTAGGTTACCAATTACTTCTTCTCCATCTTTTAGTTCTATTATTGCCTCTTCTGTTAAAGCTAATATATCTTGTTTTGTATATTCTAATAGTACTTTATTTGTTGCTTTATCTGTTATTACTAATTTTCCTTCTTCATCTAATGCATCTAATACAAAATCTTTACTTATAGATGTTGTTTTATAATCTAATTTTATATCTGAATTTTGTACATCATTATTATTATAGAATGTGCTTCCTATATCTTCTACTATTATATTAGTACCTTCTGTCCTATAAGGTAAGCTTATTGATATAAGTTGCTCTAGTTCTACTGTTCCTTCTTTTATTGTAGTTTTATGTATATCTTCATCATATATTGAAAAGTTTTTTAATACTTGTATATCTGCATCTTCAAAATCTATATATTCAAAACTACCTTGTTCAATTTCTGTTGTTATTGTTTCAGAAGAAGAGTATGGTTTTATTTCTACTTTTTGTAAAGGTTGTTTTATTGTTTCCACTTGTGTATTTGAAAATATATATGTTATTGTAAATTGGTCTAATCCTTTTTCCTTAGTTGTTAATGTTTCATTTTCATTTAACAAATTTATTTTTAAAGTTCCATTTGAATATTCATATGTGCCTGATGTATAAGAATTTTTGTTAGAGCTTGTAACTTGTACATCTTCAAGTGTTCCTTCTATAATATTTGTATCTAATGTAATAGTGGTTTCTTTTATTGGATATTCTTCTGATTCAATTCCTGTTCCTACATATACTTGAATTACTCTTTTTTGTTCACCATTAATTTCACATACTTTATTTGCAATTATGTCTTGTCTTGCAACTACAGTTGGTGTTTCTTCATCTGCTGCAAATAAAATTAACCCTTTTGTTATAACAAATCCTATAGAAATTAGGGCTAAAATTAAAAATATTAATACTACTTTTTTTAATGTTGTGTTTTTTAACATACATACTCCTCCTATTTTCAATTAATATTATATTAAATCTATTTTATTTTTTTGTCAACATTTGTATTTTATTGTATTTTGGTGCTAGTTTAAAATGCCTTTACGGAAATACATTTTTTGTATTTTTTTCTTGAAAAAATTACAATTTTGTGACATTTTTTTGTGTTTTGCACTTAATTATAATTATACTCGATTATGTCAACTTTTTCAAGGTTTTCCAGTTAAAAAAAAGCATTTTTTTGCTTACTTATCTCTTCTTTTTTGTATTCTGTATACTACTTTTACTAAAATTATGTCTGGCACTATTTTGCAAAAGAATCTTGCACATTTTATTTTAAAAGTTGGCACTATTATCTTTTTACCTGATAGTATTTTATCTATAGCATATTGTGCTACATATTCACTAGATGCAGATTTTGTTTTGAATATTACTCCTGCTCTTGATAAAAAGTTGGTGTCTGTTGGTCCTGGGCACAATACACTTAATGTTACATTTGATTTTTGCTTTTTTAGTTCTTCCTGTAACCCCTGTGTTAGTCTTAATACATATGCTTTACTAGCATAATATGTTGCCATTAGTGGTCCTGGTAAGAATCCGGCTATTGATGAGACATTTAGAATATATCCTTTATTCTTTTTTACCATGTTGGCTAAAAATAGTTTTGTTAGTGTGTGTACTGCAATTATATTTGTTTGTATCATTTCTAGTTCTGTAGTTAAACTTGTTTCTGTAAATTTTCCAAATTTCCCAAATCCTGCGTTGTTTATTAGTATATCTACATCTTCAACTTGGTTATATAAGTTAACACAATTTTCTTCTGATGATAAATCCATTGTAATTATTTCTACATTTGTTTTGATGCCAGATTTTACTTCTTCTAATCTTTCTTTGTTTCTGGCTACTAATATTAAATCAAATCCTTTCTCCCCTAAGTATTTTGCCATGTCTTTTCCTATTCCTGATGACGCTCCTGTAATTAATGCTTTCATTATAAAAACCTCCTAAATTTTACCAGTAATTAGTAACTAGCTTAATAGATCAATCTATGTTATTATAGCAGATTCTTTCTAATTTGCAAATTTATTTTTTCACATATTTCATATGTTGTTTCATATATTTAATAGAGGAGTGATTTTTTTGAGTAGTAATATGAATAATATGGATATGGCACATCTTATGCAAATGCTTTCAAAAATGGATAAAAACCAGTTAGAGGCGGGCATTGCTAAAGCAAACCAAATCTTAAATTCTAAAAGTAAGGAAGAAATTTTTAGGGAAATTAATAAAAATAGTAATAAATTGTAATTGGAGGGAAAATGAACGAGGATTTATCTAACCTTTTTGATAAATTTAATATAAATAAAGATAGTATTTCTCCTGAGATGGTTAATAATTTAATGGGCATGCTTGGGACTAATTCTTCTAATAATGAACAAACAGGCAATAATTATTCTGAGAATACTTCTAATAATAATGCCCAAAATACTAACAATTCTAATTCTGGTAATATTGATTTTGAAACTATTATGAAAATGAAATCAATTATTGATAAAATGAATATAAAAGATGATCCTCGTTCTAATCTATTAGAATCTTTAAAACCTTATTTAAAGGAAAGTAGAAGAGGTAAAGTTGACCAATACATTCAGCTTATGAATATTAGCAGAGTTATTGAGGTTTTTCCTTTTATGGGCGGTGATAATAAAAATGCTTCCAAATAGTTTATTCCCTAGTAATGAACGAGATTTTACTTCCGAATGTTTTGAGATTTTTGGCTTAAAACTCTATTTTGATGATTTACTTTTGATTTGTTTGATTTTTTTCCTATATAACGAAGGGGTAAAAGACCAATTTTTGTTTATTTCACTCATTTTGTTGCTGTTATCATAAAATTGTAATTTGACAAACTCTAAAACGTCCGCCCAATCTCGTCGGGGATTATATATTTTATTTTTTCACTGCCCCA
>ERZ779869.4457-NODE-4457-length-9985-cov-3.795670_pt1 | contig 9985 bp, 7 predicted proteins | sample MGYA00511557_ERZ779869 | MGnify/ENA primary metagenome ERZ779869 (study PRJEB29588, sample SAMEA2154620) | human gut metagenome | biome: human gut; feature: human-associated habitat; material: faeces | place: Denmark | collected 2008/2010 ...
TTGCTTTAATCGTCCGTTTTGAGATTTTACGAGAAGACGAACACGATCTTTTTGTCCTGTTATGTAGAATTCTTCACTATGATTTGAAAATTTAACAGGCAGATCGTAATAAATTTTAAGTGTAAAGGTCAATTGATCGTCTTGAATTTCACAATCCAGTGTTTCGTAATCTTCATTAAAAAGAGCAAGATAGGATAACACTATTTTCGGGAAAAAACTCTATATTTGTCCACAGAGACAAGAGATCTGTCTATCATTCCCTTAACCAACTAAAGAACTAAAAAATGGAACAGAAAATTTGCCAGTGTTGTGCCATGCCGATCGACGAATCTACATTCGGAACAGAAGCGGACGGTAGCAAAAACCAAGATTACTGCCTGTATTGCTACAAGAACGGGCATTTCACCAAAGACTGTACAATGGACGAAATGATCGAGCTTAACCTAAAGTATCTCGACGAGTTCAACAAAGATTCGGAAGTAAAGTACACGATCGATGAAGCACGCGCCACCATGAAAGAATTCTTTCCGCAATTGAAAAGGTGGAAGAAATAAGTAAAAACGAAAGCACACCGTTTCTAACAATCCGTTATCCACAATTAAACAACAAGGATTGTTCAGATTTTCCTTTTTATCATGCATTATTTCTTCTTATCGGTTTTTTATTATACATTTGTAAACGTATATTCTGTCATTAGGATTGTAAAACAATACAGCAAATCATAAAAATAACAGTTCAGTCCTGATTACGGATAAAAATAGGAAACAAATGAAACAAAGCAATTCACTTTCTTCTAAGGATGAGAATATGTCTTCAGAAAATGGAGCGGCCGGATTGACACAAGGCCAACTGCTGTTTACAGAAAACATCTACGCCAGTCTGCCAATAAGTATCGAAGTTTATGATGCTAATGGTATCCTACGTAAAATCAACGATAAGGCATTGAAAATGTATGGAGTCAGTGACCGTACAACAGTCATAGGTAAAGTCAATCTTTTTAACAGTCCTTATATGGACAAGGAATTAAAATCCAAGATACAGAGAGGTGAGGATGTCACTTTAGAATTTGAGTATGACTTCGACCGTATCAACAGCGATGCCTATTTCTGCAGCCAAAATAAAAACTCTATAATTTATGAAGCCCAAGTAGTTCCGGTATTAGACGATCAAGGTACTATCATCGGCCATATATTGCTTTCTAATGACGTGACCAGTGCCAAGGAAATAGAATTTCGCACGGAAGAAAGCAAGAAGAATCTGGAAATGGCTATGGAAGCTGCCAACATGGCTTCATGGGTATATAATGTGCATAAAAAGACATTCAGCACATTGCACGGAAACGCGCTAGCAAAAGAAGAAATGTCTTTGGAGCAGATGCAAAGTATCCTGCATCCGCAAGACCGTATACAGTTAATGCAACTGTTCGCTCAACTGATAAACAAGGAAACGCAACAGGTGCACACCACCCTGCGTTTTTATAACAAGGAAGAAAGGCAATACCGTCACTACGAAAGCCGGATGCGCTTATCTTCCGAACACCGTGGAAAGTTATTGATTGTCGGTACACAACTGGATGTAACGGATAAAGTGCAAATGTTGAAAAAGACACAAGACCTGACAACAAAGCGCGAGCTGGCCATGCAGGTGAGCAATATCGTACATTGGGACTTCGACGTATCCACACAGAAGTTCGAATCCTACAATGATCCGATCAACGACTACGCCCCCAACAGGCTTGTTACTCTCAAAGAATTTGAAAGTGTCGTACACCCTGACGACCGCTCTACCTATTTCGACGCCATCCAATCTATGTTGTCGGGCGAAAACGAAACCGTCAACTTCACTTGCCGCATGCAAACAAAATACGATGAAACCTGGCAATATTGCAATGTCATCGGCGTTCCTTTCGAACAGGACGAGAATGGAAACACCATACGCTTCACCGGCTTCCGACAGAATATCTCCAAGCTCCACCGCCTGAACGAGGAGCTTAAAGAGAGAAATTATAAAATGGAGCTTACGTTCAAGACCGTCGGTATGTCTTACTGGGATTTCGATGTGACAGGCCGGAAGTTCACCGCATTCAATGATCCCGTCAACGACTATCACCCTGAAACTCCGATTGATGTCGACCAATATTTGAGCGCTGCCCACCCGGACGACCGGGAACTTGTACGCAAATATTTCGAGGGAATGATAGAAGGAAAAGAGCAAGAATTCAATTTCCAGTACCGTTCCAAAACGAAATGGAATAAGGAATGGCAGACCTTAATCATCACCGGCATTCAAGTGGAAAGAGACAAAAGAGGAAAAATAATCCGTTACACAGGCATCGGCTTCAACAATACGAAGTGGGAGAAAATGGCACAAGAGCTAAAGATATTGAAAGACAAAGCCGAACTTTCCGACCGCCTCAAATCAGCCTTCCTGGCCAATATGAGCCATGAGATACGTACCCCGTTGAATGCCATTGTCGGTTTTTCCGGCCTCATGGTAAATTGTGACGACCCCGAAGAAAAAGCGGAATACATGGAGATTATCGAATCGAACAACGACCTGCTGTTACGGTTGATTAATGATATTCTCGACCTTTCCAAAATCGAGTCGGGCATCCTCGAACGCAAGAGGGAAAAGTTCAATCTGGCAAAAGTATCCGGTGAGCTTTATACAATGATCCAACCGAAGATCACTAATCCGGAGGTAGAGTTCATCCTCGGCAATTCCGGTCCGGATTGCTGGATATTCCTGGACAGGAACCGCCTCAAACAGGTCTGGATGAATTTCCTCACCAATGCTGTGAAATGTACGCATAGCGGACATATCAAAATGGGATACAGTCTCGAAAACGGAGGAATCAAGGTCTATGTCGAAGATTCGGGTGTCGGCATTCCGTATGAGGTGCAGAACAGGGTGTTCGGACGATTCCAGAAACTCAATGAATTCGCACAGGGAACAGGACTCGGATTAGCCATTTCGCGGGCAATTATCGAAGGCGCAGGAGGAGAAATAGGATTTACTTCCACGCCCGGTGTCGGTTCCACTTTCTGGGCATGGATTCCATGTGATGTAAGTATGCAGGAAAACATCGATCCGAAAGCAACGCCACAACCAACACAGACACAAGAGACAGTTTCTTTGAACCACTCCATATCTTTAAAAGGTATAAACGGAAAAGACCTGCAAATACTGATTGCCGAAGATAACGACAGCAATTACTCGTTAGTGAAACATATCCTCAAGGAATACCAGATCACCCGTGTGGTGAACGGAGTGGAAGCGGTGGAAAAAGTACGCGATGAAGAGTTCGACATCGTCCTTATGGATATGAAAATGCCGATTATGGGAGGTTTGGAAGCGACACGGAAAATCAGGGAGCTGAATCCTATCATCCCCATTATCGCACTTACCGCCAATGCCTTCGATGCTGACAGGGTAAGCGCCATGGAAGCAGGTTGCAATGCATTTCTGACAAAGCCTTTGAAAAAAGAAGAACTACTTGAACTGTTCTCATTCAAGTTGTAACAACATCACAACCAGTTCTCTATATAGTTGCCACTCGGAACGCACATCATATTCATATCCTTTTATCCTTTATCCAGTTCCGGGTGGCGCTCCAACCACCTTACCGCATACGAGCAGGTAGCTTTCGGCTTCATACCGTTGGCCAGTGCATAGTCATAGGCAGCTTTCACCAATGCGGCGGCTATTCCGCGCCCCTCTATGGGACGGGGTACAATCGTGTGGATAATATCGAGCGAATCACCTAAAAGGCGATATTGTACAAAGGCGGTGCCCGTCCACTTCTGTCTTGAACAAATTCTGTTCGGGCTGATGAATAATTTCGTACTCCATAATCTTGTTTTTGTAATCCATAATCCTGTTTTCCGGTTGCACGGCGTGTCGCAGTCAGGCTGGTAGCCTTTAGAATTGCTCAATCCATTGCAACCGGTTGGTATCGTATCCGCGGCGTTCGGCGGCGGTGACGAGTTTTTTCTTTATATCCTCCGGCAGTTGCGGAGTCCGGCTCAGTATCCAGAGATATTTGTCGGTGCTACTGCCTACGAGGGCGTAGTTGTAATTCTCCTCATCCAGTTCGAGCACGTAATAGTCCGAGTAGAAGTTGAGGAAGAAAGAGACTTTCAGTTTGCCCGGCTGCGCGGGGTCGGGAATCTTGGCGTGCCCGTTGGCGGTCTTGCAAATATCATAAGGGGAATTACGTTTGCATCCCCGGTTCTCTACGCGAATCAGGCCGTCGGGACGGAGCGTGTAAGTGGCGGTCACATCGACAAGTCCATGCTCGAAACGGTTTTCGTAACGGGCAATCTCGTACCAAAGTCCCATGTATCGCTTCAGGTCAAGTATCTTGACGGTGGTATGGTCGGTTCCTTTGAAAAGACGTTCCACGTTGGGGACGGAAAAGCGGAAACCGGCTTCCAGCAGACGTGTGGGACGGACTTTCTGACCGGCTGTGAGAAACGAAGCCGCCTCGCCATAGAAGATACGGAAAGCACGTTGCGGAGCAACAATCGTCGTCCATGCCTGATAGGCTTTACCCATTTCGTGAGTAAAATCGTAATGCGAGATCTGTTGCGGGGCAACCAGATTGAACACACCTTGCGTCTCCTCATGCCCGATAAAAAACTCCATGGCACGGCAAAGATCGTGCAGTGCTATCCACGGGAAGGACTGGGTGCCGGGACCGATAGCGGTAGCCACCTTCGTAGCCTGCAACGGGCGTAACATCTGCTGCATCGCTCCCCCGTCGGGAGAGAGCACGACACCAAAGCGGGTAATGACGAGCCGTGTAGGTTCGGGACAGCGTTTCGCCTCTTTCTCCCACGCATAGCAAAGGTCGGACAGGAAGCCTTCCCCACGGGTACGGGTGTATTCGTCCGCTTCCACTTCGGGAGGGTAATAACCTACGGCGGAAGCCGAAATCATCAGCTTCGGTTTCGTCTTGACGGCATTCAGCGCACGGACGATGCGGTGGGTGACGACGATACGGCTATTGAAAAGCTCCTGTTTATATTCCGGTGTCCAACGCTTGTTGATAGGTGCGCCTGCCAGATTAATGACTACATCGCAATGCGCCAGCGTTTGAATCAACAGTCCGGACATACCTTCGCGAAACATCGACCTTCCCAGAGGAATCACCCGATGTCCGCCCTTTTCAGTCAGATAGCTGGAAAGATGTTTACCTATATATCCGGTAGCTCCGGTCATTGCTATATTCATCTTGATTCTATTGTATGTTTTTAACTCTACTAGAAAAACGTATAAAATGCAGGAAAAGTTCTTTGAAAAAAACAAAATGAAGTTATCTTTGCAAGGAAGACGTAAACATTGAAAGGAAAAACGAGATGATAGAAGCCCCCGAAGCCCGCATTCTCTGCCGGCAACTGAACGAAACGGTCAGAGGAAAAAAGATAACGGACGTGTACACGCAGTTCAGTCCTCACAAGTTTGCCTGGTTCACAGGCAGTTCCGAGGAGTATGCTGAACAGCTGTCCGGCAAGACGATAGACCACGCACAGTCACAGGGCGGCATGGTGGAGATCACCATAGGAGACAAGGTTCTCATCTTGACGGACGGCGTGAACCTGCGCTATCTGGCTCCGGGTTCCAAGTTACCCGCCAAACATCAGCTGCTCATCGCCTTCGAGGACGAAAGTTGCCTCGTTGCCTCCGTGAGAATGTACGGCGGACTGATGTGCTATGACAAGGACGCTGCCGACGGAGTGCTCTCCAATTATTACCTGACAGCGAGAAGCAAGCCGCAGGTCATGTCCGACGGTTTCAGCCCGGAATATTTCCTCGGACTTATCAATGCCGACAGCGCACAGAAGAAATCCGCCAAAGCTTTCCTTGCCACCGAACAGACGATTCCCGGACTCGGCAACGGTGTTTTGCAGGATATCCTTTACCATACACATATCCACCCGAAGAAAAAAATAAGCGGACTGACAGACAAAGAGCGCGAAAATTTGTTCTATCAGATAAAAGAGACGATGAATGACATCTACCACCTAGGCGGGCGAAGCACGGAAAGCGACTTGTTCGGAGCGAACGGCAAATACGTTGCCTGTCTCTCAAAAGATACCGCAGGCATGGCTTGCCCCCGTTGCGGAGAAACCATTGCGAAAGAGAATTATCTGGGCGGCAGCATCTACTATTGCAGAGGCTGCCAACCACTGCCGCCGGCGTAGCGCCGGAATAAGGTTTCCTCCTTGCGGCGTGATCGCGTCAGGCTCAAGGTTTACTTATTAATTAAATGATGAATTGAAATGAAGAAACAGATTAAAATCAATTATATCCTTACACTTATCTTAGTGTTTTGTATTGGTGCCACCATTCCTACATTGATAGGCAGCAGCCAAGTCAACGAACAACATTCCGCCAAGTCGGAAGTGCCCTATTGCGTCACTTCGCCCACCGTACCCGCCCAGGTTACCTTTGACGGTGAAACGATTGACCTCCGCCGCTACGACCGCCGCGAACGAATGGACCGCGAGATATTGGCTTTCACTTATATGCACTCCACCACCATGCTTCTGATTAAGCGTGCCAACCGATACTTCCCTATCATCGAACCGATACTGAAAGCAAACGGTATCCCCGATGATTTCAAATATCTAATGGTGATCGAAAGTAACCTGAACAGTATCGCCCGCTCTCCGGCAGGTGCAGCCGGACTATGGCAGTTTATGCCCACCACGGGACGCGAGTTCGGACTGGAAGTGAACGAGAATGTGGACGAACGCTATCATATCGAGAAAGCTACCGTAGCTGCCTGCAAATATTTCAAACAGGCATATGCCAAATATGGCGACTGGATAGCAGTCTCCGCCGCTTACAACGCAGGACAGGCGCGCATCTCCTCCCAACTCGAAAAACAGTTGGCAAGCCATGCCATGGACTTGTGGCTGGTAGAAGAAACTTCCCGCTACATGTTCCGGTTGCTGGCAGCTAAAGAGATTTTCAGCAATCCCCAACGTTACGGGTTCCTGCTGAAAAGAGAACATCTCTACCCGCCTATTCCTTATAAAGAGGTGACCGTATCTACACCTATCAACGACTTGAGCGAGTATGCCAAAAAACAAGGTATCACCTACGCGCAACTCCGGGATGCGAATCCCTGGCTGCGCGAAACGTCTCTAAAGAACAGAAGCGGAAAGAGCTATGTCCTCCATATCCCCACACAAGAGGGAATGCATTATGATCCCAAAAAGACTGTTGCTTACAATAAGCATTGGGTGATTGATTAATGATATAAATTAATATACGGAATGATAAAGAAACTAATTAAGGATATTATAAAAGGAGAAGGGGGCTTCCAAAGGAGAGGGCATCTCCCCAAAAAGCGAAGGCATCCCCCAAAAGGCGAGAGTATCTCCAATTCCCCTCCTTCGGGGAAGGAGGGGTGGCTGAAAGCCGGGGTGGTAGGTGGATACACAATGCTGATAATAACTGACTTACGCATTCACCTACCACCTCCCCCTACGGGGACTCCTCCTTCCCGAAGGAGGAGAATCTGGATAGCACCGACTTCTAGAAGTGAGTTCCTTAATTTATTATTTACCATTATACATATATGAAACTGAATACATATATGAAACTGAAAGAAAGAATCCGCGATTTCCTGCATGACGAGAAGTTGAAACGAAAACTATACGTCATCATCTTCGAATCGGACACCCCTGCGGGGAAGTTGTTCGACGTGGTTCTTATCGGTTGTATCCTGGTCAGTGTATTGCTCGTTATCATCGAAAGCCTGAAAAGCATCCCCTCCTACCTGACGACTCCGTTCGTCATTATGGAATATCTTTTCACCGCTTTCTTCACTTTCGAATACCTGACACGCATTTACTGTTCGCCCCGCCCACGGAAATACATATTCAGTTTCTTCGGCATTGTAGACCTGCTGGCTACCCTCCCGCTCTATATCGGCCTGCTTTTCCCCGGCGCACGTTACCTGCTCATCATCCGCGCTTTCCGTCTGATACGCGTATTCCGTGTATTCAAGCTGTTCAACTTCTTGAACGAAGGCGAACGGCTACTCACCGCCCTGCGCGAAAGCAGCAAGAAGATAGCCGTCTTTTTCCTGTTCGTCGTCATTCTGGTGACTTCGATCGGAACGTTGATGTACATGATAGAGGGCACGCAGCCCGATTCCCAGTTCAACAACATCCCGAACAGTATCTACTGGGCAATCGTCACCATGACCACCGTAGGCTATGGTGACATCACCCCGGTCACCGGATTCGGAAAGTTTCTTTCCGCCTGCGTGATGCTTATCGGCTATACGATCATCGCCGTACCGACAGGAATCGTTTCGGCCTCCATGATGAAAGACTATAAACGCAGAAGGGACAAGGAATGCCCCCACTGCCACCGCTCCGGACACGAGGACAATGCCGGGTTTTGCAAATACTGCGGCAGCAGTCTGAATCCGAAAGACGAAATGCAAGTAAAACCCGAAGACGAAGCCAAAGACAACACATAGCTCAAAACAGAAATGAAAAACAATCTTTACCCCCTATATTTATGAATAAACATCTTAAAATCGCAGCAGCTCTATTAGTAGCTCTACCGACATTAACCTTCGCGCAAGTGCGTACGGAACAGACCTTTGAAAAAGGCTGGAAGTTTACACGAGAAGACAATAAGGACTTCAGTCAGCAGACGTACGACGACACCAAATGGCAATCCGTCACCGTCCCGCACGACTGGGCTATCTACGGTCCTTTCAGTATCGAAAATGACAAACAGAAAGTCGCTATCACCCAGGACGGGCAGAAGGAAGCACTGGAACACGCAGGACGCACGGGCGGACTTCCCTTTGTCGGTGTAGGCTGGTATCGCCTGAACTTTGAAGCCCCGGCATTTTCTTCCGGCAAGAAAGCAACCCTCATCTTCGACGGCGCCATGAGCCACGCCCGTGTCTACATCAACGGACAGGAAGCCGGCTTCTGGCCTTACGGCTACAATTCGTTCCACATCGACGCCACTCCTTATTTAAAAGCGGGCGAACAGAACACCTTGGCCGTCCGTCTGGAAAACGAAACCGAATCTTCACGCTGGTATCCGGGCGCAGGCCTGTACCGCAACGTTCATCTGGTGATTAACGAAGACGCCCATATCCCGACATGGGGGACGCAGCTCACCACGCCTGTCGTAAAGAAGGATTTCGCCAGAGTCAACCTGAAAACACGTCTCGACATCCCTTCGGGCAAGGCGTTCACCGACTATCGCATCGTGACCGAACTGAAAGCTCCCGACGGCAAAGTGGTAGCTTCCGACGAACAACAGGGTACGAAATACGACGAAAAAATATTCAACCAACATTTCGTGGTAGACAACCCTGCACTCTGGTCGCCCGATTCTCCGGCGCTCTATTCTGCAGTGTCCAAAGTGTATGAAGGCAATACGCTGAAAGACGAATATACCACGCCTTTCGGTATCCGTTCTATCGAAATCATCCCGAACAAGGGATTCTATCTGAACGGTGAACGTACCACATTTAAAGGTGTGTGCAATCATCACGACCTCGGCCCGTTGGGCGGCATTGCCAACGAAGCAGGGATCCGCCGCCAGATACGCATCCTGAAAGATATGGGTTGTAACGCTATCCGCACTTCCCACAATATGCCGGCTCCCGAACTGATCCGTGCGTGCGACGAAATGGGTATGATGATTATGTCCGAATCGTTCGACGAATGGAAAGCAGCCAAATTGCAGAACGGTTATCATAAGATATTTGACGAATGGGCGGAAAAAGACTTGGTGAACCTGATTCACCAGTTCCGCAACAATCCCAGTGTCGTGATGTGGTGCATCGGCAACGAGGTTCCCGACCAGTGGAACGGTGACCGCGGACCGAAGTTGTCCCGCTTCCTGCAAGACATCTGTCACCGCGAAGATCCCACCCGCCCCGTCACTCAAGGCATGGATGCTCCGGACGCAGTGGTGAATAATAATATGGCTG
>ERZ779869.4458-NODE-4458-length-9982-cov-11.667170_pt1 | contig 9982 bp, 5 predicted proteins | sample MGYA00511557_ERZ779869 | MGnify/ENA primary metagenome ERZ779869 (study PRJEB29588, sample SAMEA2154620) | human gut metagenome | biome: human gut; feature: human-associated habitat; material: faeces | place: Denmark | collected 2008/2010 ...
CCCCCTGCCAGTTCGGCTCTGTCGGCAAGAGTTCTGGCAATCCATGTCGACCAGCCCACGGGAATGAAGCCGAAGATGAATCCCCACAGCACGGCCAGAATCATTCCCACACTTGATGCTCCCTGATGAAAGAACAGAACAAGGGCTACGAACGTGAAGGACAGATGAACGCCGATCATGAACGCACGGAAAAAGCGGCCGATCAGGGCCCCTGCAACCACCGTCCCCAGCATGTTTGCAATGCCGAAGGCCAGCAGCGTCAGCGACACGGTACCGGCCCCCAGTGCGATATCAAGTTCAAGAAAAGGTCGCAGATAGGTAAAGAACACATGATAGCCGCCGTAACTCAACATGGTGCCCAAAAATCCGGCCAGCGTCCATCCGCTGCCGAGCAGAGCGAACATACCCCGAAATCCGTTACCGGCTCTCGCGGGCAGGACAGGCAGGGTGCAGTATTGCCAGAATCCCCCTGCGGCGGCCAGCCCCGCACCAAGGAAAAAGACATTTCTCCAGCCTATCTGATGCCCCAGCCAGCTTGCCACGGGCAGCAGCTCGTACCACCGCAGGCGATGGCCGCAGGCCATGCAGTGCGACGGCGTTTTCACGAACTCCTCCCCGCGGGGCAGGCGGAAGATCAGCACGTTGCAGAAGCTGCCGACGCACAGACCCAGCGCCGTCCAGAGCAGCAGCAAAAGACAGGTCATGGAACGATTCTCCTTTTCGGTGAGGTCAGGGGTCTCCCCCGCCCGCCCGGGTGATAGGGATACCGGACGGGAGGACGAGACGATTTAAATTGCCTTGGGAATGATGCGGAACGTTGAGGTCAGTTAGTTCAGCGTCCAGCCGTCGGCAGCCGTCCACGTTGCGGAGGTCTTGCCGCTCTTGAACGTGAAACCAGTCAGATCATAGTAAGGCTGCATAACGGTGGCATTAACGTCATCAACCGCGGTGGGAGTTGCGCCGACAGAAACTACAATGGAGGCCGGAGTGGAAGAAGTGCCAGTAGTGGCAGCAGTAACAACGATCTTCGTAACGTCATCATAGTCGTCCTTCTGGGCGTGCTTATCAGCATAAGCAAAGACAGCGGCGGTCTTGATGGCGTCGAGCTGGGTGTAGTCGGCAGCCTCCTTAGCCTTGCTGATGTAGCCGGAGTAGGCGGGGACGGCGATGCCGGCGAGGATGCCCAGGATCGCGATGACGACGATCAGCTCAACGAGAGTAAAACCGGACTTGGAACCAAACTTTTTCATATGAGTTTTCTTCCTTTCTTTGTTTTGCGTCGGATTTTATATCATCGCCATGCGGCACGGGCCCCTATCTCCCACACCAGGGGACATGGCTTGGATATACGGATCTACAGGTATTTGTCGAAGGCCTTGGTCATGTTGATCATCGGCAGGTAGATGGCCAGCACGATGATGACCACAAAGACCGCCATGACGATGATGATGGCGGGCTCCATCAGGTTCAGGAGCTTTTTGGTGGCCTCATCTACTTCTTCATCATAGTAGTCGGCCACTTTGCCCATCATGCTTTGCAGGTCGCCGGTCTCCTCCCCCACGCCGACAAGATTCGACACCATGGGCGGAAAAATGCCCGTCCGCACGAGGCTCTCCCGCAGGGGGGTACCCTCGGCGACCAGGGCGCGCGCGTCGCGGATGGCCTCCAGATAGTAGATGTTGCCCATGTTGCTGGCGGCGAGGTCCATGCTGTCCGTCAGCGTCAGGCCGGAGCCGATCAGCACCTCCATCGTGCGGCAGAAGGTCGCGCAGGCGGTCTTGACCGTCAGGTTGCCCACCACGGGGGTCTTGCGGGCGAGCCAGCCGAAAAAGTGCTTGCCCTTGTTGGTCCTGTGAAACAGGACGCCGCCCACGATCAGCGCTGCCAGCACCAGCAGCGGCACCCACCACCAGGACTTGAACCATTCGCAGACCGCCATCACGCCCTGCGTGAGCTTGGGCAGCTCCGCGTCCATATCCTCAAAGGTTTTGAGGAAGTTGGGGATGATCTTCGTCATCATCACGATCAGCACGATAATCATGACCACGATCAGCACGCAGGGGTAGATCATGGCGCTGGTCACCTTGCCCTTGGTGCGCTTGCTGCGTTCGAAATAAAGCTCCATCTGGCGGAAGGATTCCTCCAGATTACCGGAGGCCTCGCCCGCTGACACCATATTCACCAGAATGGCGGGGAAGATCTTGGGATGGCGGCGCATGGAAGTAGCAAGCGCTTCGCCCTTTTCCACGTCCGCCTGCATTTCGCGGATGGCGGCGCGAAGCTTTTTATTGCTCGTCTGCTGCCCCAGCATGGCGAGCACGGAGGCAACGGAAACGCCCGCGCGCAGGATGGAGACGAACTGACGGCAGAACACCGCCATGTCCTTCGCCTTGGGGTTGCCGAGGAACGGGATCTCGATATCGCGGTTGAGGGTGGTCTGCTCCTTAATGTCTAAAATCGTATAACCGGCGCCGCGAAGGGAGCTTTTCGCGGTCTCGATGGACGACGCATCCAGAGAGGAGCGGACGCGCTTTCCGTTTCGGTTGATCGCCGTATAGTTGAATCCGGGCATGGAGCCGCCCTCCTTTCTCAGGTCTGCCGCCCTGTCTTGAATTTATCAGGCTCGTTGGCGGCGGCGAGGGCAGTCTCCAGCGAAATCACGTGACGGTCGACCAGATCCTCCAGCGCGTCGTCCAAAAGCTGCATCCCGTACCGCTTGCCGGTCTGGATGGCGCTGACGATCTGGAAGGTCTTGCTTTGCAGGATCATGCTGCGAATGGCGGGGGTGACGATCATGATCTCGAATACCGCCGTGCGGCCGCCGCCGATCTTCGGCAAAAGGGTCTGTCCCACGGCACACTCCAGCACGTCCGCCAACTGGATGCGGATCTGGTTCTGCTGCTCGGCGGGGAAAGAGTCGATGATACGGTCGATGGTGTTGGCCGCGCCCTTGGTGTGCAGCGTGCCGAACACCAGATGGCCCGTTTCGGCGGCTGTGATGGCGGTGGAGATGGTCTCCAGATCGCGCATCTCGCCGACTAAGATCACGTCGGGGTCCTGACGCAGCGCAGCGCGAAGTCCCGCGGCAAAGCTGCTGGTATCAGCGCCCACCTCGCGCTGGTTGATGATACATTGATCGCTCGTGTGCAGGTATTCGATGGGTTCCTCCAGCGTGATGATGTGGCGGCGCTCGGTGTGGTTGATGTGGTCGAGCAGCGCCGCCAGAGTGGAGCTTTTGCCCGAGCCGGTGGGGCCGGTGACGAGCACCAGTCCGCGGGGTTTATCCGCCTGCGCCACCACCACGGGCGGAAGGCCCAATTCCTCGGCGGTGGCAATGCGCAGCGGCAGCAGGCGAAGCGCCAGCGACGTCATGCCCCGCTGACGGAACACGTTGCAGCGCATACGCACCAAATCGTGATAGGTCACGGCGAAGTCCGCCTCGCCCATTTCATGAAATTCCTTGAGAAGTCCGGGCGTGATCAGCTCCTGCACATAGGCGGTGGTATCCGCCTCGGTCAGCGGGACCTCCCCAAAGTTGGTCAGCTCGCCGTCCAGTCGAAAAACGGGGGGCTCCCCCACCGTGAGGTGAATGTCGGAGGCGTTGCGCTCCAGCGCGTCATGAATGAGTGTTCCCAGGTCGATCATGCGCCGTCCTCCAAAGGATGAGTTTCTTCCGCCACATTTTCAACGCTGATGCGCTGCATCTCGCTGATGGAGGTCGTTCCCTCCAGCACAAGGCGGCGGGCGCTTTCGCGGAGGGTGTGCATCCCCTCGGCGATGGCAGTCTCCCGCAGCGCGCCCGTGTCGCAGCGGTGGGAGATCATCGTGCGCATACGGGGCGTGATCTCCATGATCTCGTAAATGCCGATCCGGTCGAAATATCCGGTACCGGCGCAGCGCTGGCAGCCCACCGGCTCGTAAACCTCGGCGCTGTCCTTCTCCTCCGGCGTCAGTCCCAGATATTCCAACTCATGCTCTAAAAGAACGTGCCGCCGCTTGCAGTTGGGGCAAAGACGGCGCACAAGGCGCTGGGCGATGATGCCGGTCAGCGCGTCGGCGATGAGGTAGCTTTCCACGCCCATGTCCAGCAGGCGCGTGACGCTGCTGGCGGTGTCGTTGGTATGCAGCGTGCTCACCACGAGGTGACCTGTGATGGACGCCTGCACCGCGATGGACGCCGTTTCCCGGTCGCGGATCTCGCCGATCATGATAATGTCGGGGTCCTGACGCAAAATGGAACGCAGGGCGTTGCCAAAGGTCAGGTTCGCCTTGGGATTCACCTGCACCTGATTCACGCCGTCCACGTTCGCCTCCACGGGGTCCTCCACCGTGACGATGTTCACCATGTCGCTGTTCAGCTCGTTCAATGCGGTGTAAAGCGTGGTGGATTTACCCGAGCCGGTAGGTCCGGTGACCAGCACGATCCCGTTGGGATGGCGCAGGATCTCGTCGAATTTTTCCAGTTCCGACCCCGTCAGGCCAAGGGCGCGCTTGCTGCGGCGCAGCGCCTTTTTCTGCGTCAGTCGCATCACGCACTTTTCGCCATAGACCGTGGGGAGCGTGGAAACACGCACATCGTATTCCCGGCGGTCCACCAGGATGGAAAAGCGGCCGTCCTGCGGTCTGCGCTTTTCGGAAATGTCCAGATTGCTGAGGATCTTAATGCGCGCGATGATGGCGGGCAGCAGCTGCAGGTCGTAAGTGGCGGTGGTGTACAGCACGCCGTCCACTCGGCAGCGGACCCGGACCTTGTCCGGTCCGGACTCCACGTGGATATCGGAAGCGCGTTGGCGCACCGCCTGCTCCACAAGGGAGTTCACCAACACCACCACGGGGGAGGCGTTGACATCCTCCTGAAAGACCTGATCTTCCAGAGAGGCGCTCTCCCGCTCGTTGGTCTGGGTGTAAAGCTCGGCAGCCTCCTGCATCTCCTCGCTGCCGTAGCAGCGGTCGATGGTCACGAGAATGTCGGATGTTGTCGCTAAAAATGGCTTAATGCGACACTTGCTGGCGATCGCGACCATGTCGCGCCCCTTCATGTTCATGGGCTCGTTCATGGCGACATACAGCGTGCCGCTGTCCTCCGGATCAAACTGGAAGGGCATCATTGTATATGTACGCAGGATATCCGGGCGAACCGCCTGTCGGACATCCATGGGGATGGTCATTTCGTAAAGGTGCACCACGGGGGTGCGGGTCAGCGAGGACAGGGCTTCGATGACCTGTTCCTCGGGCAGGATGGCGCGCTCCAAGATCAGCTCACGGATGGACTTGTTCGTTTCCTCCTGAGCATGACGCAGCTCGTCCGCCTGTTCCGCGGTCAAAAGCTGCTGTTCCAGCAGGTATCGCAGGAGCTTTTCGTTCATGCGCGCCCTCCTTTCTCTTGTTTTTCGGGGCAGAAATTATTTTTGAATAAGTGCTTTTCAAAAGTGTGAGACGACAGACCCGCCAGGCTCTCAAACGCGAATGAGCCGCTGCCGCGCCTAACGTCTCTTTTTTTATGCTCCCCCTCCCCCGGCGGGGCGGAATTGCCCCGCCGGGAAGAGGTGGTCCGAATCATTGCTTTGTCTTACGCTGTCAAATTACTTGACGTTGATGATGAGGTTCGCGCTGGCGCTGCGGGTGTTGTAGTTGACCGTCACCTTCTGACCGGCAGGGTCAGCGAAGCTGTTGATGCTCAGATCGCCGAACTTCGCGATGAGGTTCGCAAGCTCGGTCACAGCCTCGAGAGAGGTCTTGGCATTGCCAAGCGCCGTGAGGTCGTTCTCCGTCAGCGTCACACCGTTGAGGGTGATGCTCGCGCTGTCGGGCAGCAGGTTCTGCGCCTTGGCAACGATCTTGCCGAGGTACTGCGCAACATAAGTGTCGCCCTTGCTGCCGACGATGTCCTTCATGGTCTGGCTCTTGAGCGCATCAGCAAGCTGGGCTGCGGTCTTGGTCTGGATGCCATTGTCGGCATTGAACTTCAGGCTGTTGAGCAGGTTGATCTTCTCCTGATACTTCGTCTGTTCGGCAGAGCCGTTATTCAGAATATCCGACACATTGATCGTGGCAAGATTGTCGTTCAGCTTTGCCTCCAGCTTTGCCTTGCCCTCGTCCTTGATGGTGGGCTTCAGGTTATCCAGCGCAGAAGCATTGGCGGCCTTCTCAGTATCGAAGGTGAGACCCATCTGCACGAGCGCGCTGTAGATCAGGTAATTCTTCAGACCGGGGTTCTTCGCCAGCAGATCCTTCAGCGTGGCGGAGTCTTTCAGCGCAGCGTCAAGCTCCTTGGTCGCAGTGTCGACGATCTCCTGCTTGAGGGCGTCGCTGAAGGGCTTTTTGTCCTTACCGGTGAGCGTAAGCGTACCGCCAAATTCGCCCTTGGTAACATGAGCCTTAATCTCGGGTTGTGCAAGCAGGAAGTTGATGTCAGCGACCGACTGGATATCCAGCGTTACGCCGGCAGGCTCGAAGGTGACATCAAACCCCTTAACAAGATTCTTCGCATCTTTCAGAGTACCGCTGTTGTTCGCCTTATCGACGATCCACGCCTCGTTGATCTTCTTCTCCGTCAGCTTCTCGCTGATCTGGTTCTCGATCAGAGCGTTCACATCGAGCGCGTCGATGTCCTTCTCGATCAGCGGCCACACGGCGTTGATGAGGGCGGTGTTGTCAAGACCCTTGAGGGTGCCGCCGCCGGTGGCAGAGTTAACGAACGTCGTCCAGTTGGTCTCGACCCACTTGTCTGCCTCTGCAAGAAGAGCTGCCTTGAGCGCGTCCTCGGTGGCGTTAGTCAGGGTGATATCGTATTTCTTCAGAGACGTCTCGATCTCCTCATAGATCTCGGGGAGACGCGTCTCCATTTCCTCCTTGACCTTGGCGACGACCTTATCCTTGGTGCCGTCGGTATAGGCGAACTGCGCGGCGATCTGGTCGAGGCCGTCGTTATAAGCCTTCTGGACGTCCTTGCTGATGTTGAGACGCAGATAGTTCTCATCGCCCTCGTACTTGTACTCGAGCAGACCGTTGCTGTTGAGCTTCGGCGTCACGACGAGCTTATAGTTGTAGGTGTAAGCGTCGGTCTTCGCCTTGATGTCCGCGTTGGCAGAGTGATCAAAGTTGACCTTCAGGTCGATATTGAACTCGAACTTGTCGGTGTAGGCAGTGCCCTGCGCCTTCATCTGCTTGTAGATCTCCTTGGAGATGGCAGTGCCAAGCTCCTTGACGATCTGGGACTTGCTGCCCTCGAGGGTGGTGTTGCCGTCGCCGACCTTGATGGTGGCGTAGGTCTTACCGTTGAACACAACGTCCACATCGCCGCAGACATAGTTGCCCTTGCCGTCGTGGAAGTTCGCCCACAGGCTCTTGCCCTCTTTCTTGAGAAGGTCGACGACCTGCGCCTTGATCACCTGCAGGGAGTTGCTGGTGAGATCGATGCCGGTCTCGTTCTTGACGGCGTCCTTAACGCTGGTCAGGAAGTTGTCGATATCGTCAGGAGTGGGCTTGCTCGTGGTGCCGGTGATGATCGCGTTGGCAATCTTGTTCGCCTGCTCGATGGCGGAGACGACCTGGCCGTCCTTCACCTCGAGAGCGACGTTCCAGGTGACCTCGCGCTCGGTCTTGTTGTCGCCGGAGGTGAAGTTTGCCTTCACATCCTCGACCTTGACCATGTCGTTGACAATGTTCTTGACCTGCTGGAGCTGCGCGTCCGTCAGGTACTTGTTGTCCTTGTTGACCTGATCAACGGCGCTGACAACGGCGCTCTTCATGTCGCTGAATCTGTCGTTGGCCTGCTTGACGGACTTGAGAACGGCATTGCCGATCAGGTCATCGGAAACGACCACGGGAGCCTTCGCCTCCCAGATCGCGAACAGGGTGATGTTCGCCGTCACGTTAATGCTTGTGCTGGTGATCACGGTGCCGCTCGCGCCCGTCGCCCAGCCCTTGAACTGCTTACCCTCAGGAGCAGTGAAGGTGCACTTGGGCAGCGTGTAGTTGCCGCTGATGACGGTGACATTCGGCATCGTGCCGGTGCCGCCGTTCGCGTTAAAGCTCACGGTGTAGGTGGTCACCGGGGGATTCACCGGGGGATTCACGGGGGGATTCACGGGAGGATTCACGCTCGGGGTGTTATCCGGCTTCGCGCCCTGCACGAGGTAAGACATACGGTAGATCACCGCTGCCACCTGCGCACGGGTGGACAGTTCGTTGGGACGGAACGTGCCGTCCTCAAAGCCGTTGACCAAGCCGTGACGCTGGCACTGCTTGACCGCGGCGAGCGCATACGCGGGGATCGCGTTCTCATCGACCATGACGGAGACGGAGCCGGTCTCGGGCAGAGTCACCTTCCATGCCTTCTTATAGAGGGCGAGGTAACGCTCGATCATGGTGCACATCTGCGCACGGGTGATGGGATCGTTCGGGGCAAACTTGCCGTCGCCCACACCATCCACGATCCTGTTGGCGGCCGCCCAGTTGATGGCATCGGTGTACCACTCGCCGGGAGCCACATCGGTGAATGCGCTCTGGCTGCGATCACCCTTTGCACCGTCGAAACGGAACAGAACCGTGACGAACATCGCACGGGTCATGTTGTCCGCGGGGGCGAAGGTCTTGTCCGCGACGCCGTTGAAGTAACCCTTCGACGTCACATAGTCTACGAACTGGTAGTACCAGTCGGATCTGCTGACGTCCGTGAAATCGTCAGCTTTTTCCGCCAGCGCTGTGGGCACCAGGGAAAAGACGATGCACAATGCCAGCAGAGCACTCAAGATACGCTGCTTTTTCATCTTCTTAACCACTCCTTTTTTTTACTGATGATCTTCGAGTACCGCAAAAGGGTGTCAGCGTTTCCGCCCCAAGCGCTGCTCGCAGCATCCAAAATCTGTCCCTGTCCGGGCGTGCGGATAGGCGCACGTACTGACAGTAATACAGTCTACATAAAGTCTATCAGATATTTTCTCTTTTTGCAAGCAGTTCTTGCTTTTTTTTCTATATCCTTCCAGGGGTATTACATTCGAAAATTAATCGCCGCGAACTGCTCGGACAAGTCTCACGTGAGACCGCCTTATCCTTCTTCAAAACAGGAGAACGCCGGATAGTAGCGCAGCGGGATGGGCTGTCCGAGCGCGGCGGAGCGATTCTTGAGGATCTTGAGCTCCAGCTCGCGGGGGTCCTTGCGCTTTTCCTCGTCGATGTTGAAGCCGGGCCGCCCCGCCCCGCGCGCCTGAAGTCCCATCAGCACGTCGGCGGAGTAGTCGATGCCGCCGGATTCCTTGAAGGCGTTCATGGAGACTTCCAGATTATAATTCTCGCGGTTGAAGGAGGAAATGGCGAGGATGGTCAGCCCGTGCTGGCGCGAGAGTTTTTTCAGCGCGCAGACGATGCGGTCAAGGTTCTGCTTGTCCGTGAAATGGACATCCACCGGGGCGATGATCTGGAGATAGTCGATGAGCACCACGGGCTTTTGTCCGGTCTCGGCGATGTGGCGCGCGACCTCCGCGCGGATGTAGTCCAGCCCCGTTTCGTGGTCGCCCTCGCGGAAATAGAGGTGCTTTGCATAGGAGGCGTAGCGCGTCTGCGCCAGCTCCAAATGCGCGAGATCCTGCGCACTGTAGCCCGCCCAGCGCCTGCCGTCTAAAACACCGCGCGCGGTCTTGGCAAGGCGGCGGCGCGCGGAGGTGTCGAGCAGGAAGGATTCGCGGGAAACGGAACGAGCCATCAGCTCCCATGTCATCATTTCAAGGGAGAAAATGAGAACGTCGCGCCCCTGCATGGCAAGCTGATCGGCGATCTGCATACAAAAGGCGGTCTTGCCCAGCGAGCTGACCGCGCCGATCACATAAAGTCCGTCGTAAAGTCCGCCGTCCAGTGTCTGATCCAGCCCCTCAAAGCCGGTTTTGAGCGCGGGGCGCTTTGCCTGCGCCTCGATATAAGCGCGGAATGCCTCCATCTGCCCCGCGGCGGAGGTCTCGGCATAGGGGGGCGGCTGCTGCGCCTG
>ERZ779869.4462-NODE-4462-length-9979-cov-2.291012_pt1 | contig 9979 bp, 7 predicted proteins | sample MGYA00511557_ERZ779869 | MGnify/ENA primary metagenome ERZ779869 (study PRJEB29588, sample SAMEA2154620) | human gut metagenome | biome: human gut; feature: human-associated habitat; material: faeces | place: Denmark | collected 2008/2010 ...
TATGCATTCCCATGACGTAAGTAATATTATTCAACGCGGAGGTACTATCTTGAAGACGGCCCGCAGCGAGGAATTCCGTACGCCGGAGGGGCGAACGAAAGCTTACGAGAAGATGCAAGAGTTGGGAATTGATGCCTTGGTGGTGATTGGTGGGGATGGAACTTTTTCCGGAGCCCGGTTGTTTTGCCAAGAGCATAACGTGCATGTTGTAGGGATTCCCGGTACGATAGATAATGATCTTTACGGGACGGATTACACGATCGGGTATGATACGGCGGTAAACACGGTGGTAGAGGCCGTGGATAAAATACGGGATACGGCAAGTGCTCATAATCGTTTGTTTTTTATCGAGGTTATGGGACGGGATGCCGGATTTATCGCTTTACGTTCGGCTGTAGCCACGGGTGCCGAAGCGGTTCTGGTGCCGGAGATCGAGACGGATCTGAATGATTTGGATCGTTACTTGGAGCATGATTACAAACCTCATAAGTCGAGTGGTATCGTGATCGTGGCAGAAGGTGATAAATCGGGTGGGGCGTACACGATTGCCGACCGGATTGCCAAAAAGCATCCCGAATATGACGTGCGGGTAACGGTTTTGGGTCATATCCAGAGAGGGGGTTCTCCTTCCGCTTTTGACCGCGTGACGGCTAGCACGTTGGGTGTGGCGGCCGTGGATGCTTTGTTGGATGATCAAACCAGTATCATGGTTGGGATTATGAATAAGGATATTGTTCATGTTCCTTTTAACAAGGCTATCAAGAATTCAAAATCGTTAAATCATAATTTGTTGGATATTACGGAGGTTTTGTCCATTTAAAATCTAAAATTAATTCGTTTGTTGTACGCGGATGTCATTATCCCTCTGGGAGTGGAAAGTTTTTTTACTTATTCGGTACCGGAAGAATATGAACATTCGGTAACGGTAGGTGCGCTCGTGGTCGTTTCATTTGTTAAGAATAAACGTTACACGGGTGTTGTCTACGCGTTGCATACGAATCCGCCTGTCGGGTTTGAAACGAAACCGATAGAACGGGTCATAGAGGAAGGTTTTGCTCTTTCTGCTTCTCATTTGAAATTTCTATTGTGGCTTAGTGAATATTACATGACTCCACCGGGAGAGGTCATGCGTGCCGCGTTACCTGTGTCGATGCGCTTGGAGAGTTACACGAGTTTGAGTTTGGTGAACGGCTGGGAAGAAAAGCTGGCAGATGAAAGTGAATTAAGCCGGGAAGAGAAAGAGATTATGGGAGTTTTTCGAGAAAGAGGCGAGGTGTGTATGGCCGAAGTTGAAAAACTCTTGAAGAGAAAGGATGTCTATGTCGCTGTTCGAGCTTTGTTGGAAAAAGAAATTATCGGGATCAAGGAGTCGGTGGATGATTTGTTCAAACCCAAAATTGAACGTTGGGTGAGATGGAAACGAAAGTTCTCGAGTGAAGAGTTGGACGGGATTCTTGATGGTTTGAAACGGGCAAAGGCACAATACAAGATGTTGTGTGATTGGGTGTATTATAGTGACGAGCATCAAGTAGAGTGTTTGCCTAGAACGGAGTTTGTTCAGAAAATCGGTAATTCTGTTGCGGCTTTGAAGGGATTGTGTGAACGGGGCGTGCTGGAGGTTGTTGTGCGAGAAGTCAGTCGTTTGGAGGTGTCTGAAGAGGAGGTGAAGGAAGTGCACGCGTTGTCGGAGGCACAGGAAAAGGTGTTGGGCGATATTCTGGGATGTTACCGGGAAAAAGATTGTGTTTTGTTGCAGGGGGTAACTTCTTCGGGTAAAACGGAAATATATATTCATTTGATACAAGAGACGCTAAGGCAAGGGAAGCAGGTGTTGTATTTGTTGCCGGAAATCGCGTTGACCGTGCAGATCGTGAAGCGACTGCGACGGGTTTTCGGAGATCAAGTCGGCGTCTATCATTCGGGCATGTCCGATAGTGCCCGGGCAGAGATGTGGCGTAAACAGAACGGTACGAATCCTTATCCCGTGGTGTTGGGCGTGCGGTCGTCCGTGTTTTTGCCTTATCAGCGATTGGGCTTGGTCATTGTTGACGAGGAGCATGAAAGTTCTTACAAGCAGAAAGAACCGGCACCCCGCTATAACGGTCGCGATGCCGCGATCATGCTCGGCAAGATGAGTGGGGCAAAAATATTGTTGGGGTCTGCAACCCCTTCTTTTGAAAGTTATCAGAATGCATTGAGCGGGAAATATGGTTTCGTGCAACTGACAACCCGTTACGGGGAAGTGATGATGCCGGAGTTGTTGTTCGTGGATATGAAAGAGTATCGTCGTAAAAAGATGATGAAAGGGTGTTTTACTCCGGTTTTATACGAGGAGATGAAACGGGTGTTGGAGAACGGGATGCAGGTGATTTTATTTCAGAATAGACGGGGATATTCGACTTATTTACAATGTGACCGTTGCGGTTCCATCTTGAAATGCAAGCATTGCGATGTGAGTATGACTTATTATCGCTATCGGAACACGCTGAATTGTCATTATTGCGGGAGTTTGCGGGCAGTTCCGGCCGTGTGTCAGGATTGTGGGCAGGGACATTACGTGAATCGTACCCCAGGTACGGAACGGATCGAGGAAGACGTGAAACAGTATTTTCCGGAGGCCCGGGTTGCCCGGATGGACTTGGATGTGATAAGTAATAAGGCAAAGTTCAGGGCTTTAATCGATGATTTTGAAAGTGGAAATTTGGATGTGCTGATCGGCACACAAATGGTTTCGAAAGGGTTGGATTTTGAACGGGTGAAACTTGTCGGGGTGATGGATGCCGATAGGCTGGTCGGTTTTCCCGATTTTCGGGCAGAGGAGCGGGCCTATGATATGTTGATGCAGGTGAGCGGGCGTAGTGGGCGTAAGGGGGAGCGCGGCAAGGTTGTAATTCAAGTCGTGGATAGGCAGAATCGGGTGTATCAATTGGTGGGGAAGGAGGATTATCATGGGTTTTACACCCTGTTGTCCCGGGAACGGGAGATGTTTAATTATCCGCCTTTTTCCAGGTTAATCCAGATCGAATTGAGGCATGTGGATGAGGTGGTTTTGAGGAATGCGGCAAATGAACTAGCCCGACAGATGAGGGAACGATTGGAGCGTAGGGTATGCGGTCCGGCAGAGCCGGATGTGTCCCGGGTGAGAAAAATGTATCGGATTCAAATATTAATTAAGGCTGAACAAGGACTCTCCCTGTCAAAGTTGAAAATATTTTTGAAACAAAAATGTGATGAATTGGTAAAAACTCCCGTGGGTAAGGGGGTACGGGTTTATTTTGATGTTGATCCTTTGTAATGGGGTGTTGTTGGCATAAAAGCCTGGATTTATCTGTTTTTTCGAGAACGATCTGTTAACAAGTGTGTCGTGAGAAAAGGGCAAATGTTAAAGAATAGGTCGTATTTTACTTATAAACCGTATTTTAAGGCAGGATTAAAATTTATTTGGGAAAACCTTAAAGTTTATCTTAACATTATTTAGTATCTTTGATTTTAACATTTGGCGGAATAATCTCTATTTTTGGAAAAACGGAAAACGGTGGAGATGTAAATTCACTTTTGGGGAAAATTGAAACCGAAGAGGAATATTTGACGTTAGACAAAGTAGTAATATAAATCAATATAAAAATCAATGATATGAATACGGTTGATATCAAAGCATTGAACGAACGCATACAGCAAGAGAGTTCTTTTGTGGATATGATTAGCATGGAGATGAACAAAGTGATCATCGGGCAGAAACATTTGGTGGAAGGACTGATGATCGGTATGCTTTCTAATGGACATATTTTGTTGGAGGGGGTTCCCGGTTTGGCGAAGACCTTGGCGATAAATACACTAGCACATATTATTAATGCTAAATTCAGTCGAATCCAGTTTACCCCGGATTTGTTGCCGGCCGATGTTATCGGTACGATGATTTATTCGCAGAAAAGGGAAGAGTTCGTGGTAAAGAAAGGACCGATTTTCGCGAACTTTATTCTGGCGGATGAGATTAACCGGGCTCCGGCAAAGGTGCAATCGGCTTTGTTGGAGGCCATGCAGGAGCGTCAAGTGACTATCGGGGATATGACGTACAAGTTGGAAGAGCCATTTTTGGTCATGGCAACCCAGAACCCGATCGAGCAGGAAGGTACTTATCCTCTTCCCGAGGCTCAAGTCGACCGTTTCATGTTGAAAGTGGTGATTGATTACCCGAAAAAAGATGAAGAAAAGTTGATTGTTCGTCAGAATTTGGAGAAAGTCTATCCTCAATCTAACACGATCTTGCAACCGGAAGATATTTTGCGGGCTCGTGAAGTGGTGAAAGAGGTTTACTTGGACGAGAAGATCGAGAAATATATTGTTGATATCGTGTTCGCAACCCGTTACCCGCAGGAGCATGGCTTGGAGAAATTTGTTTCCATGATTGCTTACGGGGCATCACCTCGTGCTAGTATCAGTTTGGCTAAGGCTGCACAGGCATACGCTTTCATCAAGCGTCGCGGATATGTGATTCCGGAAGATGTCCGTGCTGTTTGTCACGATGTGTTGCGTCATCGTATCGGTTTGAGCTACGAGGCAGAAGCCAATAATTTAACCAGCGAGGATATTATCAGTGAAATTTTGAATACGGTTGAAGTGCCTTAGAAATTTGAAGATTGAAGATTGAAAATGACATGGTTTTCAATCTGAGATTTTCAATGTGATTTAGAGTGAATTTAAAATCTAAAATCTATAAATCTAAAATTAATAAGGTGGAGACTTCAGATTTATTAAAACGTGTCAGGCAGATAGAGATAAAGACTCGGGGATTATCGAGCAATATCTTCGCGGGGGAGTATCACACGGCTTTTAAAGGTCGGGGAATGACGTTTAGCGAGGTGCGTGCTTATCAATACGGGGATGATATCCGGAGTATTGACTGGAACGTGACCGCTCGTTACAACCACCCTTATGTGAAGATATTCGAGGAAGAACGTGAGTTGACGGTGATGCTGTTGATTGACGTGAGTGCCTCGCGTAATTTCGGCTCGGTGTCGAAATTGAAAAAGAATCAGATTACCGAGATCGCGGCCGTGCTGGCTTTCTCTGCTATACAGAATAACGATAAGATTGGCGTGATCTTCTTTTCTGACCGGATTGAGAAATTTATTCCGCCAAAGAAGGGACGAACACATATTTTGCATATCATTCGGGAATTGGTGGATTTTTATCCGGAGCACAAGGAAACGAATATTTCTGTAGCGTTGCAATATTTGACAAATGCTATTAAGAAGCGGTGTACTTGTTTTTTGATTTCCGATTTCATGGACGATCACGATTTCGAACACCCGTTGATTATTGCCAATAAGAAGCATGACGTGGTGGCTTTGCAATTATATGATCGGAGAGAGAAAATATTGCCTCCTGTCGGGATGATGTACTTGACGGATGCGGAGACGGGAGAAAGTGTTTGGGTGGATACTTCCGACAAGAAAGTGCGGGGCGAGTTCGAGGCGTATGGTATCGAGCGAGACAAAGAGCTGGATCGGATATTCAAGCACGCCGGTGTCGATATGGCATCTATCAGCGCTGATGAAGATTACGTGAGAGCATTGATCACGTTATTCAAGAAAAGAGGGGCCGGGTATTAATTGAACATTGAAAATGGAGAATTAAAATGAAAAATAGAATTATTCTATTCGTAATTGTTCTACTGGGTTGTGTCACTGCATTGAAAGCACAGAATCGAGAATATAGTGCCGAAATTGACACAAATTATATACTGATCGGGGATCAGATTCATTTCCGGATGAAGGTAAAGGCTGAGCCGGGTGTGAAGGTGGCGTTTCCTCAGTTGAAGGATACGATAGCGCGAGGGATCGAGATTATATCCGGACCAGTTCGTGATTCTATCATGGAAAAGGACGGGCGGGTGCTCGTGCAGGAGAGTTACGTGATAACTTCTTTTGATTCGGGCGTGTTCGTGATTCCGCCAATGCCTATCGAGATTCAGCAGGAAAGTTATAATAACACACTTCGGACGGATCCGTTACATTTGATCGTGAATACTTTCGTGGTCGATCAGCAGAAAGGGAATTATGACATCGTGATGCCGTTGGCTGCCCCATGGACATTTGCCGAGATATTGCCTTATTTGTTATGGATGTTGTTGGGAATCGTGGTGATTCTTCTGGTTGTCTGGATTATAAAAGTTCGGAAATCCCGCAAGAGTCTTTTCCACCATGAGAAACCTGCAATTCCACCGTACGTGTTGGCGATGAAGGCTTTGGAGGAGATCAAGAAAGAGAAGTTGTGGCAGAGCGGAAAGACCAAAGAGTATTACACGCAGTTGACTGATACGATCCGGAATTATCTGGATGGAGAATTGGGGATTTCAGCCATGGAGCAGACTTCTTTTGAGACGTTGAAGGCCTTGGAGGGATGTGAACAAGTCGATGCAAAACAACGGGATAAGTTGGCTGATATGTTTGAAACGGCTGATTTCGTGAAGTTTGCCAAAGCGGAACCATTGCAGGATGAGAATGTCCGGAATTTGGATATTGCCTATGATTTTGTACAGGAAACGAATGATACAATTCGAGCCGAGCATGAGAAAGAACGTTTGGAGCGGGAGCTGAAAGAACAGCAGGAGCAGGAGGCAAGAGAGAAGGCGGAAAAAGCCGTAGAGGAGAAAGACAGAGAAAATTAATTTATGATTTACGATTTGTGATTTATGGTTCGTTTGCAATCAAAATCTTAAATCTGAAATTATTAAATCTAAAATAGAAAATATGTTTGGATATGAATTTGCAAATCCCGAGTACTTTTGGTTGTTGTTGGTGCTGATACCAATGATTGTCTGGTACATATTCAAGGAGAAACGCTCGCATGCTGATTTGAAGTTTTCTTCAATTCGGGTGTTCAAGCAAATGAAACGGGGAAGTCGGATCTGGTTACGCCATTTGTTGTTTGCAGCTCGGGTTTTGGCCATTCTATTTTTGGTTCTGGCGTTGGCCAGACCGCAATCCAGCACGAGTTGGCAGACTTATAATAGCGAGGGGATTGATATTATGTTGGCATTGGATATTTCCGGTAGTATGTTAGCACGGGATTTTACACCCGACCGTTTGGAAGCAGCCAAGGAGGTGGCAACTAAGTTTATCTTGGAACGTCCTCAGGATCGTATCGGGCTGGTTGTTTTTAGTGGGGAAAGTTTCACGCAAAGTCCTTTGACAACGGATCAAGCCGTGTTAGTCAACGTGATGAAGGATATTCATAGCGGGATGATTGAGGATGGAACGGCCATTGGTCTTGGGTTGGCGAATGCGGTGAATCGTTTGAAAGATAGTAAGGCAAAATCCAAGGTGATAATTCTTTTGACGGATGGAGTTAATAACCGAGGGGCAATTGCACCGATAACAGCGGCAGAATTGGCAAAAACTTTTGGCATCCGGGTTTACACGATCGGGGTCGGATCTTTAGGCGAGGCTCCTTATCCCGTGCAGACACCCTTTGGAACGCAATTGCAGCGTATGCCGGTTGAGATAGATGAGGATATATTGACCCAGATTGCCAATATGACGGGCGGTAAATATTTCCGGGCAACAGATAACAAGAAACTGGAGCAAATTTATCAGGAGATAGATCAATTGGAGAAGAGTAAGGTAGAAGTTAAACATTTCAGTCGTAAGAATGAACAGTATTTCTATTTTGCTTTGATCGGGGCTTTGTTACTGATCGTGGAGGCTTTAGGCCGTTACACGTTATTGAGGAAAATCCCTTAATTGTAAATTTTAGATTGTGAATTGATGCAATCCGGAATTTAAAATCTAAAATCATTAAATTTAAAATTAAGACGGTTATGTTTAGATTTGCACATCCTGAATTATTATACTTGTTGATTATTATACCATTGTTGATTGTTTTTTACGTGGTAGCAAGGATTCGGAAGAAAAAAGCGATTGCTGAATTTGGGAGTCCCGAATTATTGGCAACATTGATGCCATTGCAATCTTATAAGCGGGAAACGTTGAAGTTTGTGCTTGTTCTGATAGCTTTGTTTTTCGTCATTCTTGGGGTTGCAGGTCCTCAATTCGGGTCAAAATTGCAGCAGGTAAAAAAGGAGGGCGTGGAGTTGATTATTGCATTGGATGTGTCGAATTCCATGATGGCGCAGGATATAAAACCTAGTCGGTTGGACGCGGCAAAGCAAGCTATTTCCCGCATGGTGGAAAAATTGAGTGATGATAAAGTCGGGTTGATCGTGTTTGCAGGGGATGCTTACGTGCAATTGCCGATCACGACGGATTATTCTTCAGCTAAATTGTTCTTATCGGGAATTAATACCGATATTGTCCCGATACAGGGTACGGCAATAGGAACGGCAATAGACTTGGCTGCCAAATCATTCACCCCGGACACGGAGGCTTCGAAAGCGATTATCGTGATCACGGATGGAGAAAATCATCAGGATGATGCGGTTGCCGCGGCTAGAGCTGCCCGGGAAAAAGGTATTTATGTACATACGATCGGGATGGGGTTGGCACAAGGAGGACCGATTCCGGAGAAGGGAAATCCTGGACAATACATGAGAGATGGAAATGGCAACCCGATCATCTCCAAGTTGGACGAGGAGACGTTGAAGGAGATAGCCAAGGCCGGAGAGGGGATATTCGTGCGGGCAAGCAATTCGAACGTGGGGCTAAACACGTTGTTGGATGAGATTGATCGAATGGATAAGACGTTGTTGGAAGAGCGGGTATTTAGTGATTATGCTGAAAAATACCAGTATTTTTTGATTATGGCGTTGATATTCGTGTTGCTGGATTTTATGGTATTGGGCCGTAAAAACAAGAATTTCTTGAAGATCAATATATTTGGAAGTGAGACGAAAAATGTTGAAACGAATCGGTAAATTTTAAACGAGATATTATGGTGAAGATATTGATAACGCTGATAGCAGCTGTAGTTATAAGTTTTCCGTCGGTTGCACAACAGGAGCGAAAGTTTATCCGGGAAGGAAATGATCTGTTTGATAAACAGGATTTTGAAAAGGCAGAAGTGGAGTACCGTAAGGCTTTGGATACGGAAGTAAAATCATACGAGGGAGCGTTTAATTTGGGGGATGCGCTCTATAAACAGAAGAAGTTTGACGAGGCATTGCAACAGTTCCAATCGTTGGCCCAGAATGAAAAGGACAAGGAAAAGTTAGGAGAGTTGTATCATAATATCGGGAATACTCTTTTGGCTATGAATAAGTTGGATGAAAGTATCGAGGCTTACAAACAGTCGTTAAGGAATCGTCCGAATTCTCAAGAGACAAAATATAACCTGGAATTTGCTCGTAAGCAGAAGCAAGATCAACAAAATCAGGATCAAAACCAAGATCAAAATAAGGATCAGAATAAAGATCAACAAAATAAAGATCAAAACCAAAACCAGGATCAGAACAAAGACCAAAATAAGGACGATAATAAAGATCAGAATAAAGATCAAAATAAAGACCAGCAAGATCAGAATAAGGATCAGCAAGACAAAGATAAACAGGATCAAGATAAGCAAAACCAAGATCAGAATAAAGATCAACAAAATAAAGACCAGCAGAATAAGGATCAACAACAGCAGGAACAACAAGCTCAGCCTAAAATCTCGAAAGAAGATGCCCAACGTTTGTTAGAGGCCTTGGAAGCGGACGAAAAGAAAACACAAGAAAAGGTACAGAAAGATAAAGTTCAGGCTCAAAAGGCAAAGAAGATGAAGATTGAGAAAAACTGGTAATTTTGTACGTTTTTCAGAAGGATAATAAAGATTTAAAAGATAAACAAATGAAGTCATTCATTATCATATTGCTATTATGCGTTTTTGGTGGGTCTAAGTTATTTGCCCAAAAGACAGAATTTATCGCATCCGCACCTTCCGTTGTGGAAGTCGGGGAGCACTTCCGTCTTTCCTTCGTGTTGAACGCTAAGGGGGAGAACTTACAGGTTCCCACGATAAAAGGATTTGATTTACTGGCAGG
>ERZ779869.4463-NODE-4463-length-9977-cov-4.013102_pt1 | contig 9977 bp, 4 predicted proteins | sample MGYA00511557_ERZ779869 | MGnify/ENA primary metagenome ERZ779869 (study PRJEB29588, sample SAMEA2154620) | human gut metagenome | biome: human gut; feature: human-associated habitat; material: faeces | place: Denmark | collected 2008/2010 ...
ATCTCACTTCCAGACCAAAGGTGCCTATGGGAATTAGTGAGACTGGTCCTAATGATTTAAGAGAATGGTTAAATACATTGTAATATGCACAAATCGCAACCAAAACAAAAAAATAAACATTTGCTGTTTAACATTTTGCAATGTTCATTTACCATAGTAGGTACCGTTGTTGGAGCAGGCTTTTCTTCGGGCAAAGAAATATCCACATTTATAGGAATATATAATTCTTTCTTTTTGTTGGCCACAATTTTGTTCTCTGTCCTATTCTGTATGGGGCTTATTTTTTGTTTTTACTCCACTATGATTACACCAACAAAAGCAGTAAAAAACATATTAACTTGTGCAATTTTTATTTGCAATTTCATTTCCTTTACGGCAATGCTTTCAGCCCTAAGGAGTTCAATCGAAATGATATCAACCTGCCAAATTTGGTACATTTTGTGCTTAATTTTAACATATCTTGTAATCATATTTGGCATAAATGGCCTAAATAAGAGCAATTTAGTTCTAATTCCATTATTAATTTTTATGCTTGTTTTTATGGGTGTTCTAGGCATAAAAAACAATAATATCTTAGATACTTTTGTTATGCAAACAAATACAATAAATTTAATTTTCTCTATACCCATGTATATTGGCCTTAATCTGTATAGCGTTTACCCTGTTACAATAGAACTTGCACAAATAGTTAATAAACGTGGACAGGTTTGGACTTCAATTATTGCAAGCACAACAATAATGCTTTTAATTTTAAGTTGCGGAGCAACCGTTTTGAATGCTGGTACTTGTGCAAGTCAAGCCGAACTCCCACTACTATATTATGCATCAATTGTTCATCCAAATCTGTTTATTGCTTGCGTTATTGCGCTTACAATTGCAATTATTACCACTATTTGTTCAAATGGATTTATTTTGTTAAACACATTAAAAAATAAAATAAAAAAAAGAAAATTAACCTTGCTTGCCTTATTTTTAATATCAATACCTCTTAGTTATATTGGTTTTTCAAATATTGTTAAGTATCTTTACCCCATAAGTGGAGCAATTGGAATTGTAGCACTAATATTAATTTTTGCAGATAATATATATCAAAGAATAAACATAAACAAAAAAAAGACTTAGGTTTGCCTAAGTCTTTTTACTATTCTTAAATAGAATCTATCATTCTTCCCTTTTGATTATAAATCTTAATTTTTACAGAAGAGTCTTTTCTTTCAGCAGTTGCATATTCTATTGCTTCATCTTTTGTTTTTGCTTTAAGAACTATCTGGTTGTTTCTTTTAACAATCCAGACTTTTCCATCTTTGCCTTCTGCAATAGTTAATAGTTCAACGCCTTTTTCTTCTTTCTTTTGCTGTTTCTTTTCTTGTTTAGATTTATTTATAAATTTATTTTGTTTTTTCTTGCTTTTAACTACCAAAATTACAACTAAACAAATCAATGCAACACCAGCCACTGAACCCAAAACAATTGCAACAATTTGTCCAGTTGTCAACTGATTGTTCTCTAGTTCTTCTGGATAGGTAACAGCAAAGTTTACAGATTCAACTTGTTTAACTCCATCTGCATCTATTGCTTGATAGTAAACAGTATAAATGCCTGCAGTTGTAATTTCAACATAATTCTTACCATCTTCAGTTACAACTTCTAGTCTATTTCCATTTGCATCTTCAACCGATACACTAACATCAATACTGTTTCCCATTTTATCTACTGCAACAGCGTCACTTAAACAATACCTAATTTTTTCACCATTCCAAGTTTCATTTTTAAGTTCACTTGTTATGGTTATAACAGGCTTAACTACTACTCCACTTGAAACAACAACAGAATTACTAATTGATGTTTCTGCATAGTTAAATGTATTTTCAATTGTATATTGGTCAACCTTGTCTAATTTTAACTTTCCATCGGCAACAGGTTCAACAATTTTGCCGTCGCTAGTTTTAATTATTTGTCTTAATGTATAACCAAAATAATTTTCTAATACTGGTTTTACCAACTGAATTTCTTGATTTTGTTTTGCAACAAGCTTTATTTGTTCATCTGAAACAATATTAACACTTGTTGGTCGATTTACAACTACAGTTGCCGACTTATTATCTGCACCAGTAATTGTATAAGTTCCTATTCTTAAAAATTGAATTATATTTCCATTTTGAATATTGTACAATCCATTATCAGATTCAACTTTAAAACTTGAATTTCCATACCACAAGCAAGTATCACCCAATACAACGCTTAATTTTTTACCAGTATAAAGTGCTTTTGTGGTAGCATTATTGTTCACATAATTTTCATAAAGCTCAGGTAAATCACTAGCACCCATTTTTGCACTTTCAGGGCAAATTCCTACATATGTTACAGCATAACCATTGTCTTTGCTTAATACTAAAACAAATTTTTCTAAATTTGCATCAAATGTTGCTATTTGCCCATCAAATAATACTGAAACTGGCACTTTACCAACTTCATATAATTTAGCATTTTCAACACCAGTGCCAGCACCTAAATTTATGGTATATTTACCATTCGTTTCACTAAGTACAGGACTAGAGATTGAAATTATTGGAGCTACAGTTTCACTTGTATTAAGATTTACATAAATTGTAATTTCAGTGCTATTTCCAACTGAATCGGTTAATTTATAAACAATTTTATTAATGGATTTATTTAATTCAATTTCTTCGCCAATGTTATGGGCAAAATCTATTTCATCATTAATCTTGATAGAAACAACCACACCACTGGTTTCGTTTGCATCATTATCATAATCTTTGGCAGTAACACTTGGAAGAATAAATTTTGCAGTTGTTTCACCAATTTCTGCATTAACCATTTTTTCGTAGTTTTCAATAGTAATATCTTGTGGAGCCTGAACATCATTTGATTCCTTGCTTAGTCTTACATCAAATTGCTTATTGTAAGTACCTTCATTTCCATTAATATTATAAGACTGTTCAATACTCACATTAAGTTTATAGTATAAATTTTCATCTACCGCCGTTTTAAAATTATTAAACTTAATTAAACTTTCGGTTAGAACAATAGAATATTCTTGTTCAGTTCCTACATTAAAAGTATATGTTGTAACATTTTTACCATCTACTTCTTCGGTTGTTCCCGCGATTTCATTTTTAGAATCATCGTAAAGTTTTAATACAAAATTCCTAGTTCCTAAATTAAAAATTTCTAAAAACTCAGTTGCATAACCTTTTGCAAGAGTCAAGGTTAATCCACTAGAAAAATCGTAGTCATCACCTAATAATTCATATTTGTTTATTCCATCAATATAATTAAAGGTAATTGCATCAAAATTAATTTTTTCGGTAATTACAAGTTCTTCTTTTAAACCAAATTCATCGCAAGAAATTGTTAAATTGTAACTTTCACCTGTCCAGTTCTGTTTGGTAATTTTGCTTAAATCTTTTAAGCATAAGACGTCATCGCCATTATTAACAGAAAATTTAACTTCGGTATTATCACTAGACTTAATCCAATATTTAACTGTTGCCGTTGTAACATCTTGCTTACTTTCATCTACAACTTTAATTTTAGTAAAGTCATAATTTTTGAACATATAAACATAACCGGTCTTAACAAGGTCTGCAACGTCTGCACCATAAGAAAAGGCATATTCTTTAACAACATCAGTTAAAGTTGGTTCATTAAAGTTGTCACCAAACTTAACGGTTAAATATTTATATGCAGTTTTATCTTCACCGCCAATTTTAACGGTTTTTGAATATTGAATATAATAAGTTCCAAGAATGTTTTTAGAATTTGTAAATTGTTTAAACCCTTCTTTTTCAGTAACAGGGATTTCATTTCCATAACAATCAAAAACTGCCACATTAATGGTAGTATCTGCTGTTTGAGGGACTTTAACCACACTGCCAGTTTTTGCGGTGCTAGACAATGTCTGCTTTAGCACAATATCTTTTGTTGAGTTATTTACTCTAACAAAAAATTGGTCTGAATAAGTATAAAATCCATTATTCAAAAAACGATATTGAACGGCATAAATTCCTGCTGATTTAAACATATATGTTAAATCAGTAACAGACTTAAAACCTCCAAGAAGGTCAGTGCGATCGGAAGCCCACATACATACTTCAGCATCAGCACTTGTGTAATCAGCAAAGGTTATTGTATAATCTTCCTCCAAATCACTTGCCACATCAAATTCATTCTCTTCAATGTCTTTCTTTACACTAAATGCACTTGAAACAGCTGTTGTAACCTCATCTGCTTCTGCAATAGCATTTGTAATAATAGGTAAATTTACAAGCATAGCTGAAAAAACTATGGCAGTAAAAATTGATAGTATTCTTTTTCGTAATTTCATCGTTCGCTCCTTAAGTTTGCTAATTTTAATTTTATAGCATTTTATAGGTGGTTGTCAATACAATTAATGTTGTTACTAACCCAATTTGCGTTTAGTGCGTTGGCTTTTATTCATAACAGGTTTAATTAAAAACTCTGAACTTGTTTCGTCTTCAACAACTTGTTTTATAGCATCATCAGATTTTTGTTCTATAGTTTTGCCTTTAGCTTGGCCTGTTTTTGTTTTCTTTTCTTTAGTAGGCAATTTGGGGGTTGTTTTTTTTGTGCTTTGTTCGGCACCATTTGTATTTAAACTAGTTACAATTTCCATTTGTTGTTGTTCACCCAAAACTTTTGGCTCTGCTTTTTTTTCTTTTGCTTTTTTATCTAATTTCTTGTCAACATCTATAGTTGGTAACAGCTCTTTTGTAGGAAGATCAATTACTGGCTCCTTAACAGGAAGTATTACTTCAACTACTTCATCGTTACCTTCTTCTTTTTTGGCTGGAATTATTATTTTTTTAGGAATAGATTGTTTGCTAGACTTCTTTTTAACTACAACTTCTGGTTTTTTCTTAACAAGTCTAACCCCTTCTACAACCTTACCACCATTAACCATAAACGTCCTTTTAACCTTATTTAATAAGTCCTCGTTATTTGTAGCAACAATTATGGTTGTTTCTCTCTCTTTATTTAAGCTAACAAGTTTATCAATTAATCTAGATTTAGTAATTTCATCTAAGCTTTCAGTCGGATTATCTAAACACATAATGCTTGGTTTGGTGGCAATAATAATCAAAAGAGAACAAATGTTCTTGGTTCCTGAAGACAAATGTATAAATTTTTGAGACAACAAATCTTCATCTATGTCAAACTCGTGCAAAAGATTTTTAAATTCTTCTACAACACTTGAAACATTTTTACATTTTTGTTTTGCATATGCTTTTAAATTTTGAAGAACGGTTTTTTGACCACACACACTTGTGCCAGGTGCAAAATAGCCATATCTGTGACACAAAAGTTCTTTCTTTTGTTGTTTAGTAAACTTTGTCAAATCTATCCCATCAACTGAATATTCACCATTATAATTTGTATCACTAGCAGATAAAATGGCAAGCAAAATAGACTTCCCAGCACCATTAGGACCGCTAATGCCAATAAAGTCTGCAGGCCTTATAATTAGGTTTACTTCCTGCAATAAATTCTTTTCTCCACCTTTTACTGATACAACTTTAGATACATTTTTTAGTGTTAACATAACTGCTCCATTTTTGTATATTTGCCAAATGATTATATCACAAGTTTTGGGTAAAAGTGAATAGTATTTTTAAAAATTTTAACTAAAATCTTAAAATGATTGACAAAAACAAAAGCTTACTATATACTTAAGAGCATAAATCCGATTTTAAGCAAAGTGGCGACTTGCTAGGAGATAGTAAAATGCTATCCGCTAACTCCTTGCGTTAAAGGTAATTAAGGTGGGTCTAACTGACCAATTAGGGTGGAACCGCGGTTAAAAATCGTCCCTTACAACAATTTTTGTTGTAAGGTTTTTTATTATTAAGAAAGAATTAATAAAGGAGTGTAAATTTATGAACGACTTAACAATGGAAAAATTAGTAAATTTATGTAAAAGCAGAGGGTTTGTTTTCCCTGGAAGCGAAATTTATGGAGGTTTTGCCAACACTTGGGACTTTGGTCCAATTGGTGTTGAACTTAAAAACAATGTAAAGCGTGCTTGGTGGAAAAGATTTGTGCAAGAAGACCCAAACACTTATGGCGTAGATTGTGCAATATTAATGAATCCAAAAGTTTGGGAAGCTAGCGGACACATTGCAAGCTTTGGCGACCCTAAAATGGATTGCAAAAATTGCAAACAAAGATTCCGTGCCGACACAATTATTGAGGCACATAGCAAAGGCAAGGTTGCAGCCGAAGCAATGACTAACGAACAAATGGAGAAGTATATTGAAGATAACAAAATTAACTGCCCACACTGTGGCGCACACAATTGGACTCCAATACGAAAATTTAACCCGATGTTTGTTACTTCAAGAGGAACATTAGAAGAAGGAGCCGACAAAGTTTATTTAAGACCAGAAACCTGTCAAGGTGAATATGTTAACTTCCTAAACGTTCAACGAACAGCAAGAGCAAAAGTTCCTTTTGCAATTGCCCAAATTGGAAAAAGTTTCAGAAATGAAATTACACCAGGGAATTTTTTATTTAGAACTGTTGAATTTGAGCAAATGGAACTTCAATTGTTTTGCAAACCAGAAGAAGCAATGACTCATTATGCTGAATATAAAGAAAAAGCATTAAAATTTGTTGAAGACCTTGGATTAAACAAGGACTCTTTACGCTTTCATGACCACGACAAACTTGCCCACTATGCAAAAGCTGCTTGCGACATACAATACAACTTCCCTATTGGCTGGCAAGAACTTAATGGCATTCATAATCGTGGTGACTGGGATCTGTCTAGACACCAAGAATATAGCGGGAAAACTATGCAATATTTAGATCCATTCACAAATCAAAAATTTGTCCCAAATGTAATTGAATATTCAATAGGCGCTGACCGATTAACACTTGCTTTACTTTGCAATGCATATGAAGAAGAAAAACTTGAAAATGACACCAGAATTGTTATGCACTTCCACCCAAGCATTGCTCCTTATAAAGTTGCAATACTCCCACTTCAAAAAATTTTAAGTGAAAAGGCTTTGGAAGTTTACCAAACACTTTCTAAACATTTCATGTGTGATTATGATGAATCTGGAAGCATTGGAAAAAGATATCGCCGACAAGATGAAATTGGAACACCTTTCTGTGTGACCATAGATTTTGACACACTTAACGATAATACTGTCACCATTCGTGACCGTGATAGTATGAAACAAATAAGGCTTACTGTTAACGATTTAGTTAATTACATTAATGAAAAAATTCAATTTAATTAATAATAAATTAAAAGTTTTAAGTTTTTAGACTACATTAAAATATAAAAGCCTGTTACCCATTTGGTAACAGACTTTTTTAATTTTACTTGGTATACATATCATAGCCCGCTTTATCACTTGTTGTTTGTTTTGTGTAATTATTTAATAAATACGTTGAGCCCGATACATCTAAGTCGCTTTTAACATAAATTGTTGTTGCATAATAAATAATATAGCCATTTGATGTCTGTGAACTTAATGAAGAAGCAATTTTTGCACTATCTATTGTTATAGTAGTTAATTCTGAACAATTATAGAAGGCTTGACTACCTATTACAGTTACAGTGTTTGGTATTTCCACATTTGTTAATGCCTTGCAACCATAAAAAACAGAACTTCCTATACTTGTGATTGAATCTGGAAGAGTTACACTTGTTAGAGATGTACAACCATAAAATGTACTCCTACTTAGGCTTGTAACTAAATTAGGAATCTCTATACTAGTTAATGATGAACAAGAACGAAAGGCCATTTCACCAATACTAGTTAAACCACTTGGTAATATTATATTAATTAACGAAGAGCAATTTCTAAATGCACTGTTTCCAATACTCGTAACAGCATTTGGAATAATTATACTTGTTAGCGATGTACAACCAAGGAATCCAGCGTTTGGAATCTGAGTTAATTCATTATTAAGGGTTATCTCTTCTAAAGTTGAACAATCTTGAAATGCTTGATCTGCTATTAATAATGTATTGGTATCTACAACGACATTACCAGTTTTTGTTGTATCACATTTTATCAAATATTTAGACACACTATCTGATGCCGTTAAGTATAAAATACCATCTGTCCAGTTTTCAGTATTATTGTATAAAGTCGTGCCAGCAAATGCATTATAACCAATACAAGTTAATCCAACCGGCAATATTATACTAGATAAAGAAGTCAATTTAGTGAAGCATGAAGAATCAATACTAGTAATTGATGTTCCGCCTATATCAATGCTTTCAATAGCTGTAAATGTACTTAAAGAAGAAGCTGGAAGGCTTGTCATATTGTTGCAACCATTTAAGTTTAAAATTTTCAATGAGCCCTGACAACTTGAAGAAATATTTATCGCTGAAATTGCAGTATTGCTCAAGTTGATACTTTCCAATATGCTACAGTCAGACAATGCAGTTTCTGATATAGTGTTTAATTTAACACAACCGCTTAAATTCAATGTCTTTAAATTAGTACAGTAATTAAACGTCTTATCTCCAATCTTTTTTAGTTCAGTCAACCCACTCATGTCTACATTAATTATTGACGTATGTTCAAATGCATAATTCCCTATACTTTCTAATCCAGCCGGAAAGCTGACTGTAGACAGCAAAGAACACCAGGAAAATGCAGACGAACCTATGGTTTTTACATTTAAAGGGATTTCTATACTTGTTAATGCACGACAACTTTCAAAAGCGCAAATGCCAATGTCTGTCAACGCACCTGGAAGTATAATGTTAGATAGAGAACTACATCTTCTAAATGCGTACCATCCTATAGTTGTTATGCCACTTGGTAAATTGATGTTAATTAATCTACTGCATTCTGCAAATGCATAATCACCTATAGTTGTAACATTTTCTGGAATTTCTACAGAAGTTAAATCTACGCAATTATAAAATACATAAGCATTGATGGTTGTTAATCCACTTGGTAGAACTATATCAGTTAAAGAAACACACCCCATAAATGCATATGAACCAATACTTGTTAGAGTACTTGGCAATGTTATGCTAGTTAATGCCGTGCAATCTTTAAAAGCACTATTTGGAATAGCATTTAGATTTGTGCAACCACTTAAATTAAGTGTTTTCAATCTAGTCCTGTAACTGGAATTGATGGTTATATCTGATATTGCACTACTACTTAGATCTAAAGTTTCAATTGCAGAACATCCATTTAACGCTGTTGAATCAAATGTTATTAAGTTACTACACCCACTTAAATTAATGCTCTTTAAGCCAGTGCAATTTGCAAATGCTCCGCTTGCAATATTAGTTAATTCAGTTATTCCATTTAACTCAAGGTTTGGCAGTGTTGAGCAATTACTAAATGCGTAACTGTCTATTTCTGTTAGCCCACTTGGAAAACTTACATTAATTAACGAAGTACAGCCACTAAATGTATAACTATTTATTTTTGTAACTTTGCTAGGAATGATTATCTCAGTTAACGAACTACATCCTGAAAATGCTTCTATTTCTATACTTGTTAAATTATCTGGTAAAATGACAGCAGAAAGAGTAGAACAATCTTTAAATACATAACTATTGATGGTTGTTAATCCACTTGGCAAATGTACGCTAGGTAATGCACTGCAACCTAAAAACGCAGAATTCCCTATATTTAATATTTCGCTAGGTAAATTTATACTCGCTAAAGAACTACAGCAATTAAAAGCATAATCACCTATACTTGTTAATCCATCTGGTAAAACTACGCTCTCTAAGGATCCGCAATTAGCAAATGTAAAGCGATCTATATTTGTTATTCCACTTGGCAGTACTATACTTTTCAGTGACTGACAACTATTAAAAGCTTCTCTGCCTATATTGCTCACTGCATCTGGAATGATTATGTTTGACAAATTCTCACAACCTGAGAATGCCATATTCCCAATTGAATTAATTGTGCTTGGAAGCTGAATGCTTGTTATGC
>ERZ779869.4464-NODE-4464-length-9976-cov-8.120754_pt1 | contig 9976 bp, 10 predicted proteins | sample MGYA00511557_ERZ779869 | MGnify/ENA primary metagenome ERZ779869 (study PRJEB29588, sample SAMEA2154620) | human gut metagenome | biome: human gut; feature: human-associated habitat; material: faeces | place: Denmark | collected 2008/2010 ...
GCCGACGTATCACACCGGCTCGCTGATCTATGTGAAAAAGGTGGACCCGTACACCATTCGGGACGGACAGGTCATCACCTTCATGCTCGATGAAAACACCATCGCCACGCACCGCGTCGTCGGCGTCGTGCCGGACGAGGAGGACTCCACCGTCGTCCGCTTCCGCACGAAGGGCGACGCGAACGAAACCGAAGACGGCGGTCTTGTGCATTATAAGAACGTCATCGGCACGCCGGTGTTCACCATCCCGTACCTCGGCTTCGTCGCAAACTACATCCAGCATCCCCCCGGCATGTATGTGGCCATCTCGGCCGGAGCCGTGCTCCTGATGCTGACGTTCCTGCCGGACATCTTCGCCCCGGACAGCAAGAGCGAGACCGTCGGGGAGGACGAAAAAAAACGGGGCAATCCCGCCGCGGGCCGTCACGTCCGCAAAAGATGAGGGCAACGCCGCAAGGCTCCCTATAGAAAGCTTTAATTTAGGAGGTTTTCGCAGCATGAAAACGAAAAGCAAAGCTCTGCTCCTGACTCTCTGTGCGGTCTTGCTCGTCGCGGCGTCCGTGCTGGGCACGATGGCGTACCTGACCTCGACTGACACCGTGACCAACACCTTCACCATCGGCAAGGTCGAGATCACGCTCGATGAGACCGACGTCACCAACCCGAACGGCCCCCGCGTGAAGGCAAACAGCTACAAGCTGATGCCCGGCACTACATACACCAAGGACCCGACCGTCACCGTCAAGGCTGGCAGCGAGGAATCCTACGTCCGCATGAAGGTCACCTTCAACAACGCCGCGGCACTCATGGAGATGCTGCCTAGCGCGGACAATCTCGAGGATTACTCGCCCGCGGAGATCGCTCTTATCAAGAAGATCGCGCCCATCCTCTTCCTGACGAACTACACGGCGGTCGATGCCGGTTGGCTTCCGGAATACGCCATGTTCGGCATGGAGAAGACCCTCGCTGATCCCAACTACTTCGTCTACGACGCGGCGAACGATACCGTGACCTACATTTTCTACTATCCCACGACCGTCACGGCGACCGATAAGGACGTTGTGCTCCCCGCGGTGTTCACCGAGATCAGCCTTCCCGAGCACGTCACCGGTGAACAGCTTGCCGAGCTCAACAACTTCAAGATCACGGTCGTTGCCGAAGCCATTCAGGCCGGCAGCTTTGCCGACGCCGCCGATGCCTGGAGCCACTTCTGAACCCCGCACTGCCCCGCGCATAAACCAAAAGGGAAAAGGATAATCGTTATCCATGGAAATAACAGATTTCCCTGTCAATAACGGAAGAAAGGAGGAAGAATGAAAATGAAGCATGTTGCAAACCGGCGCCGCAGTGTGAGCAGCCGTGCGTTTATCGCTCTTCTGGCGCTTGTTCTTGTGATCGGCTGTGTGGCAGGAGGTACCGTTGCTTGGCTCGTTGCCAAGACGGATACTGTTGTCAACACCTTTACCTACGGCAATATCAACATCGCTCTAGCTGAGACCACCGGTACGAACTACAAGGTCATCCCCGGCACGGTCATCGAGAAGGACCCGAAGGTCACCGTTAAGGCTGGCTCCGAGGCCTGCTACCTGTTCGTCAAGGTCGAGAAGGTAGGTACGTTTACGGGCATATCTTACGAGATCGCTGACGGCTGGACGGAGCTGGAGAGCGGCGTTTACTACCGTCAGGTTGGCTCCGTGACCGCTGATACTTCTTTTGAGGTCATCAAAGGCAACGAGATCACCGTCAGCGAAACCCTGACCAAGGAGAACATCCCGTCGGCTCAGCCCACCCTGAAGATCACGGCCTACGCCGTGCAGCAGGAGAATATCGCCGACGCGGCTACTGCGTGGTCGAAAATCCCTCAGCCTACTAATCCCTAAGCAATAGCGACCCTTAATTACTTAAAGAAGGAGTACCAAGTACATGAAGAAGAAGATTACCGCGCTGTGCCTCTGCGTCGCCCTTCTGGCGGTCGCCGTTGTGGGCGCCTCTCTCGCTTACTTCACCGACACCGATAACGCCACCAATACCTTCACCGTCGGCAACGTGAAGATCGATCTGATCGAGTCCAAGTTCCACCGCGAAGGCAACGGCAACTCCGGCGATACCTCCATCCCCGTAGCCAGCCATGTGGTGACCGATGCTGACAACATGAAGTATGTCAAGACAGGTCACAAGATGTTCACCAATGAGGATATCAAGACAGACGCCACGACCTATGCGACCGACTACCTGGCCGTGAAGGGCGAAAACATGGTTCCCGGTCGCCGCGTTGCCAAGTCCCCTTATGTGGTCAACACCGGCGCCAACGATGCTTACATCCGTATCCGTGTGCTGGTTCCCTCCGCAGCCAACGGTGACTTTGTTGCCGTGAAGGACGGCGGCGTGATCACCAACCAGTGGTGCACCTCCTCCATTAGCAACGGCGAATTCATCGATGGCAAGGGCGGCGGCTGGGACAATGCTCCTGCGATTGATAAGGCCAGTGTTACCAAGGACGGCGTAACCTACGACGTTTACACCTTCACCCGCATCGAGCCTCTGAAGGCCGGCGCTATGACCGAGTGGAACGTCTGGAACTTCATCGGCATCAACAAGGAGGCTACCAGCGCCGATATCCAGAAGGCCATTGACGCCGGTGCGGCGGCCGTTGTTACCGAGACCATCGCCCTGGAAAAAAGCCATATCGTCAGCCCGCGTATTTTTTACCGTCAGGGCGAAGTTTACAATACCACCCTGTACAGCACCATGACGCTGGAGGATGTGGAGCAGGAGGTAGAGCGCCTGCAAAAGGGCAACGCCTTCCTCATCTGCAATATTCGGGGAACGACCCCTTCCGAGCTGCGGTACCTGGCCAGCCGCATGCAGCGCCTAGGTGCAGATGCGCTGGAGCTGTGCTGCTTTACCCCCATCGGCACCAAGCTGGAGGATATCAGTATTCGGCCGGAGGAGGTCGGGGAAATGGTGCGCAGCGTCACCTCGGCGGTGGAAATCCCCGTTATGGTGCGACTGCCGCACCATGCGGCGCTCAATCCCGCTTTTGCCCGTCAAATCACCCAGAACGGCGCCCGTGCCATCAGTGCCATTGAATCGCTGGAGGGCATCAACGGCGTGGATATTGAAAACGCCCGCTGCGAAATGGCGGCCATCGGCGGCTGCACCGGCTGCCATCTGCGTCCGCTCTCGCTGGCGGCAACGGCGGTACTGCATCAGCTGGCCGATTGTGAGATCGCCGCGATGTGCGGTGTGGAGGACTGGCACAGCATCATTGAGTTCCTGATGATGGGCGCCACTGCGGTGGAGATGGGCTCCGCCATCATGCTGCGGGGCTATGGGCACATCACCGAAACACTGCGCAAGCTGGAGGATTGGCTGCGGGAAAAGGGCTATTCTTCCCTAGATGAGCTGCGCGGCAACGCACTCGCCTCTCTTACCGCTTTTGAGGAGCTGCCAGAGCGCCTGCTGCGGGTCAAAATGGCCGCTCCCTGCGATGGCACCTGCCCCGATGGCTGCCGAGCACGCTGTGTCGGCGCCTGCCTGTACGATGCCATTTCTCAGGGGACGGAGGGCATCACCGTCGATGCCGCCGCCTGCAGCGGCTGCGGCCTATGCGTCTCCCTCTGCCCCAAAAAGCTCTTCATTATGAAGTAAATTCCAGCCGGAGGGCCGCAGCTCTCCGGCTTTTGTTTGATATGAATGTAACAATGAACAAATGTTACATCAAAATGTTGTCCATTCCGCTGAAATATTGGCGGAAACGCAAAAAACTGTTGAAATCTTGACGAATCCTTGCTAAGATGCAGATGTAACAGATAATCAATGTTACATTAAGAAGCAAGCGCTTGATGTTACAAAAAGATCTGATGTTTTGGAAGGAGTTGTCCCCTATGTCAAAGATCCCCGTCGGCTACAGTCTGAATGACTGCCCACCCATCAAAGAAACGGTCCCGCTGAGTATCCAGCAAATCGTCGTTCTCGTTTTTAATGTTCTGCCCGTTCCGCTGCTTATTGGCGCCGGCATCGGCCTTTCCGCCAGCGAGATCACCATTTTGGTGGCTGGCTGTCTGCTCGTCACCGGCATCGCCACCCTGTTGCAGACAATCGGCGTTGGCCCCATTGGCGCGCGCCTGCCCATCCCGCTGGAGTGCAGCTTTGTCTTCGTTGCCCCCGGCATTGCGCTGGGCGCCCAGTACGGTTTGGCGGCGTTCACTGGTGCCTGCCTCGTTGGCAGCATTATCACCACCATTCTGTGGACCGGCCTGCATAAGCAGCTCTCTATCCTGTTCAAGCCCTATATCACCGGCGCGGTCGTTATGGCCCTGGGCCTCAGCCTTTGCAGCGTTGGCATTGGCTACTGTGCGGGCGGTGTAGGCTCCGCTGATTACGGCGATCCCATTAACCTGCTGCTGGCTGCCGGCACCATCATTATCATGGTCCTGCTCAACTACTTCTGCAGCAAGAACTTCCTTTCCAAGGCTTCTCCCCTCATCGCCATTCTGGTCATGAGCGCCGCGGCCGCCGCCTTTGGCAAGCTGGATCTTTCCCCCATTGGCGAGGAGGCATGGATCCGTATCCCCCAGCCCCTGCACTTCGGCATCAAGTTTGAGCTTGGCCCGATCATCTCCATCTCCATCCTGTGCTTCATTGCCCTGGTTGAACTGATGGGCGACCAGACCACCGCTTCCATGCTGGCAAAGAACAGCCTGCCCACCAGCCATGAGACCAAGGGCGGCGTACTGGCCCAGGGCGTTGGCAGCGTTATCTCTTCCATGTTCAATATGGTTCCCGTCATCAGCGGCAGCGCCAATATCGGTCTGTGCGGTCTTTCCGGTGTTACCAGCCGCTATGTCACTGCCATCGCCGGCGGTGTAGTAGGTCTCTGCGGTCTCTGCCCCAAACTGTGCGCCGTGTTCTCCTGCATTCCCTCCGCTGTTCTGGGCGGCGTTGCGCTTTCCGCTTTCGGCACCATCCTGGTTTCCGGCATGAATGTTATCCATAATGGCGGCCCGCTCACGGCCCGTACCACCACCATCGTGGCCATTTCTCTGGCTGTCGGCGTTGGCTTCAGCGCGGCTCCCGATGCTTTGGCAGCGCTGCCCTTCTGGGCCTCCAGCCTGCTCAGCGGCGTACCCGGCACCGCCATCACCGCTGTTGTTCTCAGCCTTATCCTGCCTGAGAAAAAGGAAGAAAAGGCTGCCTGATCCGGCGAAAGGAGAGAAATCATTATGAAAACCGTACTGTATCAGAATGCCGATTGGATCATCACCATGGATGAGGAGCGCCGCCGCTACCGTCATGCGGATCTGCTCATCAGCGGCAAAGAGATCAAGGCCATCGGCAAAAACCTCAAGGACACCCTTGGCGATACCGTCACCATCGATGAAGTAGTAGATGCCAGCGGCCGCGTTATCCTGCCCGGCTTTGTCAATACACATCATCACACCTGGCAGACTCTTATCCGCAATATCAAGGCCACTCAAGGCCTGCGGCTGGAGCCATGGCTCACCACCATGTACGAGATCTATAAGGACCTGAACACTGATGTAGCCCGTGCCGGTGTGTATGTGGCGCTGGGCGAGGGACTGAAAACCGGTATCACCACCTCCAATGACCTGTGGTATCCCCACCCCGTCGGCGTTACCTGCCTGGTGGATGCCGAGATTGAAGCGGCCAAGGAACTGGGCATCCGCTTCCATCCGGTGCGCAGTTATCACTCCGTCACCAGCGATATTGTCCCTCCCGAGGTGGTGGACAGCATCGAAGGCGTTATGGGCGATGCCGAGCGCCTGGTAAAGAAGTACCACGATCCTTCCCGTTTCTCGATGTGTCAGGTCGGCATCGGCCCCAGCATCGCCTATTATGAAACGGAAGAAATCGTCCGTGCTACCATCGATCTGGCCGAAAAGCTGGACATCAAAGTGCATGGACACCTGGCGGAAAGCCGCGGCGAGGTGGCTTTTGTGGAGGAGCACTACGGCTGCCGTCCCGCCGAGTGGTTCCGCCGTCACGACCTGCTGGGCGACCGCTTCTACTATGCCCACTGCATCCACCTTAACGATGAGGAGGTACAGCTGATGGCGGATACCAACACCGGTATTTCCACCTGCCCCATCTCCAATATGTACCTCAGCTCCGGCTCCTGCCGGATCCCTGACCTGCTGCGTGCCGGTGTCAAGCGCTTCGGCATCGGTGTGGACGGCGCTGCCAGCAGCAACTCCGCCAGCATGATGGAGGAGATCCGTGTCAGCTACCTGCTCAATCGTCTCAGCTGGGGCGATGATTCCATCGGCTGCGAGGACATTCTGTACCTTGCCACCGCCGGCGGTGCCGCGGCACTGGGTCGTGATGACATCGGTCATCTCGCCCCCGGCATGGCGGCGGATTTCACCCTGATGAACTGGAACCAGCTGCAGTATGCCGGCGGTTGCAATGACCCCGTAGACTGCATCGTTCTCAGCGGTGATGCTCGCATGATCGAAACCGTCGTGGTCAATGGCGAAACCGTTGTAAAGAACGGTCGCCTGACCAAAGTGAACGAGGAAGAAAAACGGGACTACGCAGCCGCAGTGGGTCGTGAGCTGCTCACCAAAGCTTCTGCCCGTATCCCCGGTCTCAAGGCTGACCTTGTATGATTTGGTCTTCCCTTCTGACCTCCTCAAATAACCTCTATGCAGCACAGCAGTCCCCGGCCGTCATGGCCGGGGACTGCTTGCATTAGGCATTCAATCATTGGTGTCCCTAATGAGACTCTTATACGCCCTGATATTACAAAAGAAAATAATTTAATAATTTTCCATTCAGATTATTCATCATAAAACATTATTTTTCGACAAAGATTTCTTGATTTTCAGTCAAAAATGCTATATTACAGAATTAACAATAAATCTTATATAGAAAGGGTAATTTTTGTGCGCGAACCAAATACGGAAGAAATGACAATGTCGAAATTCTACGCGGCAGTCGGGGGAGACCTTTCCGATGTGCTGGAGCGGCTGGAGGATCTAGACATTGTCAAATTTTATTTACCGGAATTTGAGAATGATCCCTCCTACGAGGGGCTGATGCAGAGCCTGAAGAATGGTGCCCTGCAAAGCGCCTTCCGTGCGGCGCACACACTAAAGGGCATCGGTTATAATTTGGGCCTGAACCGGCTGGGAGACCGCGCAGCAGCCCTTTGCGAAGTACTGCATACTGGGAGCGTCCCCGCACCGGAATTACTGCGGCAGTTGACAGAGGAATACTGCTGTGTGATCGATGCGATCCATGAGCTGAAAAGCGAAATTTAAGTAGAAATTCAAATGATCAAGGGATTTCTCTTCCAATTTCTCGGTAAAGCGCGCCAAAATCAATGTTTGGCCCATTTTCTCCCCTTATTCTGCTACAATCAAGACACCAAAGTGGAAAGCACCGAACCAGGTGTTTTTTAAGAGAGTATTGAGGAGGAAAGAACTATGGTAAACTATTATGTGATCAGCAAGAACGAGAAAGCGGTCGGCCAGGGCGGAGAAACCCTGTACGGGGTATGTGCCTGCACCCTGCACGATGGCGTTATGGAAGTGCAGAACTGCATCTACGGCATATCCGGTGATCTGGCCTGGCTAAAGACGCTGCGGGGTAAACTGAATGACGGCGAGGTGGACCCGGTGCATCTCGGCGATATTATAGCGGATGAACTGTACATGAGGGCGCATTGACTGTGCCCTCTCATCCGGGAAGGACCTGTTTTTATGCGTTTGGCAATTTGTGATGACAATGAGCTGGAACGGAGACTCTTGCACAGCCTGCTTAAAAAATACTTTTCCGAAGCATCCATCAGCTGCGAATTCACCTTATATGACCACGGAACAACACTTTACTATGATATTATGGATGGAATGGAGTTTGATATCATCTTCCTCGACCTGTTCATGGAGGATTCCTTTGGCCTGACAATCGCGAAAAGTCTGCGGGAGCTCTTCTACCGTGGCAGAATCGTATTCTGCACCGCCAGCGCCGATTATGCACTGGAAAGCTACAGCGTCTATGCCTCCGGATATATCGTAAAGCCGTACCGGATTAAGGATATCCGGCACACGCTGGATTGGCTTCTGCAGGAATACCAAAGCGGTAGCTATGGGCTTGTGCAAAAATCCTCGATCAAATTTATCCCGGTCAATGAGATCATGTATGTAGAAAGCAGCAATACAAAGTGCATCCTGCACAGGGCGGATGGCCGCACCTACCATGTGTATAAAAAGCTGAATGAAATAGAGGCAGAGCTTAATGACGCACGGTTTTTGCGCTGCCACCAAAGTTACCTGGTCAATATGAATTATGTCAGCGAGGCCAATGACAGCTTCGTGCTTCAAAATGGGGATATGGTACTCATCCGGGCAAAAAGCAAACGAATGATCCTGCAAAAGGTACTGGAATATAAGGAGAAAACATACAGAATGCGCGACTATTTATCGAAGCACAGCATGGTGTGACAACTTTGCCGTAAAAAAGCTGCTGCTCCACGATGGCCTGCAAAGCGGGTAAAATCATTGCAAAGAAATAGCACAGGGCGGAAAAGACATCGAGGCCGTTCTTGTGAAGCGCAATCATTCGCATAGCACTACTGTGTAAAATAGGAAGGGGGGTTCTCGTGCCCACCATTGTTGCCCTGGGCGAAATGCTCATTGACTTTGCCCCGGTGGCTGCCGACGCCGCCGGATACCCAACGCTAAAGGCCCAGCCGGGCGGTGCGCCCTGCAATTTCCTCACCGCATTGCAAAAATACGGCTGCTCCACCGCAATGATCGGGAAGGTCGGGGACGACCGCTTTGGCCGCCTGCTCGTTAAAACCGCCGCCGATTGCGGCATTGAGACCCGCGGCATCATAAAAGACGCCGCTGCCTTCACCACCATGGCGTTCGTCACGCTGGATGCTGATGGAAACCGGGAATTCAGCTTTGCCCGCAAGCCCGGTGCAGATACCTGCCTGACCGAGCACGAGGTGGATTACAGCCTGATCGACGCTTGTAAGGTATTTCATTTTGGCTCGTTGAGCCTGACAGACGAACCCGCGCGGACGACAACGCAAAAAGCAGTCACCTATGCCAAGGCACAGGGCAAGCTCATCAGCTTCGACCCCAACCTCCGCAAACCATTGTGGCAAAATGAAGCCGCAGCGGCAGAGCAAATAGAATGGGGACTGCATCAAGCGGATATCGTCAAAATCAGCGATGAAGAAGTGGATTTCCTGTGGCGCACCACTCCGGCGACAGCGGCGCAAAAGCTGCTGCGGGAGTACGGCGTCCGCCTTGTTTATGTCACCATGGGCCCCCGGGGCTGCTATTTTGCCAACCGCAGCGGCAGCGGCACGACCGCCTGCCCCACCGGCATCCATGTGGTGGATACCACAGGAGCCGGGGATATCTTCGGCGGCAGCGCCATGAGCCAAATGTTGAAGCTCGATAAAGCCCCGGAAGCGCTGTCGGCAGAGGAGATGTCCGCCATCACCCGCTTCGCCTGCTGCGCCGCCAGCCTCTCCACCCGCCACCACGGCGGCATCAACAGCATCCCGGAGGAACAGGAAGTGCTGGAGCTTATGCGGCAGGGATAATGCCCGCAAACCCGCTTGAATACAACAAAAAAAGGCCCCCACTCTTTCGAGTGGGGGCTTCTGGTTGCGGAGGGAGGATTTGAACCTCCGAAGGCCCTCTTGCGGTGCCCGTCTCATTGCTCGCTTATGCGTCGCACTCGCCGACCGCTGCGCCAAATTCTTCTCCCTACATCCGCCACTGGCGGCGGTCGAAGAATTTGCCCCGGGTTAACCCTCCGGTCGAAGGTTCAAACCCCATTTTACAGCAAAAAACAATCCCCCGACCAAATGGTCGAGGGATTATTTCTGGTGCGAGTGCTGATAACGGATTTCATAAAACAATGAATTAACCGGCGGAAACACATATATTTCATCTCGCACACGAACAGTTTCTTTAGAATTTTATTCGCA
>ERZ779869.4466-NODE-4466-length-9965-cov-2.135318_pt1 | contig 9965 bp, 7 predicted proteins | sample MGYA00511557_ERZ779869 | MGnify/ENA primary metagenome ERZ779869 (study PRJEB29588, sample SAMEA2154620) | human gut metagenome | biome: human gut; feature: human-associated habitat; material: faeces | place: Denmark | collected 2008/2010 ...
CGGCCTCCAGGCCATCACCTGTTACTTTTTCAAGCAGGCTTCCCTTTGTCCAACTATATGTATACTTTCCGTCACTGAGCATATTACCGTTGGCATCATAGGTAAAGGTTCTGGTCTTTCCATCCATTGTAACAACCCAACCTGTAGCAAAAGTTGTTGGAGTAGTAAGTTTTATCTCCGTTGGATTCATTCCCTCATAATAAACAGGAAACTCATAGAATGCTTTTCCTTCTTCATCCGAGAACGTTATCACATTTTTATCTGAAGCCGGAACCGGATATTTTTCTGGAGGCTTGCAGACGACTGGGGACCAGACCGGAGAATTGTTATGTGATTGAGGATTCTCATAATGGAATCAGGGCGGCTTATGCAGCAGGGATGCATCCGATCATGGTGCCGGATCTGATGGAGGTGACGGAGGAGATGAAGTCCCTCGCAGAAGAGATTCTGGGATCGCTTTGCGCAGTGCAGGAATTTTTGCAGGGGTCTTCCGACACAATTGTCGTATATCCGGCGGCACTGCTGATTCCACTTTGATTGTAACCGCCATTGGGTGCATCACTACATCTTTTTCCTGCGAATGTTGAGCTGTAGTCTTCAGCATTTTTTTCAGCATCGATACATTGAAAATTTTCGATTGTCGAAGTTGAATAAGATTGAAAACCGTTACTGCTTATAGAAACACATCGGATGCATTTTTGTCCGGCTCCACAGGTTACCCCCTGTTTACCGCAGTCTGCTGCCGACACATTCCCTGCGCTGAAAACAAACAAGACCGCAACCAGAGTGCAAATTGCCCGGAAGTTTATTTTGTTAAATATGTTTACAGCGTTTCTCATCTTCGTTCTCTTTTCTGTAAAAATCAGGTTTTGTGCGGATTCCCTCAATTCTTTCCGTCTTCTTTTCCTGATGGATTGACCGCTTCGCTGGCCTGATTTATTTTATTCCCGGCCTGTTCCATCTTCTCTCCGGCCTTTTCTGCCGCATCAGCCGCTTTGGCTGCGGTTTTGGCGGCCGCTTCCCCGGTTTTCCCGGCGGCTTCCATTGCGGTTCCGGCAACGGCTCCCGCTCCGGCGATAACCTGTCCGGCAACCGGAATAGCGTTTGCCGCTTGTGACGCTGACCTTATGCCTCTTCCGGCATTGGCAGTTGCCTGGCTTATTGTTTGTACTCCCTGAGCGGCCGCTCTGGTTGTCTGGGCACCGGTTTGAACCGCTTGTCCCGCGTTTCGCATCGTATTTCCGGCCGGTGTTCCGCCGCGTCCCTGATTGTTGCCGCGGTTCCTTACCCAGCTTACGACGCCGGAGACGGCTTTGGTTGCCGCTTTTCCAGTTTGGTGCAGCGCAATGTCCCGCGCCAGACCGACAGGCTTCATCACCTGGTCTTTGGCCCATTTGGTTGCCGCCGTAGACCAGTAATGCATCGGTTGTGCCTGCCCGAACGCTTTGTCGGGGAAGAATTTTTGAACAAAAATGGATACCGTGCCGCCAATCAGCTTAAAGGCGTAAATAAAGCAGAAGAGCAAAATAATAAAGTCAATGCTGAACACGGCCAGCCGTTCGCTTACCAGTTCCATTTGGGCTTTGTCTTCCACACCGTTGGTCGCCGTGTCTATCGCGGCATAAAGTTCTTCCAGCCCGTATCCTGTTTTAGCTTGGCCGTCGTCTTGTTGTGCATACGATGTTGTCGGCGTACCTTCCAGCCCGGCGCTGATTAAGCGCATTGCATAGTAGCTTGTCATAGCCAGAAAGGCAAAGGTGGCTGCGGCCTTGAAAATGATGCTGACACATGCGGTGAATTTGCCTTTAGTCATATTAAACGGCCATAAACCGACCACGATGGGCATTGCGATAACCGCAAATCCGATTTTGAAACAGATGTCAACCAGGTAATAAGCCACGGCCATCGTCAACAGAAAGCCGGTACACCAGATAAGAACACCCTCAAGCCACATAATGACGTTGGTAATATGCGGGTCTTTCCACCAGTTGGCTATACCGCCCAATAAACTGCCGTCGCTCGGGAGTTTCCAGGCTCCGCCTTCTTTCAGGGTAGAATAACAGGTTATGGCATTGCCGAGAACCATATTTTCGGCGGTAATGTTGGTAATCGCCTTGGTGGCGCCGAGAATGCTGTTCATCACCGATTTGGACATAATGTTGGTCGGACCGGTATAGGTGATGTCGCCGATGGATTGTTCCAAAACCAAAGACGAGAACGTCATATCGCTCGGCGATACGTAACCGCTGCCGGAACTGCTTGAGCCGCCGGTTGTGGAAACATAGGTTGACGAAAGGTCGACAACGCCTTTGCCGCCGGATGTCCATGCCGTTTGCGCCGAGGTCGGAACGTTCATTCCTTTTGAGAACCCGTCGGGGAACGGCGTGATGTTTTTACCGGTGCAGGAACCTTTGTTTATAACGATAATCTTTTTCTGCAACAGGCTGAGCGGTTCCACGTTTTTGCCGTTGTACATAACCTCAAAATGCAGGTGGGCGCCGCTGCCGGTACCGGTATTGCCGACATAGCCGATTTGTTCGCCCTGTTTAACCTGTCGGCCCGAGGGACCGAAAGCGCTCTGCGACGTCGGCAGCATATGAAAGTAACGGGTAGTCCACTTCGGGCTGTGGACGATGATGGCGTAATAACCCGCGCCGGTGACTTTGCCGCCGCTGGTCTGAACCCGGTAGGTTATCGTTCCCGGACCGGATGCAACGACTGCGCCGCCTTGTTTGCCGTAGGTTCCGATATCCAGTCCCATGTGATATTTCGAAGCGCCTGCTACCGGTGGAATACGACATCCAACCGGGCTGGTCAGGTGCCCTTCAAATACCGGCGGAATAATAAAGTTGGGAATATCTTCCGACGCAAAGTTTTTGGCGTTTTTATCGGCTTCTTCCAACAGGCGTTTTTCCTCATCGGAATATATTCTGGTTTGGGTCTGCGGTGTTGTCGACGGAACCGGCGTCTTTTGCGATTCGGCAATAGCCTGTTTCTCGGCGTTGTTGATTTCCGCATCCGGTTCGTCGGTGATGTCATCCCAGGAGTAATCCTGCGTAAACGGTTTAATCGTATCCGGATCCCAGAATTGTTGCGCAATAACCGCGCCGGTACCCATCAACGGATTGATAAAGTAAGTGCTGACCGCTTTCAGGCCGGCAGTGATGAAAATGTAAGCCAGTGCGATTTTAAAGGCGAATTTAACCAGGTCGTTGAGAATGTTTCCGGGAACAACCTGCGTAAGCGAAGACACATTTTTCAGTCCCCACATCAAAAGCCATAAAACCGCGCCGATTCCCAAAACGATTAATCCGGCTCGTTGTGCCAGGTCATAAGCCTGTCCGGCGACTTTCAAAAAGGCGGAAACCAGTTTTTCTACCACCATACAGGACCAGCATCCTCCGGATTGGTATTTTTGGCGCAGCTCGTCAATGGTTGCACATTGGCGGCCGACCCGCAGATTCTCGGCAGAAAGGGTATCCCTGCGGGCGGTTTCGATACGCTCTTCGCAGTCGATGCCTAACGCACCGCAGTCTTTTTTTCCGTCAGCCTTATAGGCTTCAATGGCTCTGTCCGCGCCGACATTGTAAAGACGGGCGCCTTCCGCCATAATCACTTTTGCTTGCTGCTCGGTAATTTGTTTGCGCTCCAGGGCATCATTGACGGCGTCGCGCAAGTCTTCAACCACGTCTTCCATTTTTGAGTCGACGCCACCCTTGTTCAGATATTGTCCCTGAGCGGTATTGAACAATGCCACCTGGCCGGCCTTCCAGATAAGTTCGCCGTTTGCCGCATTGCGCAGTTTTTCAAGCTCGTTTTTAATGTCGCCCAGTTTGCTGTTGGCAATGTATACGGTACTGCCCGGGCGGTCGAGAATGTCTGTGACGTCTTTTTTTATGCTGACGCTTTCTTGCGCATTGTAATAATCCTTGGCGCTTTTATATGAAGAACCTTGCGTTTGAGTGTCCGCAGCATAAACGCTTTGCGGAACCGCAGCAGCCAGAATGACTGCCGCCAGGGCGAGTTTGGACAACAGCAGCAGGGCTTTCCCTGTGCTTTGCAGCTTGCTGAATATGTTAGTCCGCTTCTTCATGACACGTCCCTACGTCCTAAATTATTTGTCCCGTCCGGCCCATCTCTTTAATTTGTTGTTCAAAGCGCCGGCGCTTTTCCATTGTCTGCCTAACCAGGTTTTCTCACTGAAAGCCGTCTTTTCATATACCCAGCCGAAACCTCCGGTAACGATACCGACCAGCATCTGTCCGACCGCCTTCAGATTCTGCTGGAACTTGGCGTCAACCTTGCCGCCGATAATCGCTGAAGTAAGCTGTTGCGAAACCTGCATACTGCCGAAAATCAGAAAGCCGATAAGCAGCAGACACATAACCGTAATGCTGAAATCAAGCATATGCATTTCCGGATCTTTGGGGTTAAATACCGCAGGCTGTTCGCCGATTAAGGCCACCATTGCCATTAAAACCGTCGCCAGAATAATGGAGAAAGCCATCATAAATGCCGCCGAGTTCATAATGTTGGCAAAACCGATGTTGGTCCACTTTCTTGTCGGGCCGAAAGCATACGACATAATAAAGATGGGCAGCAGCAAAATCATCATTCCGAAACGGAAAATACTGTCAATCAGATAAAAGACAAAACCGCAGGAAACCACGATAAAGATAAACCAAACCAAGGCGCCGATGACAAACGGCAGCAACCCGCCGTTGGCCATGGCGGCCAAAGCGACTCTCTTGCCCATATCCAGACGTTCTGCCACATTGCAAATCATACAGCCCATCATATCCTGGATTCCTTGCGGAAAACCGTCCAGGGTAGCCTGCATTCCGGTTGTCATTTGGCAGGCGATTTCCGTATTTTTAAAGGTAACTTCTTCTCCCAGAACCAAAATCTTGTCCTGAGTAACCTGAGACAACGCCAGTATTTTGGCTCCAAATTCCAAAAAGGCTTCATAAATCGGGAAAATCAGCGTGTTGATGACATACAGCAGCATTCCCGAGGACGAGGCCAGAAAACCGCAGAACAAGCATAAAAAGGCTTTGCGGACGATTTCATTCCAGACTTCTCCCGGGCTGTCTTCCGTGACCGAACTGACGAATTTCATGATACGCAGAGCCATCCAAACGGCAAAAGCAATCATAATCAGGCTGAGAGACCCGGCTGAGAGCTGTTCGTACATTCCCATGACCACTTTGCCGATGGTCTTGTATACCGGTTCCAAAACCGCCTTTTGCCAACACTCGGCACGCGACTGTTCAATGGCTTCTTCGGCCTCGGTGCCTTTGACTGCCTGCGTAGTCTTGTCAGAACAGGCTGACAGCAGAAAAACCGCCGCTGCTAACATTATCAGCAGTTTTCCCCATTTTTTTATGTCAATTGCCCTAATCATCTGACGTTCCTTGTTCCGTTTGTTCAAGCGGCAAATGCCGGTTATTTGTTGGTCTGGTTCAGTTGTTTAGCCAGTTTGGCATTGTTCTTGTTTGAACCGCCTTTGCTCTTGTTTCTTCTGACGTCGGCCAGACTCTCCTGTTCCCGGGGTTTTGCTCCGGACAGTTTGTTTTGGTAATGGCGCGTCCGGTTGGCCTTTTCTTGGGCCGACCTTTGAGCGCGCGGCTTTTCTCCCCTGCTTTGAGCGGCTGCTGCAGCTCCGGCTGTATCAGCGGCATTTCCGGAATTTTCCGCAGTCTGGTTTTCATTGCCGTTTGTTGCCTGTTGAGTATTGGCGTTTTCAACTTTAGTCTCGCCTTCAACCTCAACTTCGCTTTCAACCGTTTCCTGATTCGGATTCTCAGCCGGTTTCCCGTCCGTTGAGCCGCTTCCGCCAAAACGGTTGGTGCTTTGGGTTTGGCTTGAGTTTCCTGTCGTTGCGCTGCGCGAATTCCGTCGTTGTGAATTACGTCCCGCATTCTGAGCGATGGTCGGACGTCTTCCGTTTTGTGCGGTGGATGACGTTCCGCTTCCGTCTGCTTCGTTGGCAGAATCGGCGGGAAGGAACAGATTCTCGTTGTCATCACCCTCAATTTCGTTATTGCCGCCCTGACTGCCGGAAGTATTGAAACGGCTTCTTAAACGGCCGGGAGTGCTGGTAATGCCGCGCCAAAGTTTTTCGCCGCCTTCTTTAATTTTGTTGCTGGCAGCTTCGCGAACCGGTTGAGTAACTTTCTTGCCTGCGCTGAGGGCCGCGCTGTAGCCCATGGTACCGACGCCGACACCGAGGTTCTTCATACCGCCGCCGGCCATCTTGTCGGCCAGAGCTGAAGCCTGTCCGCAGAACTTAAAGCCGAAAATGCAACAGATAATCAAAATGATGAAACCTAAGCTTGAAATGTCAGTCAGTTCTTTTAACCGGTCGTCGTCTTGCGTGTTAATTGCATCGTAAATCAACTGCAAGGCACCCAGATTGTCTTGTCGGCTGGCGAATTTTTTACATTCGGCGGATTCTCTCCATAATTGGCCGGTAGAAGCCTGAACCTTGTTTGAGCTGCACAGCTCGGTCATTCTTTTTTCTTGTTCGGCTGACAATGTTACCGCTTTTTCCGTACGGGCATCATCACTGACCGCAGTTTGCATCAATGCCGTGTCCACCAGCTGAATGTTTACGCTGACCACCAGCCCCATAAAGACAAAGACAAAGAAACTGTTAAGCAGCATACTGAAACCTTTTGCCGTATATCCGGCCGTCAGCTTAAACGGCCAGCAGGCAATCAAGAACGGCATCAGGGCACCGATAATACCCAGTTGTACAACGGCATCAATCAAGTAGAAACCAAATGCCAAAGAGAGCAACAGACCGAAAGCAGCCAGCAGAAAGCCCTGGATAGCCATCTGAAAACCGTTGCCGAAATCAAAGCCGCCGATACCGACCATTTTATGTCCGCCGATACACATCAGCGAAGAACCGATGGCCTGCATAAAGGCGATTTCCTGTTGAACTTGGGCGATAAAGCTTTCCAGTTCTCCGTACAGTACCGAAGTGTAATATGTAGTTAAAACTTCGTTGCCCTGAGTTATTGGCGCAGAGTCGGTAATAAACAGCAATTCTTTGCCGAAACCGAGACCTGCTATCAACAGCGGATTGATAATATAAGTGTAAACCTGATCAACATAATTCAGTAACAAAAAGGCAATGATAAACTTAAAGCTTTGCTTGAGCAGATTGCCTAAAAACTTTGGCGCGTCCTGTTTGGTCAGAGAACTTACGTGAGCCAGCGTCTGAACCGCAATCCACAAGCCCAGTCCCAAGGCGATGAGCGTTGCGAACGCTCCTGCCAGCTTGGTCATAGAAATTGTTGCCATCTTGTCTGCGGCAACATAAATGACCGAGAACAACGGGCAGAAGAAACACTGGCGATAGCGGTAAAGTTTTACCGGTAAGACTTCGCAGCCTTTCCAGTTGCCTTCCGAGGCATAGTTCGCACTGTAGTTTTCGCCGTCTTTGTTTTTGACCACAACCCATTTTTTGCCGGAAGCGTCTTCAAACATTTCTTTTTCGACCAGCACTTTTTCTTCCAGATAGGCATTCACTTCTTCAAAAGATGCAGATGAAAGCAGGGCGTTTAACTGTGCGTCTGTCCAGACGATTCCTTTCAAAGTATGATAATAGGCCGCATCTGCAGTCTCAGAACCTCCAACATCACCGATAACCCAAGCTATGCCAGCCACACCTTTATAAAAGGTTTTGCCAAACCACGCGCCGATACCGTCGCCGTACATGGCATCCAGATTAACGTCTTTTTGCGTTTCGGTAGATTGAGAGATATTGCCCATATCTTTCTGGTCTTTGGTGAATTTTTCAAATTGTTCCGGCGTTAGGTCATCGGCATAGCCGGCAAAAGACAAATTTGGCAGTCCGACGGTTAGTGAGAGTGCCAGAAATAATATTCCCCAGATTTTAGTGCCGTGTATCGTCATCGTCGTCCGCTTTTCTAAAAGGGTTGCCCAATACTTTAAATGCCAGTAAAAAAGCCATCAAAACTAATATCAGTGCTGTAATTCGGATTCCCCTGCTGGCCAACAGGCTGAACAGGTTAAGATGATAAGCGGCGACAAATGCCAGTAATACTGCTATCGTAATCAGCCAACTTTTAATCATTTTATCAAAACCCTTTTCCAGCTTCTTATTACATCATACCATAAAAATTATTCATAAATTGTTACAGTTTTTTGATTTTTTCTTTGTCTGCCGACTAAAAAGTGCCGTTTTTTAGATAGTTGACGTCTTTTTCTACAACCTTTGGATTATTAAAGATATTCCAATGCAGATTGTTTGTTTTAATTACGGCCTTGGCACCCGTAAATTTCTTTTCCTCGGTAACGGAGGTTTTATGGCCTTTGGTGCCGGTGAGAGCTTCCATTGCCCGCTCCACTGCGGATTCGCTCAAAATAATCCCGGTCTCGATTTCTCTCGGATACGGCGGTATGACTTCGATTCGCCGCTGTCCCATTTCGGCGGCCATCGGTCCCAGAATAAAGCCGAGCAATTTGTTCTTGCTGAGGCGAACCAACAGCTTGCTGCCGTGATTCTTCGGCGCCACTTCTACAATTCGTCCGATTTTCAGGCGTTTGCGCCAGGGACTTTCCAGGCTGAACAGCGCCTTTAAAACGATTCCGCCGATTCCGCTGGTTACAAATGAAACTTTGTTAACGTCTTCCTGGTGATTTAAAAAGAAGTCAAGCTGTCGGACATGTCCTTCAATGCGCTTTTGGGTCGAAGGGTAGTTGACTGCCGCCACCATAAATCTGTCTTTCAGAACTTCCCTCCACAGCGGTTTAAAAACGTTTTTGGATTCGCCCAGTCCCGGAATCATAATGACCATATGTCCTTTTTGCCGCGCCAGTTCATATGCTTCTATATATTTGATAAAAGCCTTGCGGCATTCCTCAAACGTGCCTTCATGCCTGCGGATGTCCCAATTGTCCAGCAGCCGGCACTTTTTAGAAGTATAATTTCTTTGGATTCTCCATTTCTGGTAAAAAAAGACGTCTTCCCAGGCATGGCCGCCGCCGAAGGTAAAAAAGTCGCTTTTCATGATTCGGGTCTCCTGATTCGGCTAAAGTTTTCCAACTCCGCTGGTGTTTGGAATCGCGGTAATGGTAACGCGTGCCGTGTCGCTGTTGTCTATTTCGATTAAAATCTGTAGTGCGCGATTCCCGCGGACATAGGTCATATGGCTTATTTTTGCGCGTACAGTGGCAACCTCTATCCATTTGAGCTTCGGCATTTCCGATACATAAAAGTCAAAAACGCTGCTGGCGTTGTAGGGTGCCGTAAAGACCAGGCTGCCGATCCAGTTTTCTCCGCTGCCGAGAGCGCTGGTCTCGTCTAAATCAATATAAGCCTCGCTGGGAAACGGCACATCGGGAAAATGTGCAAATGCGGGAGGAATCGCAGAGTCGTCGACTCCGCTCAGAGTCGGGCGCTCAGAAGCACAAGCCGAAAGTATTAAAACTAAAGCCAATGCTAAGATGTTGTTTTTTAACATTATTACTACCTTGTTTCTGTTGTCGAATATGCTATATTGAACCTAAGATAGCGCAGTATGGTTAAAAAAAAGGAAATAAAGAGATTATTTCCGTTTCAAATTTGTTCAGATAAAAAAATACAGTTTTTCAATGAATTGTAAAAAATGTAAAAAAAAATCAAAATTTTTTAATTTTTTGTGTTGACATCTGCGAAATATCATCATATAACCCACATCACCGACAGCGAGCAAGCTGAACAATCACTAGCGAGTTGGCGGTAGTTATAAAACAAGTGAATAAGTAAAGTAGAGAGGATACGCAGGCAGTAATTTGTAGCTGTAAGAGATATAAATTAAGTCTAAGTATCTGAAATAAAGGAACCAAAAAATTCTTTAATTGAGTAATTTAGACAGGGTCGAATGAGACATTTAATATGAGAGTTTGATCCTGGCTCAGAACGAACGCTGGCGGCAGGCTTAACACATGCA
>ERZ779869.4467-NODE-4467-length-9964-cov-3.431931_pt1 | contig 9964 bp, 9 predicted proteins | sample MGYA00511557_ERZ779869 | MGnify/ENA primary metagenome ERZ779869 (study PRJEB29588, sample SAMEA2154620) | human gut metagenome | biome: human gut; feature: human-associated habitat; material: faeces | place: Denmark | collected 2008/2010 ...
ATTCATCTTCATGCCCTCCTTACACCTTTTCCTGCACCTTGCGGCCAAGGAAGCCGGTGGGCTTGAACAGCAGCACGATGATCAGGATCGCAAACGTAACGGCGTCCTTCCAGGCGGAAAGGCCGATGGCGGAAACGAAGCACTCGCACAGGCCGATGGCGATGCCGCCGATCATCGCGCCCGGAATGGAACCGATGCCGCCCAGAACTGCGGCAACGAAGGCTTTCAGGCCCAGCATGGAACCCATGGTGGGCGTTGCCTGCGGGTAGGAGCAGCAGTACAGCACTGCGCCGATACCGGCCAGCGCAGACCCCACCGCAAAGGTGAAGGAGATGGTGCTGTTGACGTTGATGCCCATCAGGCGGGCCGCATCCATATCCTCGGAGACGGCGCGCATGGCCTTGCCGAGTTTGGTCTTCTGGACCAGGAAGGTCAGCACGAGCATGGACAGCACAGTGACCACCAGCGTGATCACGGAGGTCAGGCCCACCGGCACTTTGCCGAAGTAGAAGGTCCTGGCTTCAAAGTAGGACGGGATGACCTTTGCACCGGAGCCCATCAGCAGCTCCGCCGTATACTCCAGGAAGAAGGACACGCCGATGGCCGTGATCAGCAGCGAGATGCGGGGCGCACTGCGCAGCGGGGTGTAGGCGACCTTTTCGATCACCACGCCCAGCAGGGTGCAGGTAATGACGGTGGCGCAAACAGCCGTCACCGGGCCAAGGCCCAGCTGGTTCATCACGAACCAGGACATGTACGCGCCCACCATAATGACATCGCCGTGGGCAAAGTTCAGCAGCAGGATGATGCCGTACACCATGCTGTAGCCCAGTGCGATCAGTGCATAGATGCTGCCAAGGGACAAGCCGTTGATCAGCTGGCTAAAGAACACTGTCATGGTTGGATACTTCCTTTCTTTGCGGCGTTTACACTTTTTGATATAAAAAACGGAGAACGCCTGACCAGAAAAAAGCTGTTCCGGCGTTCTCCAGAAAATCATGGGGTTTGCTCTGTGCGGGCGGCTCCATCACCGGTGGATGGAACGGCGCGGATCAGAACATTTCCTTCAGCACGGGGGTTGCGCCGTCGAAGCACAGGATAGCGGTCTGCTTGACGGGGTTGTGGTGCTCGTCGAAGGTAAAGGTGCCGGTGATGCCCTCGATGGTGCCGCCGGCAATGGCGTCGATGACGGCCTGCTTGTACTCGTCAGAGCCAGCCTCGAGACCCTGCTCCTCAGCTGCCTTGATGCCGTACACAACGGTCATGGCTGCATCGTAGCCCAGAGGTGCAAAGCCGTTGGGGTACTCCTCGCCGTACTCAGCCTTGTAGGCGTTCTCAAAGTCGGGGTTGGAGCCCTTTGCGTAGTTTGCGCAGAAGTAAGCATCCTTCAGCTGGTCGGCAGTAGCGTAGCCCTCCAGACCATCCCAGCCGTCGCCGCCCAGGAAGGGAACGTTCAGGCCAACGCTCTCGGCCTGCGCAAGGATCTGACCCACGTCCTGATAGTAGTTGGGGCAGAACACCACCTCGGGACCCTTGCCCAGAATGGTGGTCAGCTGGGTCTTGAAGTCCACATCGCCCTCGGAGTAGCTCTCCTGATCGACGACGGTGCCGCCCAGGCTCTCGAACTCGGTCACGAAGTTCTCGGCCAGACCCTCGTTGTAGTCAGCGCCCTTCAGGAAGATAACGGCTGCCTTGGTGTAGCCCAGCTTCTTGTAAGCGTAGTCAGCCATCTTGATGCCCTGGAACGGGTCGGTGAAGGTTGCACGGAACACGTTGGCATTCACGGTGTCGGTCTCGGCATCGTAGGTGACAGCCTCGGCAGTAGCGGAAGCGGTGACCATGGGCATATTGTAATCGGCGCTCTCAGCGGCGACAGCCAGCGTCGGGGTGGTGGTAACATCGCCCACCAAAGCGGTGATGCCCTGATCGCACATCTTGGTAAAGCAGGTAACAGCCTGCGTAGCATCGCCCTGCTCGTCCATGGTGATGATCTCCAGCTGCTTGCCGTTGACACCGCCATCGGCATTGACCTGCTTCATGTACAGGCTTGCGCCGTTGATAACAGCCAGACCGTAAACGGAAACATCGCCGGTCATGGGGCCCAGAACACCCACCTTGATGGTGCTGCCGGAAGCGGCAGAACCGGCAGCGGAACCGGCTGCAGAACCTGCAGTGCTGGCGGCAGTATCGCCGCAGGCAGTCAGGACACCGGCGGCAGCAACCACACCGGCAGCGGCCAGGAACTGACGACGAGAAATGAGCTTTTTCATAACGATCTCCTCCTTCGGAGTATTTGATCTATTGGAATAGCCTTCAGGATAAAAACGGAAGCAAGGCCCTTCCCCTCTAAAGTGGCCTTGCTCCTGTTCTTATCTGTTATTATAGCTATCTGGGTTCAAATCCGCAATTCACAAACCGTCCATACTTTTGGGCGCATTTTCTCGGCTTTGTTGATACTTTATACAAAAATTAAAGCGCGATTTTGTGCACTATTTCAAATTGTTCATTTTGTTTATCTGTGAAATGAAATGGATTCACGGGTTGCAAAATGGTTACAGGGTTTCCATCTCGGCGTCGGCGGCAAATTCGGCAAGCATCAGATTCTTCAAGTCGCTTTCAACGCGAACCTGACCGAATGCAGAGCCGCAAAGCTGCTTATGTATTTCTCCGCCGCGGTTGCCCGCTCCGGAAATTCCGGCGTAAAGAAAGTCCGCACAAATGCCCTGGGTAAGTGCACGGAGCGCTCCCGCCGCAGCGTCAGGCGATTCATTGAAGTTAAGTGCTCCACCGCAGCGTCTTTCGCGGATCTTCAGATCTTCTCCGAATAAAATCAGCTCCGAACGGCTTCCGCCGCCGTCGATCGCCGCAAAAAGCTTCATCAGCTTCCGTATGTATCAACCAGATACCGCCCGGTCTCATAAACCAGACGCGTAGCTGTCGGCTTAAGCGCTTCGGGGATCCTTCTGAAAACGCCAAGCTCAAAGTTGAAGTCCCCCTGATATCCGATATCCTTCAGCGCTCTGACCGAGTCCGCCCAATCTATTGTGCCGAAAAACGGAATGGTGTGAAGGTCGGTCTGACCGATATTATCGTCAACATGCGTTGCCTTGAGGCGCGAGCCGAGCTTCTGAAGCTGCTGACTTTGAGGCTTGAATGCCATGCGGTTGGCATGACCGAAGTCCCAGCAAGCGCCCACATAAGGCGAGCCAAAGGAATCAACAAGCTCGCACAGCTCATATGCGGTCACTCCGAAGCGGCGGTACATTGAATTCTGCGTCAGGTCTGTCATGTTCTCAAGGGCAATCCCGACCCCCAGCGCCGACGCCTGTTCGACGTATTTGTCATATATTTCATGATTGTACGCTATGTTGCGACCGATATCGGTGGGATCGGAAAAATCGGTCACGGGGTGAGCCACCGCCCACTTAACGCCAAGCATTGCGCTGATCTCGATACATCTTTTGGTGGTTTCGATAAACCATTCGTTCTGCTCGCAGCCCTCGTCGGTCGGAGCAAGCCCCGGCTTGTTCTTCGCATAGGGAATGTGCGACTGCCCGAAGCGAATGCCGAGCTTTGCCGCCTCGTTTCCGATACGGTCAACAAGGAACTTCCAGTTTTCGCCGTTAAGCTCTGTTTCATTCCGCTGCATCGGGCACATACAGAAATCCATAACGTCAAATCCGTATTCATGGATCTTTACCATGCTTTCAAGATACGCGCGGTCACCGTTCTTTTTGAAATCATAGAACAGGTTGGTCATAGTTGAAACGTCCATTTTATATCTCCTTATCAATAGAAATCAGCTTACTTTGACTTACGTCTTTTCGCTGCGGTCAGCGTGTTCTGCATAAGCATTGCAACGGTCATGGGTCCAACGCCTCCCGGCACAGGAGTAATATATCCCGCTACCGGCTCGACAGAAGCAAAATCAACATCCCCGCAGAGCTTTCCCTCAGCGTTCCGGTTCATCCCGACGTCAATGACCGTCGCCCCCGGCTTTACCATGTCGGCAGTAACAAGACCCGCGCGTCCCACGGCGCTTACGAGTATGTCGGCGCGGCGTGTGACCTCGCCGAGATCGCGCGTTCTGCTGTGGCAGACTGTAACCGTCCCGTCGGCGGCAAGCAGCAGCGCCGCCATGGGTCTGCCCACAATATTCGACCGTCCTATGACCACGCACTCACGCCCAGAGATCGGAATATCATAGCTGCGTAGAAGCTCCATAATACCCGACGGCGTACAAGGAAGTATCTCGCTGTCCGAAAAGCAGAGATGCCCCGCGTCAAGATTTCCGAATGCGTCCACATCCTTTTCCGAAGCTATCGCCGCAATTGCCCCCGCCTCGTCAAGCCCGCGCGGTATCGGAAGCTGAAGCAGAATGCCGTCCACCTCATCGTCATTGTTACGTTTCTCTATTTCTTCAAGCAGAGCCTTGTCGGATATGTCGGCAGGCAGATGGCAGCATTCCGAAAAAAAGCCGACCTCCTCGCAGGCGCGCATTTTGTTGCGCACATAAACCGCCGACGCGGGATCGTCCCCTACCCTGATAACCGTAAGACTGGGGGCGCGCCCGTATTTTGCTGTAAATTCCCTGCTGCCCTCCAGGACACGCGCTCTGACCTCAGTCGCAACCTTGCGCCCGTCAATAATAATTGCCACTTTGACCTCCAAAAACGCAGGTGACGCAGCCGCCTCGGTGCGCAAAGCCCTGCCTCCGATGACAGCTCCGTCACCCCGCGATATTTTTATTTATTTATTTTCCGTTCCATCCGTGGTGTTGTCACCCGGATCGTCCTTCTTTTTTGGCTCTTTTTCGCCGTTATCATTTTCAAGCAGGCTTGAATAATCGCTTTCGACCGCTTGTTCCGCGGGCTTTGAGGATGCTTTTTCCGCCGTTTCCGAAACTTCGGCGGTTACAAACACAGGATAACTCCCCGCCTTTACTGCCTTGATGCGGAAGACCAGAGTCAGCGCAAGTCCTACAATGAAGCAAAGCGCAGCCACAAGCTGAGAGATACGTATGCTTCCGAGATAGAGGCTGTCGGTTCTCAGTCCCTCAATAAACATTCTGCCAAAGCCATACCAGGTTATATACCAAAGAAAGACCTCACCGTCAAATCTTTTCTTCTTATAGCACGCATTGATGATAAGAAAACCGATAAGGTTCCACAGTGACTCATAGAAGAAGGTGGGGTGCGCCGTCACGGTAGAGTACCAGGTATCCTGCCTGACCTCCATGCGGAAACGGTAAAGTAAGGAATTTTCCGCAGGAACACCGCCAAATGCCTCGCCGTTGAAGAAATTACCCCAGCGACCGAGTATCTGGCCTATCATAACGCCTGGGGCGATCATATCAAATGACTTCTGCCACCTGATCTTTTTGATCTTGCTTACCACAAATACTGCCAGCGCGCCGCCGATTATAGCACCGTAAATGGCTATTCCGCCCTGCCAGATGGCAATGTAATCCAAAAACGTCTTGTACGAGGCTGCATTTCCGTTGCCCACTATGTCAAATATGACATAGTATATCCTCGCGCCGACAATAGCTGTTATAACGGCGTAAATGGCAATGTCAAGCAGGTCGTCAAGAACTATGCCCTCCTGCTTTGAGCGGTGCCATGCGTATAAAAACGCAAGAATGATTCCAAGCGTTATTACGATCCCGTACCAGCGGACCTCAATACCGCCTAAGATCGGAATTGTAAACGCAACCTTGTTGATCGTGAACGGCTCGATGCCAAGCCCCGGGAATGCAATTGTTACCATGAAGATACCCCTTTGTTCAGAAAAATATCAATATATCTATGACCGATGCTCAGCCGTCGGTCAGACTTCCGGATCCGGAGAGCGGTATCGCCTCACCGAGATAAGTAGGCAGCGGCTGAAGCTGCGCGGTAAAAAAGTCCTTGAATCGCGCCAGATCCTCACGCAGGTCACGGTATGCCTGACCGCGGTAGGAACGCAGATCAGCGCTGACGCCGTAAGCCTCAAGCCCCAGCTTGCGCGCAATGTAAAGTGCGCGGTACAGGTGATACTCCTGAGACACGATGATTATCCGCCCTGCGCCGAAGATATCCCGCGCACGGTAAATGCTCTCGTAGGTGGAAAAGCCCGCGTGGTCGCAAAACACCGCGTCTGGGTCAATACCCGCCTCCACCGCAAGGCTCTTCATGACGTTCACCTCATCGTAATCAACTCTGCCGTGATCCCCCGACATAAGCAAACGGTCAGACGCTCCGCTCTCAAAAAGCGAGATGCCTGTCCTGACGCGGTCATAAAGCATATCAGACGGTGAACCGTCGTCGCGTACACCCGCGCCCAGCACCAGAATGCAATCCACATTTTCAAGCTCTGACGCCGCGCCGGCAGAGATCACCCTGCTGCGTGACGATGCCACCATAGCTGCGCTGACAGCAAAAGCCGCAAAAACAACCATTATTGCGGCAACAAGGCAAACCACGGCGCACGAGCATACAGCGCGCCTCAGCTGTCTGCGTCTGAGACTTTTTTCGGAAGCTGTGATAATCCTTTTCTCCTTTTTCATCATCCGCCGCACATTCCTTGCCAGATTTTTTTCTTACCTAATATTATAAGTCTGCTTTTCCCCGCTGTCAATAGACAGAATGTAAAGAAAATTAACATGGCGAATCATTTGACCAAAAAAAAACGGCAAAATGAGCACATATACGCACATCAACGAAAAAGATCGCGCAAAAATGGCTTCCGCGCAAGCCGCACTGATGCGCGGCTTGCGCGGAATAACCAAAGCATATATCGTCGGGAAATTATTTATCCAGTCCGAGCTTATTTACAAGCATATCCACCGCACCGTCAAGATAGGCGGTCTTGTCGTCCATAAGCTCAAGCATTCCCTTGTCGCAAAGCGCGGCAAGGCGGCTGTCAAGCGGCATACGCGCCAGCAGATCGTAACCGAATTCTTCCGCGATCTCATCAATGTGGCTGTCACCGAAAATATTAATATGCTTTCCGCAGTCGGGGCAGACCGCATAGCTCATATTTTCAACAAGACCAAGCACCGGAATATCCATCATCTTTGCCATGTTAGCCGCTTTCGACACGATCATGGAGACCAGCTCCTGAGGGCTTGAGACGATTATTATGCCGTCAAGCGGTATCGTCTGAAATACGGTAAGCGGGACATCCCCCGTTCCGGGAGGGCAGTCCACAAGCAAAAGGTCGATATCGTGCCAGATAACGTCCGTCCAGAACTGCTTGACCGTTCCGGCGATCACCGGACCGCGCCACACGACCGGGCGTTTTTCATCATCGAGCAGAAGGTTGACCGACATCAGATCTATTCCCGTTTTTGTGCGGGGAGGGATAAGCCCGTGCTCATCTCCGGTCACATCCTCATGGATCCCGAACGCCTTGGGGACTGAAGGACCGGTAACATCGGCATCCAGTATGCCGACATGGTATCCGCGACGCTGCATAAGCACCGCAGTCATACAGGTAACAAGCGATTTGCCCACTCCGCCCTTTCCGCTGACTACGCCGACAACCTTTTTTATAGAGCTGAGCGCGTTAGGCGCTTCGTGAAAATCCTGCGGCGCGCTCTGATGACCCTTTGAAGGGCAGTTGGCGGTGCAGCTTGAGCAATCATGCGTACATTCTGACATTTTATTCTCCGTTTCTTTTTCTGAAAGCAATGTTCAGTCGTTATTTGTATATTATAGACCTTTATTGCGGAAAAATCAAGTACCCTGTGACAATCTTCTCTCGAGGTCGGGAATGATATCCTTTGAGCGTGACAAAAAGCGGTCGTATACCCGCTCGTATCTGCCGTCATCCCTCAACTCAATGACCCGCGAGCGGCCTGAAAGCGGCTCGGCGACAAAGAGTATCCAGACGTATATCCCCTCTTCCCTGCGTCTTTTTTCAAGATATTCAGTCGCGTCGTTTATAAGCTCCTTGGGAATATTTTCCGCCTGGATATGGCTTGAAGCGCACCTTCTGCCCGCAAGTGTGTAGTATTTCAACCCTCCTGCGGCAAGCTCTTGAACCGGACGCGAAAGGTCGGCAAAGCAAAGCCCGCGGCGGCGAAGGTCGTCCTCGTCGATCGAGTGCTTTTTTATCACACCCTGAAGCAATGGCTTGTCGGCGGGATCGAACTTTGCCGACAAAAGCGACTGCGTATCCATGTAGACTGAACGGACAACAAGTATTTCTTCATCGTCTGTGACCGCCACTCCGTCGGCAAGCGCAAGACGGTATGCCGCCAGCGCGCAGGAGCTTGCGGTCATGTTGAAGCAAAGCTCCTGCGTAGCAGGAAGCGGTTCTGCGGTCGGATGATGGTCGATGACCGCGGCGACCTCTCCTTCAATACACGATACATGGCAATCCACAAGAATGACCGCACCGCCCGCCACGTCAAGCGTCGTGGCTCTCAGCCACTTGTCTGTATCCACCCCATGCAGAAGCATCACCTTGCGAGGTATAGCGTCCGGCGCATCTGCGGTATCCGGCAGCACGGGAACGGAATCCATGCCAAGGCGAGAGAGCCACCGACTGACAAGGTACGCCGAGGCAAGCGAATCAAAATCCGCCCCCTCGTGTCCGACAACGTACAACCGCCGACCCGAATACTTATTTTTAAGCTCCGAGAAAATGCCCATACCCGCCTCCGACTTCTTTTAATGACAAAATTATATATCAAAAGGCGCTCTGTGTCAACAAAAGTATACCTCGGATGAAAAAAATGATATCCGACTTTCCACCTTTTTTCGATATTTTTTCATCAAAGGGCTTGAAAAAAAACGGAAATCGGTTATACTATTATAGATAGGTAAAATTTGATTAATGTCTCACCCACGAAAGGAAGCTCATTGATGAAAAACGAAAAAAAGCTCGAAAGGCTTGAAAATTTTGAAGGCGTCGCCGGACCTGTACTTACAATAGTCATGGACGGCGTGGGACTTGCTCCCGCCGCTCCCACAAATGCAGTTAGCCGCGCCTTTACCTCCACACTTGACGCTCTTATGTCCTCCCGCCCGATGGTAACGCTGAAGGCTCACGGAACCGCAGTCGGTCTGCCCTCGGATGACGACATGGGCAACAGTGAGGTCGGTCATAACGCTCTCGGCGCAGGTCAGGTCTTCGCTCAGGGCGCAAAGCTCGTGACACAGTCGATAGAAAGCGGAAAAATGTTCTCCTCCTCCACATGGCAGGAGCTTGTCTCCAATGTAAAAACAAGCGGCGGAACGCTTCACTTCCTCGGCTTGTTCTCCGACGGCAACGTACACTCCCACATCGATCACCTGAAAGCAATGATAAGCGAAGCCAAAGCCGAGGGCGTGCGCCGCGTGCGTCTGCACATCCTGCTTGACGGCAGAGACGTCGGCGAGACCTCCGCTCTTGAATACATCAACCCCTTTGAGGATTTCATTTCCGGACTTCGCGCTCCCGATTTTGATATAAAGATCGCCAGCGGCGGCGGAAGAATGAAGATCACAATGGACCGTTACGAGGCTGACTGGTCTATGGTAGAACGCGGTTGGCATACTCATGTACTTGGCGACGCACGCATGTTCGGATCTGCTGCCGAAGCTGTAAATACACTGCGTGAAGAGACTCACGCTATCGACCAGGATCTCGATCCGTTTGTTATTGCAAAGGACGGCGCTCCGGTCGGAACTGTCGAGGACGGCGATACCGTTATCTTCTATAACTTCCGCGGAGACCGCTCGCTTGAGATCTCCCGTTCCTTTGAAGAGGGAGCTTCGTTCGATAAATTTGACAGGGTCCGCGCTCCGAAGGTGTACTATGCAGGAATGCTCGAATATGACGGCGATCTTCATATCCCGTCACACTATCTTGTAAAGCCGCCCGAAATTTCAAATACTCTCGGCGAATATCTTACCGATACGGGTATCTGTCAGCTCGCTATTTCGGAAACTCAGAAGTACGGCCATGTTACCTACTTCTGGAACGGAAATAAATC
>ERZ779869.4469-NODE-4469-length-9963-cov-6.265846_pt1 | contig 9963 bp, 9 predicted proteins | sample MGYA00511557_ERZ779869 | MGnify/ENA primary metagenome ERZ779869 (study PRJEB29588, sample SAMEA2154620) | human gut metagenome | biome: human gut; feature: human-associated habitat; material: faeces | place: Denmark | collected 2008/2010 ...
GGCGCGCCTGCCGCAGCCATCGAACTGCCGGACGGGCGGCTCGTCACCGGCAAGACCTCCGGCCTGATGGGTGCGTCGTGCGCCGCGCTTTTGAACGCGATCAAGCTTTCCGCCGGGATCGACGACCGCGTGAACCTCATTTCCCCGATGGTTCTCGCCCCCATCCAGCATCTGAAGATCGAGCATCTTGGCAACTCCAACCCCCGCCTGCACACCGACGAGGTGCTGATCGCGCTGTCCATCAGCGCCGTCACGAACCCGACGGCAGAGCTGGCCATGGAGGCGCTGGCCTCGCTTCGCGGCAGCCAGGTGCATTCGTCCGTCATTCTCTCCTCAGTCGATGAAGGTATGTTCAAGCGCCTCGGTATGAATGTTACGTTCGAGCCCGTCTATCAGTCACACACGCTCTACCACAAGTGAGGTATCGATACCATGGAACATCCCCGCAGTAAATTACCCGCCGTACTTGTTGTTCTGTTCTGCATTGCGCTGCTGGCCGGTGTCGGCGTGCTTCTGTGGAAAACGCTCCCGGAAAAGCAAGAGCCTGCCCAGGCCGAGGCAATCCAGACAGACGGCGTGTTTTCCTCCGAGCCAACGACCGTAGAACCGGAACGTGAAGAACCCTATGAGGGTGATCTTCCCGGACAGGCCGAAGCCGCGCAGCCGGAAAATCCAGACGAGCAGCCGCAGGAGAATCCGGAAGATCAGAATCATCCGGAGGTACCAGATAACATGACAGTCTCTGCTGCCGGACAGACAGCGCAGGCGCTGCTGGATACCATGACGGACGACGAAAAGCTTTGGCAGCTGTTCTTTGTAACGCCGGAGGCCATCACGAACGTCGATACTGCTACCGTAGCAGGCGAGACGACGAAAAAAGCGTTGGAGCAATATCCGGTCGGCGGCATCGTATATTTTGCGAAGAATCTTGAAGACCGCGAACAGACTGTCGCGCTGCTGGAGAACACGCAGTCCTATGCAAAAATCCCGCTCTTCCTCGGCGTAGATGAGGAGGGCGGCACCGTCAGCCGCGTCGGCAGCAACCCGGAAATGGGCGTACCGTCCGTCGGTGATATGCGCTCGCTCGGCAAGCAGCAGGACCCTGCTGTGGTCCATGCTGCCGGCCAGGACATCGGCGGCGGCCTGCACGCGCTGGGCTTCAATCTGGACTTTGCCCCGGTCGCAGACGTCGCGCAGGGCGCGGACAGCGTCATCGGCAGCCGTTCGTTCGGTTCTGACCCGGAGTTGTGTGCGTCGCTGGCCGGTGTCATTGTCAAGAGTCTGCGCGCCGAGGGTATCGTCTCATGCCTTAAGCACTTCCCCGGCTATGGCAGCGCCACCGTTGACGACCACAACGGCACCTCGATCGTCGAAAAGTCCCTCAGCGAACTGGAAGCCTGCGATCTGATCCCGTTCCAGTCGATTATCGCTGCGGAGGGAAGCGTCCCGTTTGTCATGGTCTCGCATCTGTCCTACCCGAGCGTCACCGGCAGCGACACGCCTGCCGACCTGAGTTCGTCCATTGTAACGGATATCCTGCGCGACAAGCTGGAATATCAGAATGTCATTATCACCGACTCGCATTCCATGGCCTCTATCACTGACCATTATTCCGCAGGCGATGCTGCCGTCAAGGCACTCGAAGCCGGATGCGATATGATCCTCATGCCTTCTGATCTGCAGGCCGCATTCGATGCTGTCAAGGCTGCCGTCGCCGACGGAACGCTTTCGCAGGCCCGCATCGACGAGAGCGTTTTGCGCATTTTGACCGTCAAAGCGGAATATGGTATCATTTCCTGAACTTTTGCATCAATCAAACTTCACCGAAAGGATGTGCGCATCATGTCCGCTGCTCCAAATAAAAAGCCCTCCCTTGCGCTGGGCCTGATTTTGATCCTGCTTCTGCTTGCCGCTGTCATTTTCGGCGGAATATGGGTCGTACAGGCGGCGTTTACGCCGCGCATGTCCGACGCAAAGGCTGCCGCCGAGGCAGGTTCCACACCTGCCAAAGAACCGACTGTACAGGCTGAACCGGTGGTACAGGAGCCGGATCCGCAGAAGCAGCCCGCACAGCAGCCTGCGGAGCAGACAACGGAATCCCGCGTAACGCTCATGGCACTGGGCGACGATCTGATCCACAACTGCGTCTATTGGTCCGCCCAGACGCCGGAGGGCGGCTATGATTTCACATCGTTCTTCGACGATATCCGCCCCACCGTCCAGCAGTATGATCTGGCCTGCATCAATCAGGAGACGATTCTCGTCAAGGACCGCAGCCTGATTGAAAGCTATCCGGTTTTCGGCTCGCCTATTGAGGTTGCCGATGCGCTGGCCGATGCAGGCTTCAATGTTGTGACCTTCGCCAGCAACCACTGCTATGACAAAAAGGAAACCGGCATCACGGATACGCTGTCCTATTTCCACGAAACATACCCGGAGATCACCACGCTCGGCATCCACGACACGGAAGCAGACGCGGCGGCGATCCCTATTGTCGAGAAAAACGGTATCCGCATTGCCATGCTGAACTTTACCTACGGCCTCAACAATTCCATGCCCGAAAAGCGCTGGATGGTTGACACGCTCTCCAGCAGGGAGACGGTCTGCGGCCGCATCGAGCAGGCAAAGCAGGAAGCGGACTTTGTCATTGTCTTCCCGCACTGGGGCACGGAGGATACCTTCAGTCCGGACAACGACCAGCTTACCTGGGCGCAGGAAATGGCGGATGCGGGCGCTGACCTCATCATCGGCGGACACACACATACGCTCCAGCCGGTCGAATTGCTCACGGCAGCGGACGGGCGCGATGTGCCGGTCTATTATAGCCTTGGGAATTTCCTGTCGCACCAGAAGGAAAAAATGAACCTGCTCGGCGGCATGGCAAGCGTCACCATTGTCAAAGACGCGGACGGGACGCACGTTTCGGAATACGATCTTCAGCCGACCGTCAACGTCATTCTCCGCAATGCGAACACCGGCTGGTACACCTACCGCCCGATGCTTCTGGACAGCTACAACAGTGATCTTGCCGCCCAGAACCGCTTCTCCGAATGCACCGTTGACGCCATGTGGGCGCTGTATGAGGATATCACAGGATAAGAAAGAGCCCCGGTTTCCGCTGTGGAAGCCGGGGCTTGCTATAATTTTGGAATCAGTCCGCAAACAGCGGAGTAGAGAGATAGCGGTCGCCGGTGTCGGGGAACAGAACGACGATGGTCTTTCCCTCGTTCCCGGGACGCTTGGCAAGTTCGACAGCTGCGTGAAGCGCTGCGCCGGAGGAAATGCCGACCAGGACGCCTTCCTTTCTGCCGACAAGTCTGCCTGCGGCAAACGCATCTTCGTTGGAAACCGGGATGATCTCGTCATAGACCTTTGTGTCGAGCACATCGGGAACGAAGCCTGCACCGATACCCTGAATTTTATGTGCGCCCGCGACGCCTTGAGACAGAACGGGAGACGAAGCCGGCTCGACAGCAACGACCTTCACGGACGGATCACGGCTTTTCAGATACTGACCGACGCCGGTAATCGTGCCGCCGGTGCCGACGCCTGCAACGAAGTAATCGACTTTACCGTCCGTATCCGCGTAGATTTCGGGGCCTGTTGTCTCGATATGGGCCTTCGGGTTTGAAGGATTGACGAACTGGCCGGGCACAAAGCTGTTCGGAATCTGCTTTGCCAGTTCATCTGCCTTGGCGATTGCCCCCTTCATTCCCTTGGCGGCCTCTGTCAGCACAAGTTCCGCACCGTATGCCTTCATAAGCTGGCGGCGCTCAACAGACATGCTCTCAGGCATGACGATGATGATGCGGTAGCCTCTGGCTGCTGCGACGGAGGCAAGGCCGATGCCGGTATTGCCGGAGGTCGGCTCGATGATGACGGAGCCGGGCTTCAGCTGGCCGGAGGCCTCCGCGTCGTCGATCATCTTCTTTGCGATGCGGTCCTTGACGGAACCTGCGGGGTTAAAATACTCAAGCTTGGCCAGAATTTTGGCCTTGAGGTTCAGTTCCTTTTCAATGTGCGTGAGTTCAAGCAGTGGAGTCTTGCCAATCAGCTGGTCAGCGGACGTGTAAATGTTAGACATATTCAAAATCTCCTTTATGATGTTATTAAAATGAAAGCGTCGATCTGGTTTCTCTGTCACATTTCCACTCGACATCGGAACGCGGCGCGCGAAAAGACGATTTGCTGCATATGCGGCCTCATTTCTTTGGAACTAAAATAGTATGTTGGTTTCTTTCATCGGATGACAGTATCCTACCACACATTGCCTAGCTTGTCAATAGGTTTTTGATTTTTTCCTGCGTTGCAACCGGAGCGGATTTATCGTATAATGAGAAAAATAGGAGGGCTGCACGATGAACAAGTTCTGGGGACATCTGAAGACGATCACACATCACCGTCATCTGGTCATGCGCGGCTGCTTTCGGATGGGACTGATCTGGCAGGGACTGACGCACGACCTGTCCAAATACTCACCTACCGAGTTTTTCGCGGGTGTGCGGTATTATCAGGGCAACCGGAGCCCCAATACAGCTGAACGCGAGGCAAACGGCTATTCTCTGGCGTGGATGCACCACAAGGGCCGCAACCGGCACCATTTTGAATACTGGACGGACTTAAGCCCCGAGACGCGGACCTATGAGCCGGTTGACATGCCGGTAAAATATCTGTGTGAAATGGTCGCCGACCGGATTGCGGCCTGCAAGACGTATCAGGGCGCAGCCTATACCGACGCATCCCCGCTGCAATATCTCGACCGGGCGAATGAATCGCGGCTGGTGCATCCGCAGACCATGAAGCGGCTGCGCTTTCTGCTCGTGATGCTCGCCGAACACGGCGAAGAGGAGACGTTCCGCTTTATGCGCGAAGTCGTTCTGAAGGGAAAATCGTTTGCAGAAGAGTCTCTCGCGCCCTGAGCGCAGAACTCATATCCGATTTTACGCGCTAATGTTCTGTATATTTTGTGCATTATAACGAAATTTGCCCATCGGATTTCAACCATTTGTGAATAGCTGACAACGATTCTTTGTAGTATAATACAGACATACCATCTGTCCGGATTACCCAAGGACAGATAACATGTAAAGGGAGGATACTATGAAGAAACTGATTGCACTTCTGCTGGCGGCATGCCTGATGCTGGGCCTTATGACCACAGCGTTCGCAGCAGACGAGAAATCCAACGACATTGTGATTCTGTACACCAACGACGTGCACTGCGCCGTTGACGACAACATCGGCTATGCCGGTCTGGCTGCTTACAAAAAGGAGATGCAGGCCGCGTATAACTACGTTGCGCTCGTTGATTGCGGCGACTCCGTGCAGGGCGACGTCATCGGCACGCTGTCCAAGGGTGAATATCTGGTCGATATTATGAATGAAGTCGGCTATGATTTTGCTTCCTTCGGCAACCACGAATTTGACTACACCCTGCCGCAGCTCCAGAAGCTCATCGACAAGGCCAAGTATCAGTATCTTTGCTGCAACCTGACCTATACGGCCAAGGACGGCAAGGGGCTGACCGGCTACAAGGCGTATGAGATCAAGACCTACGGCGACACGAAGGTCGCTTTCGTCGGCATCGACACGCCCGAATCTTTTACCAAGTCTACCCCGACCTACTTCCAGGACGCCAACGGCAAATTCGTCTATTCCTTCGCGGAGGGCAATAACGGCGCTGACCTTTACAACAAGGTGCAGGAAACCGTTGACGCTGCCAAGAAGGACGGTGCGACCTATGTCGTCGCCATTGCGCATCTGGGTATCGACGAATCCTCCGAGCCGTGGCGTTCGACCGATTTGATTGCCAACACGACCGGCATCGACGCTGTGCTTGACGGTCACTCCCATTCCACCATTGCAATGGAACTGGTCAAGAACAAGGACGGCAAGGAAATCCCCCTGTCCTCCACAGGCACGAAGCTTGTCAACATCGGCAAGCTGACCATCTCCGACGGCGTGTTCACCACGGAACTGGTTTCTGACTACGCGGCCAAGGACGACACGACCGACGTATTTGTCAAGTCCATTCAGGAGAAGAATGAGGCCCTTGTCAACACGGTCGTTGCCAGAACCTCCGTTGACCTGACCACCAAGCATTCAGACGGAACCCGCGCAATCCGCAACCGCGAAACCAACCTCGGCGACCTCTGCGCCGACGCTTACCGTGCAGTCTCTGGCGCTGATATCGCGCTCGTCAACGGCGGCGGCATCCGCGCCGATATCTCCGCGGGCGATATTACTTACGGCCAGATCATCAAGGTTCATCCGTATGGCAACGCACTCTGCGTCGTCGAAGCAACCGGTCAGGAGATCATTGACGCGCTGGAATGGACAGCCCGCAACACCATGGCGACTTTCTCCGACGGCGAGAACGCTATTGGCGAAATGGGCGGCTTCCTGCAGGTTTCCGGTCTGAAGTACACCATCGACACCACGGTCAAGTCTTCTGCCAAGGGTGACGACAAGTCCATGTTCGTCTCTGTTGACGGCGCTTACCGCGTCAAAAACGTCAAGGTTCTGAAGAACGGCAAGTATGTCGATATTGACCCGAAGGCTACTTACACAGTCGCGTCCCACAACTACATGCTCAAGGATTCCGGCGACGGCATCAATATGTTCGCCGACAACAAGCTGCTGCAGGATTCCGTCATGCTGGACAATCAGGTTCTGATCAACTACATCAAGGACAGTCTGGGCGGCGTCGTTCCCGCTACATATGCCGCTCCGCAGGGCCGTATCACGGTCATTGCCACCCCGTACACCGACGTGCTCGACGGCAACTGGGCAGTTGAAGCTGTCAACTACGTCACGGACAAGAACTTCATGAAGGGTCTGAGCGAGACGACCTTCGGCCCGAACGGTGCGCTGACGCGCGGCATGCTCGTAACCGTTCTGTACCGCATGGCAGGCTCTCCCGCTGTGACTGGCAAGGTCAGCGAAAAGTTCTCCGACTGCACAGACGGCAGCTGGTATGCCGACGCCGTTCTGTGGGCAAGTGCAAATGGCATCGTCAACGGCTATGAGGACGGAACCTATAAGCCCACCAAGGCCATCAACCGTCAGGAAATGGCCAAGGTTCTCTACGGCTACGACAAGGTTGGCGGCAAGAACGCCGAGGGCATCACAGAAAAACTTACCTACACCGACGTTGATGCGATCGGCGAATGGGCGATTGAATCCGTCACCTACTGCACCGCCGCCGGTTATCTGGCCGGCTCCAACGGCGCGTTCAACCCGACGGGCACTGCAACCCGCGCAATGGGTGCAAAAGTCCTCATGAACATGACCAAGGAAGCTGCATAAGCATCCCTGCCTCGCACAAGTAAAACAGCGCCCCGCCTGTTCATTCGGACAGGCGGGGCGTTCAAGCATATCAAAGCAGTGCAAGACTCGCAGTATTCTTGTAGTACATTGTGTTTCTTTTCAATGCTGCACTGGCACGGGTGTAGTTTTGCTTGACAGACCGCAGAGAATATGTTATTTTATATTTAGTAATGCAAAATACTTAGAAATGCAGGGATAAAGCAAATGGACGAACGGTTTTTGCAGCAGCTGAAAAAGGGCGTGCTGGAGTTTCTGGTTCTGCAGACGATCTGCCGGGGACCGACCTATGGCTATGAGTTGATCGCGCAGCTTGGCAGCCGCTCCGGCGGGCTGTTTACGCTCCGAGAGGGAACGCTTTACCCGATCTTATACCGGCTGGAGGACGACGGACTGATCGAAGCGGTCTGGCAGCAGGAATCGGGCCGTGCGGCTCCGCGGAAGATTTATTCCGCAACGGAAAAAGGCAGAGAAGAAAACGAACGCCGTCTTGGCCTCTGGGCTGAATTCCGAACGGCAGTGGACCGCTTTTGCGGGGAGGATGCAGAGCATGAATGAAAAACAGTTTGCGCGCTATCTGCGCGCCGTCCGGCGTCGGCTGACGTTGCCGAAGAAGATGAAGGACCGGGTGATGGATAATCTGCGCAGTTCGATCAACGAACGGCGTGAAGCTGGGCAGACAGACGCGGAAATTCTCGCTGCGCTTGGCTCTGCGAAACAGGCTGCGTCGGAACTTACCGCGCAGCTGCCGGGCTACGCGTTCCGCAAGAGTCCATTGCGCTTCATCTGCCTCGGCGCAGCGGTGCTTGCTCTGCTGGTTGGGCTTTTGAAAACCGTCACGAATTTGCGCGGTTTTGCGTCCATCGGTGTCATCGGCGGCGCGGACGGGCCGGTCGCCATCGTCGTGGGCGAAGCGGCGCAGGGGAAGCTCCACACCGCGTGCTCGTCGCTGCACTTTGAGATAGTCGACCACATCGACTGGCGCGTCGGCTTCCGCGAAACACCGTGGGAATCGGGAACGTTCGCGCTTATCTAACTACTTTTTCTGCGCTTTTCGGTACTCCGTCGGCAGGACGCCGAAGGCCTTGTGGAATTCGGAGGAAAACTTGCTCTGGCTCTCGTAGCCGACGGCGCGCGCGACCTGCGCGACGTTCTCGTCGCCCTCGAGCAGCAGCTTTGCCGCGTGCTGCATGCGGTGCTCGCGAATGTGCGAGGCGAGCGAGCTGCCGTAGACGGACTTGAAGAGCGCCTTCATCGTCGAGGGGTTCATCAAAAAGCGGCGCGACAGCTCGTCGATCGTCACGCGGCTTGCAAGGTGCTGCGTCAGATAGTCGTGCACGGCGCGGATGGTCTCGATCTGCTCACTCGTGCCGCCGCCCTCGTACACCTCGGCGTCGAGCGGGGGTAGGTGCGGCGCGCCGGTGGCGGCCTTGCTCTCCTCCTCGGGACAGGAAATCTCCATCGTGCGCTCGATCATGCGGTGCAATAGCTGCGCCTGCTCGCTGTCCGACGCGCGGTAGTAGACCTCCTTCCCCACGCGGCGCGAGACGAGAAGTCCGCCCTCACGCAGCTGCCTCAAATGGTGCGACACCGCGGGCGAGCTCATGCCGACCATCGCGGAGAGGTCGATGACGCACTCCTCGCAGTGGCACAGCAGCCAGAAAATGCGCACGCGGCTGCTGTCGGAGAGCTGCTTGAACACGTCCGCCACGGTCTGGAAGCTGCCGATCGTCTCCACCGATTCCTGCAGCTCCCGTATCGTGCCCTCGTCGCTGTGCTGGTGGGGTAAATGCACTTCGCTCATCGTTGTTCCGCCTTTCTTTTTGGGGCCTGCGGGCGCGTCCGTATCCCGTTTGGAAGTTTGTTTCGCCCGAACGGAAGAGACATGCGTGCAGCCCTTGACTTTTGCCTTTGCGGACATTATAGTACGGTCATCAAGATTAAACAAGCACTTAATCGTTAAATATTTTGTGCCGAAAAGGAGAAACATACCATGAAAAAGACCTATCAGATCGAAGTCGACTGCGCCAACTGCGCCAACCTTATGGAAGAAGCCACCAAGAAGACCGAGGGCGTTGCCGACGCCGTCGTGAACTTCATGACCCAGAAGATGACCGTCGAGTTCGCCGAGGGTCAGGACCCCAAGGCCGTGATGAAGGCCGTCCTCAAGAATTGCAAGAAGGTCGAGGACGACTGCGAGATCTATCTGTAAGAGAGCTTCTCCCTCTCACGCCCCGGACGAACGCACCGGGGCGCTTTCTTAGGCAAAATTCAAATTCTCCCCCTTCAAGGAGGTCATCTTTATGACGAAAAAGCAAAAGAAGATGCTTTACCGCATCCTGATCGCGGCGGTGCTGTTCCTCATCGCGAAATTCATTCCCACGCCGATGCTCGTCTCCACCGCGCTCTACTTCGCCGCCTATGTCACCATCGGCTACGACATTCTGCGCAAGGCATGGAAGGGCATCTGCAACCATCAGGTGTTCGACGAAAACTTCCTGATGGCGGTCGCCACGATCGGTGCCATCGCGCTCGCCATCTATGAAAAGAGCGGCGACTATGCCGAGGCCGTGGCGGTCATGCTCTTCTACCAGATCGGCGAGCTGTTCCAGAGCTACGCCGTCGGCAAGTCCCGCC
>ERZ779869.4478-NODE-4478-length-9951-cov-5.356609_pt1 | contig 9951 bp, 8 predicted proteins | sample MGYA00511557_ERZ779869 | MGnify/ENA primary metagenome ERZ779869 (study PRJEB29588, sample SAMEA2154620) | human gut metagenome | biome: human gut; feature: human-associated habitat; material: faeces | place: Denmark | collected 2008/2010 ...
GAACACAGTCCCGTGCGGGCAGCACCATGGTCAGTGGTCCCGGCCAGAATTCCTTCGCCAGCTCATAGGCCGCCGCAGGTACGTCGTGGCAGAACAGTTCGATCTGCTCCGCGCCGCAGATGTGCAGAATCAGGGGGTTGTCCTGTGGACGACCCTTGGCTTCAAAAATTTTCGTCACGGCTGCTTCGTCCAGACCGTTTGCGCCCAGACCGTAAACCGTCTCCGTGGGGATCGCCACCAGCTCCCCCCGGCGAATCAGGTCAGCCGCAATTTGGGGCGTTTCCGCGTCCAATGCGGACAGAAGAAGTGTCTTCATCAATACACCTCCAGTTGAAATAAGGGGCAAAGATGGGCAGCCGCTTTTGTTCGCGGCTGCCCATCTTTACAGGGTAAAGTTACACGGTGGGCTGGTTGGCAGCCTCGATGATCTTGACAAACTTCTCGGGAACCAGAGACGCGCCGCCGATCAGACCGCCGTCGATGTCGGGCTGTGCCAGCAGCTCGAAGGCGTTCTTGTCGTTCATGGAGCCGCCGTACAGGATGGAGATCGCACGGGCGTTCTTGGAGGAGTACAGCTTGCGCACCACGGTACGGATGTTCTCGCAGACCTCTTCCGCCTGATCGGGAGTGGCGGTCAGGCCGGTGCCGATGGCCCAGATGGGCTCGTAGGCGATGATGACCTTGCGGATCTTGTCCTCGGGAACGCCAGCCAGACCCAGCTTGATCTGCATGGTGATCCACTCGGTGGTGATGCCGCTCTGGCGCTGCTCAAGGCTCTCGCCGCAGCACATGATGGGGGTCAGACCGGCGTTCAGAGCAGCCAGAACCTTGGCATTGACGTCGGCGTCGGTCTCGCCCATGGCGCGGCGCTCGGAGTGGCCGATGATGACGTACTTGCAGCCGGCGTCCACCAGCATATTGGTGGCGATTTCACCGGTGTAAGCGCCGGAGGCGTTGGCGTTGCAGTTCTCGGCGCCGATGCCTACCCGGGTCTCACGCATGGCGCGGACAGCGGCGGGAATGCACACGGCGGGAACGCACAGAGCCACGTCGCACCAGCGGCCCTTGGGCAGAATGGCCTTCAGCTGGGTCATAAACTCCTTGGTCTCGGAGGGGGTCTTGTTCATCTTCCAGTTGCCGGCAATAACGGTCTTGCGGTATTTTCTGTTCATGATTCCATTTCTCCTTTTATTGATAGGGATGTTAATAGAAACTCGATTCCCGGATTACTTATCTTCCAGGCAGGCGATGCCGGGCAGCTCCAGACCTTCCAGGAATTCCAGAGAAGCGCCGCCGCCGGTGGAAATGTGGGTGATCTTGTCGGCAAAGCCCAGCTGCTCGCAGGCCGCAGCGCTGTCGCCGCCGCCGACGATGGTGGTGGCGCTGGAATCTGCCAGAGCCTGCGCCATGGCGATGGTGCCCTTGGCCAGAGTGGGATTCTCAAACACGCCCATGGGGCCGTTCCAGACGACAGTCTTAGCGTCCTTCACAGCGGACGCGAACAGAGCGCAGGTCTTCTCGCCGATGTCCAGACCTTCCTTGTCGGCGGGGATGGCAGCGGCGTCAACGGTGGTAACGTCGATGGGGCCGTCGATGGGGTCGGGGAAGGAATCGGCAACGACCACGTCCACAGGCAGGAGCAGCTTGACGCCCTTGGCTTCCGCCTTGGCCATCATGTCCTTGCAGTAGTCGATCTTGCTCTCGTCCAGCAGGGACTTGCCAACAGCGTAGCCCTTGGCGGCCAGGAAGGTATAGGCCATGCCGCCGCCGATGATCAGGGTGTCCACCTTTTCCAGCAGGTTATTGATGACATTCAGCTTGTCGGAGACCTTTGCGCCGCCCAGAACAGCGACGAAGGGACGCTCGGGGTCGGACAGGGCCTTGCCCATGATGGAAACTTCCTTCTGAACGAGGAAGCCGCTGACGGCGGGCAGATAATCGGCCACACCGGCGGTGGAAGAATGGGCGCGGTGGGCAGTGCCGAAAGCGTCGTTGACGAACACGTCCGCCAGAGAGGCCAGAGCCTTGCTCAGCTCGGGATCGTTCTTGGTCTCGCCCTTCTCAAACCGGGTGTTCTCCAGCAGCATCACGTCGCCGTCCTTCAGCGCGGCGGCCTTGGCCTTGGCGTCCTCGCCTGCCACGTCGGCGGCCATGATGACTTCCTTGCCCAGCAGCTCGCTGATGCGCTTCGCCACGATCTTCAGGCTCAGCTCGGGCTTCCATTCGCCCTTGGGCTTGCCCATGTGGGAGCAGAGGATGACCTTTGCGTTGTGGTCAACCAGATACTTGATGGTGGGCATGGCGGCGACAATCCGCTTGTCGGAGGTGATGACGCCGTTCTTGGTGGGAACATTGAAGTCGCAGCGGCACAGGACCCGCTTGCCGGCTACGTCGATGTCCTCGATGGACTTTTTATTGTAGTTCATGATAACTCCTCCATATTCTCGGGAGGTCACTCCCGCATTTTACCAAAGTCGCGCAAATTGGGAAACGACAGCTGACGCAGTGCCTCGTAGACGGTGACGGCAACCGCATTGCTCAGGTTCAGGCTCCGGGCATCCGGACGCATGGGAATGCGAACACACGCGTCGTAGTGCGCCCGAAGGAAGTCCTCCGGAAGTCCCTTAGTCTCCTTCCCGAAAAACAGGTAGCAGCCGTCGTGAAAGGCAGCCTCGGTATAGCTCCTCGGCGCTTTCGTGGACAGGCACCACATTTCCTCCACCTGATTCTTCGCGAAGAAGTCCTCCAGATTTTCGTAGTCCCGAACCTCCACCATGTGCCAGTAATCCAGACCCGCACGGCGGACGGCCTTTTCGGAGATGTCAAAGCCCAGCGGCCGGATCAGGTGCAGACGGCAGCCTGTTGCGGCGCAGGTGCGGGCGATATTGCCGCAGTTCTGCGGTATCTCCGGTTCCACCAGAACAATATTCAGCATACGCATCACCCCGGTGGCAGTCGCGTCGGACTGTTTTCTCAAAATCCGCTCGTCTTCTATTGTAAGTCAAACGGGCGGTAAAATCAATCGGAAAAAATGTTAATTTTCAACTTTTTTATAGTATTCACATAAAAAATGGACATTGGGGCAGAATTTTGTGAATAATGCAGAAACTTGCATAATTTGTGCCGTTTTTTCGGAAAAATCCCCGCCGATGCAGGAAAAAACGTTTCCAAAAAATCAACCGGAAACCCGGACAAAATCCCGGTTCCCGGTGAAATTTCGCTACATTATGGTTTAGAGCAGTTTTTCCTTGTTCCGCAAGGGAAATCCGTTATTTCCCCACGCGTCCGTACAGCTTTGTGGCAGCGTAAATTCTCGCGGCCAGAGCGTCGGAGTCAAAGCCCTTTTCCGCGCGCCACGTCCAGTTGGCGCTGGACAGCGTACCGGGAAAGTTCATGCGAGCTTCCTTGCCCAGTTCCAGATAGTCCTGCATCTGCACCACGCACAGCCGGGACACGGAACCCATGCAGCCGCGAATCATGCCCCGGATATAGCCCTCTTCCCGGTTCAGTCCGAGATAGGTTTTCGCGCAGGCCACATCCTCCGGCGCGGCTTCGTCAAACCACTGCTTCAGGGTCACGTTGTCGTGGGTGCCGGTGTAGCACACGGAGTCCACGGGGTACAGATGGGGCATGTAGTCGCTTTCCTCCCGGGAGTCGAAGGCAAATTCCAGAACCTTCATGCCGGGATAGCCGGAGTCCTGCTGCAACTTCCGCACCTCGGGGGTGATAAAGCCCAGATCTTCGGCAATGAATTCCAGATTGGGCAGAGCCTGCTGAATGGTGCGGATGAAGTCCATTCCGGGGCCTTTCACCCACTTGCCGTTCCGCGCGGTGGTATCTCCTGCGGGCACCGACCAGTAGCTTTCAAAGCCGCGGAAATGATCCAGACGGATAACGTCGTACAGCTTTCCGGCGGCCGTCAGGCGCTGAATCCACCAGAAATAATGAGTCTGCGCCATCTTTTTCCAGTCGTAAATTGGGTTGCCCCAGAGCTGACCGTCCGCGGTGAAGGAATCCGGGGGGCAGCCCGCCACCTGTTCCGGATGGCGGCTTTCGTCCAGCTGGAAGAGTTCCGGATTTGCCCACACGTCCGCCGAATCCAGCGGCACGTAAATGGGAACGTCGCCGATGATCCGGACGCCCTTGGCATTGGCGTAGCTGCGCAGCGCCTTCCACTGCCTGTCAAATTCGTACTGAACAAAGTATTGCAGCCGGATCTCATCAGACAGCTCCCGGCGCTTTTCCGTCAGCGCGTCGGCCTTGCGCAGACGCAGGGCTTCCGGCCAGTCCAGCCATGGCTTGCCGCCGAGGGTGTCCTTCAACGCCGTGAACAGAGCATAGTCTTCCAGCCAGTTCCGGTTCTGCTCCACGAAAGTCTCATAGGCACCATCCGGCGTGAAGCGCTGAAACGCCAGCCGCAGCACGTTCATCCGATGAGCGTACATGGCTCCAAAATCCACCCGCGCCGGATTGCTGCCCCATGGAATGTTCTGGATTTCCTCTTTTTTCAGCAGTCCCTCGTCTGCCAGCCTGTCCAGATCGATGAGATAATGGTTGCCCGCGCAGGCGCCCAGAGACTGATAGGGGGAATCGCCGTAGCCGGTGGGAGTCAGGGGCAAGATCTGCCAGTACCGCTGTCCGGCCCTGACCAGAAAGTCCACAAAGGCATAGGCGTCCTTCCCCATGGTGCCGATGCCGTAAGGGGCCGGCAGGGAGGTAATATGCATCAAAATTCCGCTTTCGCGCATTGCAATGGTCTCCTTAATTGATACCGCTTTACGTTCTTATCGAAAAACAGCATCTGTGATATGTGATCGTTCATTAAAATGCTCAATTCAGAATTGAGCATTTTAATGGATTATCAGTGTGAAATTTCCCGGATGCTCTCCCGGGAGAGGATCTCAAAGGGTACCGTCTCGTGACAGGCGGGCGCGTTCCGCTCGATATTCCCCAGCAGAATTTCCACGCTGCGCTTTGCCAGCAGGGAAACGGTCTGACGGACGGTGGCCAGTCTCGGCACCAGGAAGCTGCTCAGCGGCAGGCCGTCCACGCCCATGACCGACACGTCCTCCGGCACCTGCAGGCCGTTGTCCTGCAAGGCGCGGATGGCGCCGATGGCCATCACGTCGGCGGTGGCGAAAATCGCGGTGAACCGGCATCCCTTATCCAGCAGCGCCTTGGTCGCCTGATACCCCGCCTGATAGGAATAGCGCACGCCCTGATAGTCCCGCTTGAGGTCGAAGGGGATGCCGTGGGCAGTGAAGGACTGCATACAGCCCTCGTAGCGCAGACGGCTGGTGTCGGAAATGGCCCGGTCGCCGCCGATGATGGCGATACGGCTATGTCCCAGACGAATCAACGTATCCATGGCGCTGCACGCGGCCTCCCGGTCGTCGGTGGAGACGCTGGACAGGTTGTCAAAGGACAGCATGGAGGCGTCGTTGGTGACCACGACACAGGGAACGTCAATGCCCCCGAAATCCCGGATGAAATTCTCGTTGTTGCCGCCGAGGAACAGGATGCCCAGAGGCTTCTTTTCCCGGCACAGCTGCGCGGCTCGGTGCACTTCGTTTTCGTCCTCGTCCATGTAGTCCACCACCAGCTGGTAGCGGGTCTGGGCGATCAGGGTCTGGATGGACTCCACCATCTCCCCGAACAGCTCGTTGCCGATACCCTTGACCACCACCAGAATGGTGGTGGAGTGGTGCTGCTTTAGCTGCTTGGCGTTGACGTTCAGCTGAAAGCCGCTTTCGGCGGCGGCCTCCAGGATTTCCTGCCTTGCCCGCTCGCTGACGTTGGGATGATTGTTCAGCGCCCGGGAAACGGTGCCGACGGCATAGCCGGTCTTTGCAGCCAGATCTTTGATTGTCATGGCATCCGCCGCCCCTCTCTTTTCGGAATCTTTGAAATGCCCACCGGCTGTTTACACGGCCGGTGGGTATAAAATCAGTTAGAAGAGATTATCCCTTCACCGCGCCGGCAGCGACGCCCTTGATGATGTACTTCTGGCAGAACAGGTAGACAATGATGATGGGCAGAATGGCCATCATGATGACCGCCATGGTCGCGCCCAGATCCACGGTGCCATAGCTACCCTTCAGGTACTGGACGTGGATGGGGATGGTGCGGTACTTGGTGATGTCCAGAACCAGATACGGCAGGAGATAGTCGTTCCAGACCCACATCAGTTCCAGAATACCCACGGAAATGAGGGTAGGCTTCAGCATGGGCAGCACCACGTTGAAGTAGGTGCGCACGGGACCGCAGCCGTCAATGGACGCCGCTTCCTCGATTTCCAGAGGCAGGCTCTTGACGAAGCCCACGAACATGAAGATGGCAAGACCCGCGCCGAAGCCCAGATAGATCACGGGAATCGTCCAGGGGGTGTTCAGCTTCAGGGAGTCGGCAGTGGAGGTCAGGGTGAACATGACCATCTGGAAGGGGACGATCATGGAGAACAGGCACAGATAGTAGAAGAACTTGGCAAAGCCGCTCCGCACCCGGGCAATGTACCACGCCGCCATGGAGCAGCACAGCAGGATCAGCGCCGTGGAAACCACGCTGATGAACAGGCTGTAGCCCACGGACTTGAGGAAGGGGTAATTGCCGAAGGTCATACCCTTGACATAGTTGGCAAAGCCCACGAAGCTCTCCGAATTGGGCAGGGCAAACACGTCCAGATTGATGGCATTGTTGGACTTCAGGGAGTTGACGACAACCTCGTAAATGGGCATGATCCACACAAGGCAGATCAGCACGAAGGCAACGGTCAGCACCGTGCTGCCGGCGGAATACTCTTTGGTTTTCATTCTGTCTTTACGCATCACTGCTGCACCTCCTTGCGGCGGGTCGCGGCCTGCTGGGCAATGGCCAGAACGGCCACCAGAATAAAGAAGATAACAGCCTTTGCCTGGGCAACGCCGTGCCAATTCTTATTGATGTTGTAGGTGGAGTAAATGTTCAGCGCCAGCAGCTCTGTCTGGTTGAACTTCGCGCCGTTCTGAATAATGCTGGGCAGGCCGCCGGTCAGCGCCAGGTTCTGGTCGAACAGCTTGAAGGAGTTGGTCAGAGTCAGGAAGGTGCAGGTGGTGATGGAGGGCATCACGTTGGGGATGATGACCCTGAACAGCGTCTGGCTGCCGCTGGCGCCGTCAATTTCGGCGGCCTCCAGCATGTCTCCGGGAACTGCCTGAAGTCCGGCAATGTAGATGATCATCATATAGCCGATCTGCTGCCAGGCCACCAGAATGACCAGACCCCAGAAGCCGTAGGTGGCGTTGGCGGTGAGGTAGGTGGAATAGTTCCGCAGAATGCCGTCAAAAATCATGCTCCATATGTAGCCCAGCACCACACCGCCGATCAGGTTGGGCATGAAGAACACGGTGCGAAACAGGTTGGAGCCGCGCATCTTCTGGGTCAGGGCATAGGCGATGAAGAAGGCCAGCACATTGATCAGGAGAATGGAGACCACGGCAAAAAATGCGGTGTTCTTGAAGGCGTTCCAGAAGCTGACGTCCGTCCAGATTTTGGAATAATTCGTCAGGCCGACCCATTTGGCATCCTTGGGAATATTGAAGGTGCAGAAGGACAGGTAGATGCCCTGCAAAAACGGCCAGACGAAGCCGATGCAGAAGGCAGCGAACACGGGGAGGATGAACAGCGGCGCCCACCGCTGAATGGGACGGCGGATCAGTCGGCTGTTCAGCCCGGCGCCGTCATTTTTTTTGCTCAATGAGATTCCCTCGCTTTCCTGTATTGTATTTTTATTATATTTGGCTGCTTACCAAAATAACCGTGTCAGAACGGAACTGCGTTCCGGTGCTGCCGCGCAGGACAGGAGGCTGCATCCGCCCAAAAGCCGACGTACCCTCCCACCCTGTGCAGGCCGGGACATTCAAAGGGGCGGGCTTACCGCCCGCCCCTCTGGGTTTCAGTTGTGGTGTGCCGATCAGCCGTTCACAGTCTTGTACTCGATGGCCCAGCCGTCAACGAAAGCGGTCTTAACAGCTTCCCAGTTGGCGTCGGTGGGATCAGCGGAGTAAGCGGCCAGAGCGGTGACAACGGTAGCTCTCCAGGAGTCCACGTTGGGGGTGTAGTTGAACGCCCAGGTCACAGCGTACTTGCCGTCAGCCAGCAGCGCGTTGCCGTCAACGATGAACTTGTTGGCGGAAGCAGGGCAGTTCTTGAAGGGAACAGCGCCCAGCTGCTCGACCAGGACAGCGGATGCGTCGGGATCGGTGACCAGCCAATACAGGAAGTCCAGAGAAGCCTGGATGTCCTCTTCCTTGGCCTGGCTGTTGATCGCCCAGCAGTTCTCGGTGCCGGAGCACAGGCCGGCCTTCTCTTCGCCGTCAACGCCGCAGTAGATGGGGATCATGGCGATCTCGTCGGGGTTCAGGTTGAACTTGTCGGCGGTCAGGGCCGCATACTCCCAAGTGCCGTTCTGGTAGAAGACAGCCTTGCCTTCGCCGAACTCAGCCTCGGACTGGTCGCCGGTGGCGGTGGACAGAGCGGTGGGGTCAGCGGCGGAATCGGTGATGTACAGATCCCAGATGTTGCGGAAGTTGTCCAGGTAGGTGCCCTTGATCTCGGCGGGCTGCTCGGTCACGCCGTCGTCACGGAACTCATAGTAGAGGGGCATGTTGGCCAGGTGACCGGAGAAGCGCCAGGAAGAGGAGCCGTCCAGGCCGGCGGAGGAGAAGGCGTCGAAGCCCAACTCGGCAGCGCGGGCGTGGATGTCGTCAGCGACGGCCTTCAGGGACGCGAAGTCCTTGATCTCATCCAGAGAGTGACCGGCATCGGCCAGCAGCTTGGTGTTGACGATGATACCGAAGGACTCGTAGCAGTAGCCCATGGCCTTCAGCTCACCGGCCTCGTTGTAGAGGTTGAAGTCGTTGGTGGCCAGCTCGCCGGCGAGAGCCGTTCCGGTCAGATCCAGAGCGTACTCATCCCAGTCCTTCAGGCCGGACATGTTGCCGATGTTGTAGACGGTGGGAGCGCCGTCCTTGCCCATCTGGGCGTTCAGGGTGTTGGAGTAGTCGCCGGAAGCAGCGGTCACGACCTTGACAGGCACGCCGGTCTTCTCGGTGTAGCTGGCGGCCAGACCCTGCAGAGCCTGGTCGAACTCGGGCTTGAAGTTCAGGTAGTAGACGGAACCGGCAGCGGCGGGCGCGTCGGTCTTGGCCTCGGTGGCGGGAGTGTCAACCTTGGCTTCGGTGGGAGCCTTGGTCTCGGTAGTGGTCTTGGAGCCGCAGGCGGCCAGACCCATTACCATGACAACTGCCAGCAGCAATGCAATCAGCTTTTTCATTTGTGTTTCCTCCTATTTTCGTTCCGGCAGAGCCGGATGGTGGTTTGGAAACGATTCCAACGTTTCCATGTCAAAACCATAGCGCACTTTATCCAAAAGTGCAACTGAAATTTTTTCTTTTTTGAAAGTTCTGCATATTCAACAATTTTCGGTGCGCTGTTTTGGTGATTATTTCGGCTATCCCGGGATTTGCGGCCGTTTTTACCGATTTGCAGGCGGCGCCGCCACTTTTTGGGTGACGGCGCCGCGGATGTTACTTCTTATATAAGATGCGAATGGAATTCAGAACGCACAGCAGCGCCACGCCGGAATCGGCGATCACCGCCAGCCACATGGAGGCATAGCCGCACAGGCCGAGGATCATGACGGCCAGCTTCACCGCCAGAGCGAACACCACATTCTGCCACGCAATCCGGGCGGTCTGTCTGGAAATGCGGAGCGCCTGCGGCACCGCCGCCACGTCGGAGGTCATGAACACCACGTCCGCCGCCTCGATGGCCGCATCGCTGCCCATGGCGCCCATGGCGATACCGATATCCGCCCGGCTCAGCACCGGCGCGTCGTTGATGCCGTCGCCCACGAAGGCCAGCTTGCCGTCGGCGTTGCTCAGCAGGCGCTCCACCTGCGCCACCTTATCCGCA
>ERZ779869.4486-NODE-4486-length-9939-cov-5.983306_pt1 | contig 9939 bp, 9 predicted proteins | sample MGYA00511557_ERZ779869 | MGnify/ENA primary metagenome ERZ779869 (study PRJEB29588, sample SAMEA2154620) | human gut metagenome | biome: human gut; feature: human-associated habitat; material: faeces | place: Denmark | collected 2008/2010 ...
TATGCCGTGCTGTTTGGCTTCTAAAACCTTGTGTGTCCTTGTCAACTGATGGTATGGAAAATGTATGCATCACGCCACAAAGCAGCGCAGCCTGAGCCCCTCCCTCTTCCCCCGCTTGCAACCTTTCAAGTCCCATAGTATGATATTCCCATGAGCAAAACAGCAAATATACTTAACTTAATAATATATAACGGGGAAATGTTCCAATGAGCTTATCTGCGGCGAAAAAAAGGGATATCCTCATATGCTGCATAGCGGCGCTGCTGATACTCTGCGCCATGGCCGCCCGCATCCTGGGCAGCCCCGAGGGGGCCCCGGGCCTGGGCTCCATGATAAGGAACGGTATATACATGGGGCTGACGGCGGCATGGGGCGTGTCGGTGCAGAGGCGCATAATTCAGGCCCAGACCCGGCGGTACCTTATAGCTATCGCCCTGCTGATGCTGCTCTGGCTTACGGAGCGGGCTATCAAATATGAATTTAACTTATCCGCCGCCTCGGCGCGGAGGCTGTGGTACAGCTATTATATACCCATACTGCTGATACCTCTGATAACGGTGTTCACAGCAATGTCGCTGGGCAGGCCGGAAAACTACAAGCTGCCGGGCTGGACGCGGCTTCTGTATATACCCACATTCGCGTTTATGGCGATGGTGCTGACCAACGACCGGCACCAGCTGGTTTTTGCGTTTCCGGCCGACGCCGAGATATGGACTGGCGGCAATGCGGCGCACTCTATCGGGTACTTTGCCGTAGTGGCCTGGACGGCGGTCTGCGCCGTAGGGACTATTATTGTGATGATTGAAAAATGCCGCAGGCCAAAAAGCCGTATCCAGTGGCTGCCCATACTGCCTGTGGCGCTGTCGTTTGTATACACCGCCCTTTATGTAAGCGATGTGAAATGGCTTCGCCTTATAGCCGGGGATATGACTGTGTTCCAGTGTCTGGCTATTATGGCAGCGTTGGAAGGCTGCATTCGCTGCGGGCTGATACAGTCCAACACCGGCTATGATGAGCTCTTCGGCGCCACCACCATAGGTGCTCAGATAACCGACCACGGGTTCCGGGTAAAATCCGCCTCCCACTCCGCATTGCCCATAAGCCTCGAGAAAATGGAGCAGGCGTTGGAGGGCCCGGTGCAGCTGGATAAAAACACCCTGCTCAAGGGGCAGGAAATAAGCTCCGGCTATGTTTTCTGGCAGGAGGACATATCGGAATTGCAGGGCGTGCTGGACCAATTTCAGACGGTGCAGGACGAATTGCGGGACACCGGGGACGTACTAAAGGCCGAGGCGGAGCAGCGCTCCTACTGGCTTAAGATCACCGAGGAAAACCGGCTGTATGACATGGTGGAGCGGAAGACTCAAAGGCAGGTCGCGCTGCTTCGGAAGCTTCTCTCCCGGCTCCGTGCCACGGAGGATACCGAGGAGGCACGGCGGCTGCTGGGCCACATTGTGGTGATAGGCACATATGTAAAGCGGCGCAGCAACCTCATGTTCGTGGAGCGGCAGACAGGCACCCTGGAGGCGGCGGAGCTGAGCCTGTGCCTGAACGAGTCCGCTGCGGGGCTGGGCTTATGCAATATAAAATGCACCGTAAGGGCGGACATGGAGGGGCTGCTCCCGGCTGAATGTGGCAACATGATATACGATTTTTTCGAGGCGGCGGTGGAAATGAGCCTCACCTCCCTCTCCTCCCTGCTGTTCTACGCAGGGGAAAGAGAGGGCACTGTCACCTCCAAGGCGGCTCTCTGCTGCGATGAGGACATGGGGGCGCTCTGTTGTGAATTCCCGAATGCTATAATAGAAAAAGACGAGGACGGCATACAGTACCTTACTCTCAGCATACCAAAGGAGGGCGGGGAATGAATTCCATAAGGGAGAGCTTTGACAACCTGCCCGTGGCGGTGTGCTTTTTCGATAAGAGGGGCGTTGTGCGGCTCATGAACCGGCGCATGTTGAGCGTGGGCGCGGAGCTGTTGGGCAGCGGTGTGCAGACCTTGGAAGAGCTGCACCGGGCCCTTGATAACCCGCCGGAGTCCATAGAGCGGCTGGATGCAGAGATGGGGGTATATAAATTTCCAAGCGGTACGGTGCTGCGCTTCGTTGAGCGGCAGATAACCGACAAAAGCGGCGGCAGCTATACGGAGGTCACCGCCTCGGACGTGACGAGGCTTGTAACCCTCCAGCAGGAGCTTAGAAAAGAAAACGCACGCCTTGAGGACGCCAACCTGAGATTAAAGCGGCTGTACGACAGAATGCCGGAGATAGTGCGGGAGGAAGAGACCCTCGCCATGAAGCTGCGGGTACACGACGACATAGGCCATACCATACTTTCGGCCCGCCGGGCATTGAGGCAGGGGGAGAGCATGGAGGCCATACGTGAGAGCGCGGAGGCATGGGAAAGCACCATAGAGCTGCTCTGCCGAGCCAACAGCATGGGGGAGCCGGAGGACGCAATAGAGTACGCCAAGGCCCGGGCGGCGGAGCTTGGGGCGGAGGTCATAGTGGAGGGAAGCGCGCCAAAGGATGCAGAAATGCGGCACATATTTGCCCTTGCCATGCGGGAATGTACCTCAAACTGCATACGCCACGCCGGGGGTAAGCGGATATTCGCCCGCTTCGTGCCGTACAGGGGAGGCTGGGCGATACACATAACCAACGACGGCAAGGTACCGGATGACGAAATAACCGAGGGCGGCGGGCTGTCGGCCCTCAGGCGGCGCATAGAGAACGCCGGGGGTATCATGAGGATAAAGAGCATACCCAACTTCGCGCTGAGCGCGTTGCTGCCATACGGGGAGGAAAACAAATGGTAAACGTAATGATAGTGGAGGATCAGAAGCTGGTGCGCAGCATTCTGGAAAGCTACATTAAAAAAGAGGAGGGCTATGAGCTGCTGTCCTCCATACCCGGGGCGGACAGGGCGGCGGACATATGCGACGCCTGCAGGATCGATTTGATACTCATGGACGTGCAGACCGAGCGGCGGGAAAACGGCCTCGCCGCCGTGGAGAAGATAAAGGCCAGCCACCCGGAGATAAAAATAGTGGTGGTGACATCCCTTGTGGACTGCGAGGTGTTGAGGCGCGCCCGCGAGGCCGGGGCGGACAGCCTATGGTACAAGGATACCGACGAGGAGCTTTTGATGGAGGCGGTGCGCCGCACCATGGCGGGGGAACATATATTCCCGGACGCGCCGCCGGTGGTGGAGGTGGGCACGGCCAGGAGCACGGAATTTACCAACGCCGAGATGAAGGTGCTGCGCTGCCTGGTGAGAGGTATGTCGTATGGGGCTATCGCCGGGGCGCTGGGTATAGAGGTGACGACGGTGAAGTACCATGTCTCCAACATGCTGCAAAAGACCAATCTGGAGAACAAGCTCCAGCTCGCCATAACCGCAAGCGAGGCCAAGCTGGTGGTGGAGTTGAACGAAAAATAATAAAATAATTATGAACAGGGTCTGAACCCCGTACTTTTGTACGGGGCTTTTTTTGCGCGGCTGTGCGACAATATACAGATACAAATCAATGTCCCATTTTTTGTGTGAAGTAAGACTCAGGACATTTTTCGACAATCTATTCAAGGAGGGAAAATTAAATGGCATTTTGCACCAACTGCGGCGCCAAGCTGCCCGACGGTTCCAGATTCTGCACAGAGTGCGGAGCGGCTATTGCGGCGAGCGCGCCGGCAACGCCGGCGGAGCCGGAAAAGAAGTACACCCCCGAAGCGCCGGCGGAGCCCGCGATACACCCCGACTCGGTGGATGCGCCCATGGAATACACCGCACCCGACCGGCCCACACAGCAGAGCTACACCCCGCCTGCACAGGGCAGCTACACTCCCCCCACACAGGGCGGCTATACCACCAACGCGCAGCAGGGCGGCGGATACAGCTATAACGCCAACACCGCCAACACCGCCTATACCCCCGGCGCAAAGGCCAATAAGACCCCCAAGGCCCCAAGGACGCCCAGGGCAAAGTCCGGCAGGAGCAAGGCTCCCTTTATAATCGGCGGCGCGGTGCTGGTGTTCATACTGCTCATAGTGCTCCTGGTCAAGGGCTGCACGGGAGCTGTAAAGGATGCCTTTGATCCCAACCTGGGCGTATACAACGCCACAACCGCCGAGATGTACGGCATAGAGATGGACGTTACGGACGTATGGGAGGGCGGCGTATCCATAGAGCTTAAGGCCAAGGATAAATGCGTTTTCAACATAGACGGCGATAAGTATAATATAAAGTGGACGCTGGACGGCACCGATATAAACGTCAAAGGCAAGGGCCTCGACTGCGACGGCACTCTTAATCAGGGCACCCTGGTGCTTGAGGACGTGCTGGGCATGGGCGTCAACCTCACCTTCCAGAAGGAGGGCGGCTTCAGCGATAATATGCTGGACGGCGACGGCATGACCAGCAGCGACGGCGAGATAGGCGAGGACGGATACACCGCGGCCCAGAGGAAGTGGAACGGCGCATGGTACGGCAGCTTCCAGGTGGTGGAGCAGAAGAACTTCGATTACCTCTCCGACGGCGCGGTATACGATGCGCTGATGGTCATAGACCTGGGCACCGACAACAAGGGCACCTTCGACCTCTATGTATTCAACGACTACGATGCGCCTGCGGCGGCGGGCGAGTGCGAGGCTACGGAGACGAGTCTCACCGCCACCTCCGTCGAGATGCTCGGCCAGGATCTGGACAGCGTATACAACTGGATGCTTCTGCCCCGGCAGGATTACACAGACCAGTACTGCATGGGCGACACCTTCGAGCAGGACGAATACTACATGGAGTTCATGGTGTTCATGAAGCCCTGGGGCGCGAGCTGGGATAAGGAGATAGCTGACGGCTACAACCTCCTGCCCCCCGCCATGGACAATTATAACGACCTTATAGCCGAGGGCGAAATGCCGCCCGTGGGCGAGGCCCCGATAGGCTACTTAGGCGCAGAGGCGCAGGGCGCCACGGCAGAGGCCCCCGTAGAAAATACCACCGAGACTCCGGCGCAGAGCGCCGCCCCCGCCGAGGGCTTTGACAGCGGCACCATCACGGAGACCGTAAGCGACTACTCCAAGGATGCATCGATCGACGTTTCCGTGACGCTCCCCGAGAGCGGCTGGAAGCTCAGCCATGAGCTCACCACCATGTACCTCTACAACGTGGACGACCCGGAGCATCTGTTCTCCGGCGACCCCCGCATACAGTTTGACATCTACACCAGCAGCGACAAGCTCAATTACTACGAGAAGAACTATGAGAACCTCAAGGACGAGGGCACCCGCACCATAGGCGGTGTGGAGCTCAAGGCGCGCTCCTACAAGAACGTGGGAATGCAGTGGACGGAGTACTACGGCGAGGTGCCGGGCGGCGGCTGGCTCTCCATAAGGATATCCAAGGTGGACATAGGAGCGGGCAGCGAGGGTGACGCGGTCCTCAACAGCATCTCCTTCAAGTAACAAAACGGAGCGCGGGCCTATGAAAAGGATAAAGCTGTTTACGGCGCTCCTGCTGGCGGCAGCCATGGTACTTCCCATGGCTGGCTGCGGCAAGGGCAAGCCCAAGGACGGCGGGGAAGCCTCCCCCGCCTCCTGCGCGGCGGCGGGAGAGTACGAGGTATACTCCATGACCACGGCGGGGACCACCCTCACACGCAGCCAGCTTGAAGCGGGCGGCATGGCGGAGGGCATGTTCCTGAAGATCAACGCCGACGGCACGGGCGAGATAAACTATACCGGCTCCCAGACCAACGCCATAAAGGTGGACGAAAAGGCGGGCAAGGTAAAGATAGAGGGCGGCGCGGAGCTGGACTACGCGCTGGAGGGCGGCAGGATAACCCTCACCTTCCCCGGCAATTCGCTGATAATGGTATATGAGAGCGAGGCCGCGGAGGAGGGCAAAAGCAAGGGCGATTTCGCCTCCTTCGGCAAGAAGGACGAGAAGCAGGCGGCAGCGCCCGACAGCCAGCCCGACATGGAGTTTATAAACGACTTCCTTGGGGACTGGCACGGCATGGCGGAATACTATGACTGCACCGGCGTATACGAGGCGAACAACCGCAACCAGTGCGAGATACTGGCGAGGATAACCTATGACGAGGACGCGGGCGAGCTGAAGCCCTTCGTGGGCGCGGCCTTTGACGGGGCAAACCAGTACAACTTCAAGATAACCTCCGCAACGGAATATCGGGACGACAGCTACCGCTACTTCAAGATAGGCGGCAGGTTCATGGATCAGCCCCTGGCGGAGGGCAGCCTTGTGGAGTACGAGGCGGCGTATGACAGGCTCTGGGTGATAGGCATAGCCGACGACGGCGAGGGCAACGTTCTCAAGCTGCTGGGCTGCCTCAGGAGGCCGGGCGCGAAGTGGGACTATGAAAACGACTACCCCTACATCGACAAGGACGGCGTAGAATTCTACAGGGGCAAGAGCCTCGAGGAGATAGCCAAGCTGTTCAAGGTGGATCTTAACGCGCAATAGGCAAGGGTAAAACCAAATAAATCAAAAAAACAGGGAGGAAAAATATATGCAGTACAGAATGGAAGGCGGCAGCTTACCCGCCGTAATAATCAACCTCAACCCCGGCGAGACCATGATAAGCGAGGCGGGCGGCAGGACGTGGTCGAGGGGCGCTGTGGATTCCACGGTCACCACCCTCGGCGGTGCGGGCAAGGCGCTCGGGCGGATGCTCATGGGCGAAAGCCTCTTTATGAACCTCTACACCGCTCAGGAGCCGGCGGAAATAGCGTTTTCCTCCTCCTTCCCCGGAAGGATAGTAGCCCGTGAGCTTGGCCCCGGCCAGAGCATAATCTGCCAGAAGCACGCCTTCCTCTGCGCCACATACGGCGTTGAGCTTTCCATGTTCTTCCAGAAGAAGCTGGGCGCGGGCCTTGTGGGCGGCGAGGGCTTTATAATGCAGAAGGTAACGGGCCCCGGCCTCGTGTTCCTCGAGGTGGACGGCTACTGCCAGGATTACGACCTCGCCCCCGGCGAAAGGCTGGTATGCGATACCGGCGTGCTGGCGGTAATGGACGAGACCTGCTCCATGGACGTACAGATGGTCAAGGGTGTGAAGAACGTGATATTCGGCGGCGAGAGCCTGTTCGATACCGTAATAACCGGCCCCGGCAAGGTACACCTTCAGACCATGACCATAGGCAAGCTGGCGCGGCAGATAATACCCTATATGCCCAATAAAAAATAAATGAAAAGAATAGTTTCACTGCTGCTGGCGGCGCTGACGCTAAGCGCCGCGGGCTGCTCCAAGGCTCCGGAGGCGCTCGATATGCCGTCAAAAACCCAGAGCCAGGTTGAACAGGCCCTGCCGGAAAGCGGCAAAAGGCTGGACGAGATAGCCCTGCCGGAGGCTCAGACCCGGCAGGACCAGCCCGTTGTGACCGATCAGGCCGAGCCGGAACCGGATCAGACCGGGGCTGCCGCGGCAGAGCAGGCCGAGCCGCCGGCGGAAGACCCCATAACCATGGAGGGAAAAGATATGCAGATAACCTTTGACAGACTGCCCGACACGCTGGAGGAGTTCAGCGCGCTGTGCAATGACCTTACAAAGCCCGAGAATACCTGCGCCCTGTTTTTGCTGGCGCTGAACCTTTACACAAAGGACAAGGCGGCGGGAGAAAAGGCCATAGACATGCTGCGGGGCCCCCGGCCCATGACAGGCATAGACTCACAGTTCATACGGGACAGGCTGAGAGATAAAAAATACCTGCCTCTGGCCTACTTCGACGGGGCCACCCCGGAGAACGGCTACGAGCCAACCCAGCCGTATGTTTTAAACTTCTACCCCGACCAGCGGCCCCAGGACTGCGAGGAGGGGTACATGAGGCTGTTTTTAAAGACGGCGGGCGCAGACGCTGCCCGGCCCATCAAGCTCAGGCAGAAGGGGGACAACTGGTATCTCTGGGAGTATTCCAGCATACTCACAGGCATTCGCGTCCCCGCCGAAGAGGATCCATGGGCATGAGGCGGGTAGTGCTGCTTGCGCTGTGCGCGATGCTTCTTTGCGGCTGCGCGAGGAACAACGATCTTGCGGATGCGATAGCAAGCAGCATAAGCGTATCCACCCCCCGCCCCACCATACGGCCCCTCGGTAAGCCCACGGCGGAGCCAAAGCCGGCAACAGAACCCGAAGCCGAGTCCGAGCCGGAGCCGGAGGCTTATACCGAGGAGGGGGCGCTGTATCTCGTAAGCCTTTACGGTGAGGACGAGGACGCCTTTGAGCTCAAGCTGCGCCCCGTGTTCAGCCTTTCCGATGAGGACATCGAGGAGAGCATGGAGCTTTACGGCCTTACTTATGATGACTTTTTCGCAAGCGAGGGCATTGTGGTATGCCCGAACGAGGAGGTTTTCCACACCGCCACGGTGCTCAAGGATTCCAACGCGGTGTTCGCGCTGTTAGACTGGGAAAGCGATGAGCCCTGGAATGAGCATATACTCCTGACGGCGGAGAAGTTCCTCGCCTATATGCGTATGATGGAGGAGGACGGCAATTCCCTGCTGGCAAGCGTGACCACCTTATCCGGAATGGTCACGGGGCTTGAGCAGCTATACGTGCCGTAACACAAAAAAACGCCCCTGTAAGGAGACAGACCCAAGCCGGGGACAAATGCAAAAATTCAGAAAGGAGCTATTATATGGGACTTTTTGACAAGAAATACTGCGATATATGCGGCGAAAAGATAGGGCTTTTGGGCAACCGCAAGCTGGAAGACGGAAACCTCTGCAAGGACTGCGCCAAGAAGCTGTCACCATGGTTTTCCGACAGGCGCAACAGCACCGTGGCCGAGATAAAGGAGCAGCTTGAATACCGGGAGCGCAACAAGGAGGACGTCGCCCGCTTCCACACCACGAGGACGCTGGGCAGCAGCACGCGGATACTCCTCGACGAGGACGCGCAGAAATTCATGGTTACCTATGCCCGCAACATTCAGGACGCCAACCCCGACGTGCTGGATTACTCACAGGTAACGGGCTGCCGCATCAATGTGGACGAGAGCCGCATAGAGATAGAGCGGGAGGGCCCGGACGGTAAAAAGGTAAGCTACAACCCGCCCCGCTACGAGTACAGCTATGACTTCGACGTCATAATAAGCGTCAACCACCCCTACTTCAGCGAGATGAAGTTCCGCCTCAACGACAGCTCCATAGAGCTGCACAGCCAGGGCGGGCCGGGCTTCTCCTCCAAGGCGGTGGATCCCCGCACCAACATGGAGTACCTCTCATACGAAAAGCTCGGCCAGGAGATAGTGGAGGCGCTTACCAGCGTGCGCCAGACCGTGCGCGATAACATAGCCGCCGCAAAGGCCCCCAGGCAGGCCGTGATATGCCCCTGCTGCGGCGCGAGCACCTTCCCGGACGCCTCCGGCTGCTGCGAATACTGCGGAAGCCCGGTAAAGTAGGGGCGATATGGCAAAGCGGAAGCGGCCCATGCTCAAATGGATAATAATACTCGCCGCCATGGCCATGGTAATATGGGGCGGCGCGCTGGCCTTCCGCCATTTCGTGACCGACCGGATAATGGACAAGGACGGTATGGAGAACCCGAACTATGTGCAGCAGCTTGACGGCCTGAGCTACGACATGGCGGAGCAGGCGGAAGACCTTTGCGCCCCCTGGAGCAGCGATGAGGGCTACGCTGTGGCAATAGACGGCGAGACACTGACCCTCAGTGAAAACGGCGGGGAGCTGTGCGCCAAGGAATACTGCGCCATCTCCGATGGCATATACCGCATATACGCCATGGACGGCGGAAGCTTCGGCGAGTTCGACTATTTCGACTACGCCCCCGGCGTTCTGACCGGTTACATTGGCAGTGACCCGGACAACCCGGTGTATGTGGAGTTTTCCCACCGATAAAGCCGAACCAATCGAAAAAGTGGCTGAATGCCACTTTTTCGAGTTTTTTTCATCCGGTGCTTGCGC
>ERZ779869.4488-NODE-4488-length-9938-cov-5.749671_pt1 | contig 9938 bp, 8 predicted proteins | sample MGYA00511557_ERZ779869 | MGnify/ENA primary metagenome ERZ779869 (study PRJEB29588, sample SAMEA2154620) | human gut metagenome | biome: human gut; feature: human-associated habitat; material: faeces | place: Denmark | collected 2008/2010 ...
CCGTGCCGGGCTGGTCGATACGCTGGTCAACCGGGCGGACGGAGAGACCCTGGGCGATGTGCTGGCCCGCTACGACGTGGCTTCGCCGGACTTTTCGCCCGAGGCGAAAAAACTGTACCTCAGTGCTCCCGCAGGACGTTTCTCCAATGAGATGGGTTCGCAGCAGACGTATTATCCCGAGATGGATACCGACCGCGCGCAAGGCTGCATCCGGGATGTGGAACACGCGTTTTTCCAGGACGGCGGCTTGGCCGTATTGAAAGGAAACATTGCAGCCGACGGCTGTATCGTCAAAACGGCAGGGGTGGATCCGTCGCTTTTCCGCTTCGAAGGAACGGCCGTAGTCTTCGAATCGCAGGAACAGGCCGTGGAGGGCATCCTCGGCGGACGGGTGAAAGCCGGCGACGTGGTGGTAATCCGCTACGAAGGCCCGCGGGGCGGCCCAGGAATGCAGGAGATGCTCTATCCCACGTCGTACCTCAAGTCGAAACACCTCGACAAGGCCTGCGCGCTGATCACCGACGGGCGTTTCAGCGGCGCATCCCGCGGCGCATCCATCGGCCATGTCTCCCCGGAGGCTGCCTCCGGCGGCGAGATCGGTCTGGTCGAGGAGGGCGACATCATCTCCATCGATATTCCTGCCGGCAAGCTGGAATTGAAGGTGGACGAGGAGACCCTTGCCAAGCGTCGCGAGGCATGGGTCTGCCCGCCGCCGAACGTTACGAAGGGCTATCTGGCGCGCTATGCGAAGCTGGTTTCCAGCGCGAACAAGGGCGCCGTGGTCGAATAAACCGCGAAAACGACAATAATCAGCAGATGAAGCCTTTCTTCCCCAAAAAAGCGGGAAGGGAGGCTTCTTTGCTGAAAATAAGGCGGGAAAGAGAAGGGTTTATGCCAAAAAGAAGGATAACCCTTTTTTCTCCCTTGCCCTTTTCCTGCTCCGGTGTTATACTGTACACTGAAAAAATGGTGGACTACGCCATTTGCGAAACGATAAAGGAAGTGCGCTTTTGCAAGGCGATGAAATCAAGGCGGCGCAGTCCGCTTTTTCCCGCTGCCCACCGGCCGGAAGCGCCGACCGCCCATGTTGTATGCCATTTATCTCACCCTTCTTTTTCATCAATAGGATAAGTATAGCAGGAATCCGCAAATTTCACAATATTTTCCCGCAGGCAGCCGAACGCAAAAACAGCAGGCGGCTGCACATGGCCGTCTGCTGCTCGGTTCACTCTTCTGCCGGTTTCTCCGCATCGTCCAGATAGTCCTCGATGCTGCCGATGCTGTACCGGTTCTCGTTGGCTTTCACGCTCCGTGCACTGGCATCGTAGCAGGCTTCCAGAATGGGCATCACTGGCTGCTGGCCCTCCGGGTCGGTCAGATGTCCGATGGCCCGGGCCTCATAGTAGTTGTCGATGATCTGGTTCACGATCCGTTTGCGGTCACGAAGCGGAGTCTGCAGGTTGGCCAGCAGCTCCTGCCGGATGCCGCAGCTGTTGCTGCCGTGGTCGCCGAACAGGATGTAATACTCCTGCTCGATCTCCAGCGGTGCAGCCTGATGCAGATAATAATCCGCCAGTGTCCTCCGCTTCTTTTCGGTGCTGAAGCCCTTGATATCCTCCATGCCGCGCGGAAAGAGTTCCGGATGCCGGATCCACATTTCATAGGGCCCCACCGGCAGGTGCAGAGTATCGAATACATCCAGAAAATCCTCCAGCGCAATGCGGATCTCGCCCCGCTCCCATTTCTGAATGGTGCGCTTGTCCCGCCCCAGCATATCCGCAAGCTCCTGCTGAGATCTGCCCGCCACGTTCCGGGCAAAGGCAATGGCTTCCCCGATTCGGTTCCGGTAGTTGGACATATTCTTTCCCTCCTGACACACACTTGTACACCAGGCATTCCAACGTCTGGCGACATAAAATACTTTCCTCTGATAAAAGGATAATGGTTTGTCCCGCCTTCTGTCAAGAGTTGCAAATTCAATCACTTCACGTAAAATTTTTGTTAAATGTGTCATTCAAGCCGGACAGCCGCCTTTTTTGCAGAGATTTTGCCACTCCGTGGGGCATCCGCCCCCTGTCTTAAACAACGTTCGGGCCATTTTGTCCTTTTTCACCTGCCGGAGGCAGCCGGATGTGTCAGGTACACCGCAACACGCAACGCAAAATATTTTTTGCAAAAAATTCCTCTTCGGCAAGTTTTTCCCAGCGCATCCGTTTCCATACACGCAAAAACCGCCCATAGCCGTCTAAAACAGCCATGGGCGGGTACTTTTTCTTTATGCCAGTTTATTCAGCCTTACGGCAACGTAGGGGTCAGGGAGCTTGAGCTCGTCGGCAAGGTCGGCTTCAGATTCGTACTTCTCCGCCGCCATACCCACCACAACGCTGCACACGTCAAAGCGTCCGGCAGGCGAAAGGGCCGTGACCTTGGCTTCTCCATCGGCAATGGCGGTCACCACGCCATCCGCATCCACGGTAACGACACCGGGGTTGCTGCTGACCCATGTAATGGGCACACTGCCGCCGCCTTCCACCGCAACGGTGGCCGTCAGACGTTCCTGGGTGCCCACGGTACGGAGCAGCAGGTCACTCTTGTTCAGGGTCACCTTGCCGATATCCGAAGTCACCGTGACGCTGCACCGCAGAGCCTGGCCGTTGGAGACCATTGCCGTGATGGTGGTGGTGCCCGCCGCCTGAGCCGTGACAAGCCCCTTGTCGCTGACTGTGGCAACCTCAGGGTTGCTGCTCATCCACTGGTAGACATAGAGGAAGGAGTGGTCGCTGTTGGTCAACCGGAGCTGATGGGTGGGGTGCAGGTCATTGTACTGCAGCACAAGGCTCAGGCTGGTGGTATCCAGCGTGGGCTTTTTTCTGGCTGCTTCTTCATTTTTGCGGGTCACGGTCACCTTGCAGGCGGCACGTTCGCCGTGGTCGGAGATGGCGGTGATGATGGCAGTGCCCGCATTGCGGCCCGTCACCTTGCCGTCGCCATCCACCGTGGCAACATTGGAGTTGCTGCTCATCCAGACGATGAAGTAATAATCGCTCTGGCCGCTGGTGTACAGGTAGCCCTTGGGGCGGGGGTCATCATCGGTGATCTCCAGCTCCATCTCGGTCAGCTCCAGTTCCAGCTTGGAGCCGGTTCCGGTCAGGCCTGTCAGCACACCGGGCGCGGCCTGCGCGGGCAAAGGGGCAGCCAGCAGGGCCCCGCTCAGAGCCAGCAGGGCCAGAAGCCGCCCCGCGGTTTGGAATTTCCATTTCATTGGGTCGAACTTCCCTCCTTGTTTCATCCCATGGGATCAAAGGAATGCCGCACACATGGAAAAATTTCGCGTCCATGATTTTTCTCACTATTGATTTATTTTACACGTCCGGCCAATGTGGGTCAAGTTTTTCGCCCAAAGTGCTGTGCTTTCGCACCCGATTTCGTCGGGAATTCCAATTTTTTCCGATTTTTTTGTGCAGAACATCAGGGCCAAAAAGCGCTCAGTCACCTCCGGTGACAGCTCCCCTGATAGGGAGGCCAGGTTCACGCGCTTTCTTCGGTGTAATACTGTGCCTGGGCGTTCCACAGTTCGTAATACTTTCCATCCGGCTCCCCCAGCAGTTCCTCATGGGTGCCCTGCTGGACGACCTCGCCGTGGTCGAACACGGCGATCTCATCACAGAACTTGCAGGAGGACAGCCGGTGGCTGATATAAATTGCAGTCTTATCGCCCGCGATCTCGTTGAACTTTGCGTAGATCTCCGCTTCAGCCACCGGGTCCAGGGCGGCGGTAGGCTCATCCAGCACGATGAAAGGTGCATCCTTGTACAGGGCCCGGGCAATGGCGATCTTCTGGGCCTCGCCGCCCGAGATGGTCACACCATCCTCGTCCAAATCTTTATAAAGGCAGGTGTCCAGCCCCTTGGGCATCCGGGCCAACCGGTCGGAAAAGCCCGCTTTTTGCAGGCAGTCGGCGGCACGGGCGGCATCATAATGCTGGGCCGTGGCAACATTCTGGCCCAGCGGCAGGGAGAACAGCTTGAAATCCTGGAACACCACCGAGAAGATATCCATGTACTCATCGTAGCGGTACTTACGGATGTCGATGCCGTTGAGCAGGATGACACCCTCGGTGGGGTCGTATAGGCGGCAGAGCAGCTTGATGAAGGTGGTCTTGCCGCTGCCGTTCATGCCCACCACGGCCAGCCGCTCCCCCACCTTGAAGGTCATGCTCAGGTGGCGCAGGGCATATTGCTCGCTGCCGGGGTACCGGAACGAGACATCCCGGAACTCCACGGTATACTGGCGGTCGCTCCGCTTTTCGGTGGTCAGGCTGCCCTTGTACATCTTGTTGGGCAGGTCAAGATAGTCATAGAGCGTTTTCAGGTAGGGGGCGTTGAATCTGCAGTCGCCCACGGCGGTGAACAGCCCGCCGATGCCCACAAAAAAGTTGGTGGCTGCACCCACATACTGGGTCACAGCGCCCAGACCAAAGGCCCCGCCGTAGGCCTTCAGGCATACAAAGAGGTAGGCAAGACCCATGAGCAGAGCCGAAGCGGCGTTGCCCGTGGCATTCAGGATGCCGAATTTCCCCTTGCGGGCCCGCTCAAAGGCAGGCATGGAGACGGCGGCGTGATCTTTCAAAAACTCGAACTGGTCGTACATCCGCACATCCAGCGCCTTTTTGTCGTCCCGACATACCCCCATGAGGAAGGCCCAGAGCCGGTTGCCCCAGCGGCCCTCCTCCTCGATATCCGGGCTGCTGATGCCCGCGCTGGAAGCGCACACCGGCGAGAGCCACGCCACGGCTAGGATCAGCACCAGCACTGCCGGAACACAGAGCGGGCTGTTGAAGACTGTCAGCGGGCCGGCGGGCACCCTGGCCGTGAACAGCCCCACCGACAGCACCGCACCGCCCAGAATACGGAATACCGCCGCGGATACACTGTCCAGCAGCGCCACAGCGTTAGGATTGCCGCCGCTGCAGAAGCTTTCGCTCTGCTGGATGAAATTGTAGAGGTCGTAGACCTGCTGGCTGTCCTCGTCGGCATAATCCATGGACATCTGCTTTTCCATAAAGCAGTCATGGCCCAGCTGCCAGTTCAGCTGTTCCCGCTCCACGCTCTTCCAGTGGAGCAGGACCGACCGCACCAGCGTGAGCAGAGCGGTCACGCCCAGCACCCACGCCACATCCACGGCAAGGGCCTGCGGGTCCCGCGCGTCCGACAGCTCAGCCACCAGCCGGGCCGAGAACCAGACCACGGCATAGGGGCTGACGGCATCCGCCAGTGCCCACAGCACGGTGGACAGCACAAATCGGGGCGTATTTTTCCAGTAAAAGCGCCAGGCCCGCAGGGTCAGCCGGACGCTTTCCTTCAGGGTCATTTTTTTTTCGTTCATACAGCCTTGCCCTCCTTGTAATATTTGCTCTGCACCGCAAACAGCTTGGCATAGCCGCCGTTTTGAGCCATCAGCTGGTCGTGGGTTCCCTCCTCGACCACACGGCCGTTTTCAAGGAAGAGAATGCGGTCACAGAAACGGGTGGAGGCCAGTCGGTGGCTGATGAACAGGCTGGTGCGGCCCCGGGTCATCTCGTTGTACTTCTGGTAGATATCATCCTCGGCGATGGGGTCAAGGGCGGCAGTGGGCTCATCCAGCACAAGAATAGGCGCGTCTTTATACAGGGCACGGGCCAGCATCAGGCGCTGGGTCTGGCCGCCGGAGAACTCCACGCCGTCCAGATAGACATCCCGGCCCACATGGGTCTTGATCCCCGCCGGGAGGGATGTGATTTTTTCCGTCAGCCCTGCCTGGTCAAGACAGTACCGCACCTTTTCCTCGTCGATGCCGTCCATGGCCTGGGCCACATTCTCGGCCACCGTGCAGGAGAGCACGCTGAAATCCTGAAAGACCGCTTCAAACAGCTTGTAGTAATCCCGGCGGTTATACTGCCGGATATCCTGCCCGTTCAGCAGAACACGCCCCCCGGTGGGGTCAAGGAAGCCGCAGATCAGCTTGACCAGTGTCGTCTTGCCAGCGCCATTCAAACCCACGATGGCCAGGTTCTCGCCGGGGTGCAGTGTCAGGCTCATGTGGGCGATGGTGTTTTTCTCCGCACCGGGGTAGCGGTAGCTCACATCCTCCAGCTGCAGCTCATAGGGCATATCCAGCCGCTTTTCCAGCGGGATGCCCTCCTCAAACCGGAAGGGTTCCGGCAGCTCGAGGAACTCCCGGATGGTGGAGATGTCCAGGCTCTGCTTGCGCAGGAGGGCAAACTGCTCCATCAGGCCTGTGACCCACTGGGCAAAGCCGGAGGCCGCACCGAAGTAGAGCAGGAATTCCGACACCGGCAGGCCCCTGGTCACGGTGAGCCAGAGCAGATAAGCATAGGCCGCACCGTTGCGCACCAGCAGCAGGGCCAGGTCGATGAGGTTGGCGGTCAGGTAGGCGCGCTCCCGCTTTTCGAGAAAGGCATAGTTGAGCCGCAAAGCAGAATCGTACAGGTCAGTGAGCCACTGCCGCAGGCCGAAGATGCGAATATCCTTGCCGAACTCGCGTCCCTCGGCGGTGTTGCGCAGGTAATGCAGGCTCCGGGTGATCTTTGCCCCCTCCTCCCGGTGGCGGTAGCCCCACTCGTTGATATTCCTGGTGGAAAAATAGCTCACCACAGCGGTCAGGGCCGTCAGGACACAGAGCCAGGGGTTCAGCCCGGACAGCAGAGCCAGATACACCCCGAAGCCGATGAGATTTGTCATGATATCCGTCCAACTTTTCCAAAAAGCCTCTCCGGAAGCACGGTTGTTCATACAGGCATCGTGGCCCTTCTGATACATCAGACGGAAGGCTTCATCCAGCAGGTTGGCATAGGCCGTGCGGGTGCGCTTGGTGTTGATGCGCTTCAGCAGCTCCAGCCGCACGCCGCACCGGCCAAACATGGTGAGGTGGTCGATGTAGTAGCACAGCGCGGTCAGGGCAAACAGCAGGATGGTGAACCCGCCGATGGCACCCAGCAGCTGGCCCAGCGGTGCGCCGCTTTCCAGTTTGCCCAGCACCGCCGGGCTGATGAGCATTTCGGCAGTGGTCTTGCCTGCCGTGCAGACGGCCAGCAGCACCACCAGCAGCGGCACGCTCCGTCGGGTGTCCCAGGCCACCGAGAGCATGTAGGCAGTGTTCTGCCAGACATTGTATTTGGGCTTTGGCTTTTTGGTTTTCTCGTTCTTTCCCATTTTGGAATCCCCTTTCACTTGTCTGGCAATGATCCTAACACAAAAAATCGCCCCCGACACATTCCGGGGACGAAACGCCTGATTTGGGGGATGAATTGCAGGAACCTCTCCGTCAATGCTTCGCATTGCCACCTCTCCTAGTAGGAGAGGCAAGCCAGTAGCAGCGTGAACTTGGCTCCCCAATCAGGGGAGCTGGCGCGGAGCGCCTGAGAGGTTTACACCTGTGGAATCAATATCTCCGTCGTGAATGCCCCATCCTCGCTGTTGCGGCTGAGGTAGCCATCCAGCTTTTCCACGATGGCATCAATGCGCACCAGCCCGAAGCCGTGGCCCTCGCCCTTGGTGGTGACAAAACGGCCCGCAAGCTTTTTCTGCTTTTTAGTTGCCGTGAAATTGGTGAAGGAGATATAGAGCTGTGTGCCCTTCATATCCATATATACCCGGATGAGCCGTTCCTCCTCGGGCAGCTCCGCACTGGCATCCATGGCGTTATCAAAAAGGTTGCCCAGGATGCAGCAGAGGTCAAGCTCACTCATTTTCAGTTTGACCGGGATATGGGCATCGATCTGCACCGGGATATTTCGGCTCTTGGCAAGGGAGATCTTGCTGTTGATGATGGCATCAGCCATGGCGTTGCCGGTTTTTACAGCCAGATCAACAGTGTTCAGGTCGGTATCCAATGCATCCAGGTAGGCTTTGATGCCGTCCAGATCCCCCTGTGCCGCCAGCACCTTCATGGTCTGGATGTGTCCCCGGTAATCGTGCCGCCATCCCCGCATCTGGCGGTACATGTTGTCCACCTCTTTGTAGTGGGTCTCGATGAGCTCCCGCTGGTAAGCGGCGATGCGTTTATCGAGGAGCTTTGAAAAGAATTTAAGTTTCATCATTAAGTCCTCTCAATGATTGCCCGGTTCAGGGGCTCATAGGCACCCCGGGGCAATGGGAGGGCGGTACCATCGGCCAGCACGACTTCCTTTTTGGTCACACGGCGGATCTGTTTCAGGTTCAAGATCATCCCCCGCCCCACCCGGAGGAAGCCTTCGTCCAGCTGGGCCTCGAACTCACCAAGCGTCCGCTTGACGGTGTAATCCTGCCTGGCATGAACCGTGACGTAATTCTGGTGCACGTCCAGATACCGCACCTCATACAGCGGCAGGCGCACCAGCTCGTCGGAAAGCTCCAGGTTCAGGCACCGGGCGTTGCGGCGGTGCTTTTCCCAGGCACGGTCGAGAACAGCAAAGAGCTTTTCGCGGCTGACCGGCTTCACCAGGTAGTGGAGGGCAGCCACGTCATAGCCCTCGGCAATGTAATCGGAGTAGCCGGTGATGAACACGATCTGCACGGCTTCATTCTCCTGCCGCACCGTTTTGGCCAGCGTCACACCGTCCGTGCCCGGCATTTCCACGTCCAGAAGTAATAGGTCAAAGCTTTTGTCCTCTGCGTAGCGAAAAAGAAAGGCATCCGCCGAGGCAAAGCGCTCACTCTCCACCTCAATGCCACGCTCTGCGGCCCACTGGTGCAGAATGCTCCCCACAAATTCAGCATCGGTCGTGCTGTCATCACAGATCGCGGCACGGTATGACATAGCGGGCTCCCCTCTCTTTCCGTAAACTCTGGGTAGAAGTATGACACACTTTGTCCGCAATTGCAACAAAAAGAAGCGGCTGACACGACAGCCGCTTCTTTTTGTACGATTTCATTTTATGAATTATTTTCAGTTGTGCTGTTTCAGGGCGCAGACCGCAATGCTCAAAGCGCTCCATGCCGCCTGATACATCAGGACAGCGGCCACCGACAGGGTGCCGATGCTGCCCGCGTAGGTCAGCAGAACACCGATGACCACCGAGAACCAGACCGAGACCATCTGCACCGTGGTGGCGCTCGTCTCGGCGTTCTGGGCCTTTTCCGCCGCGCGCAGGCCGCCGATCAGGCTGGCAAAGCCCTTATCATGCAGCATACAGCAGCGGGCCGTCTCGTCCGGCTGGGCAGGGGTCAGCGCGCTGCACTGCTCCTGATCCAGCAGAGTGATCATCCCCTCGGGCAGATGGTAAGCCTCGGTGATGTGGCGGGCCGTCAGGCTGGGGTCCTCGCAGGTGACCAGCAGGCGGATGTTCTCCCGCTGCAGCACCTCCAGACCGCGGGCGGCGTTGCGGCCGCCCACATAATGGAGCACGAACATGGCGTGCAGGCTGCCGGAAACAGCCAGATACAGGATCTGCAGTGAGCCGTTTTGGGAGTGCTCATCCTCGTACTCCTGCTCGGGCAGGGGCACACCCTCCTGCTCCATGTACAGCCGGTTGCCGATGAGCACCCGGTTGTTATCGCACCAGGCGGCAAAGCCAAGGCCGTGGTGGACCTCCAGATCCTTCACAGGGTACAGGATCTCGGTGCGGTCCTCGATGATCTGGCGGAACAGGCCCCGCAGGGTCTCGCAGCTGTGGTTGAGGATGCTGGCCGCATAGAGGATGGCACGGTCGATGCGGCCGCCCTTGAAGATGCGGATGTCCTCCAGGTTCACGCTGTCGGCGGTAAAGAGCTCGTCGGCATCCACCTGCACGGTGTCCACACCGCCCAGCTCCTCAATGGCAGCCCAGCCGGGCACCACGGCACCGGCGGCGGCTGCGGTCTTTTGCAGGCGCAGAGACGCGATGCCCGCAACCAGGGTGGAGGACAGCGGTGCACCCATGCAGAGCATGGAGGTCAGGGCTGCGGCCATGCCGTTGGGCC
>ERZ779869.4492-NODE-4492-length-9932-cov-6.181938_pt1 | contig 9932 bp, 5 predicted proteins | sample MGYA00511557_ERZ779869 | MGnify/ENA primary metagenome ERZ779869 (study PRJEB29588, sample SAMEA2154620) | human gut metagenome | biome: human gut; feature: human-associated habitat; material: faeces | place: Denmark | collected 2008/2010 ...
GTCAGCCGTGGAAACCAAAGGCGCATCCAAAGAGCCTTTATATCCTTTATAAAACTCTTTTTCTTCTTGCCGTATCTTGGCAAGATCAATATAATAGAACGGACGAAAAACATCCTCGTCCTGCAGATGGTGCAAGTTGTAAAAAGCAATATGATCTTTTCCGTTGGTCGTAGAAATATAAAACACACTATCGTTGAGTGGTTCTATACAAGTTACCATATTGTACTGATCCGGTCCTCCTCCGGGAAAAACAGCCTCTTTCAGCAGCTCCCCATTGCGTCGATCATAAATTCCAACACCATATCCCATACCTCCCCACATTACATCATGAGTGGTTAGCAGGTAATCACCCATTACCACAATATCCCCCGCATAAGCCCCGATCAAGTCTATCGGGAGTTTTTGCCCCTCCTCAAGAGCATACCGGGGAAGGTCGGCAAACATCTCTTCCGTGCTGCCGTATTCTTTTTCCGCACAGCCGACGAACAAGAACAAGAAAACCAACAGACAAATATTCAAGTTTCTCATCGTTCTTTCCAATCTATGAAATCTTGTTAAAACCACATCGCTACCACCTACAAGGGAAACTTTTGGATTTTAACCTCCGGGCTGCAGCAAAAAGCATACAGATACCGATCGTCTGCACACAAAGACACGTAAAAATTTCCTCCCGTAAGCCTATAAACATTTTTAGGAATGATCTTTTCTCCGGACACATCCAAGACCAAAACACGATCGCACGAAACAGATTCTCCTTCCCTGTCGAAAAACAGCACATACAAACAATCTCCACACAAGTATGCCTCCTTGGCAACAGTCTCCACGACTGCCTGTCCACGGGCACGTTCTTCCTCTTCTTTTTGCTCTTTCTAAAAATTTTATTACATCATCTACGATAAATCTGATTTTGTTGTTTTCTAATTTGCAAAGTTTCATGTTTTCTTTCGCCCACTCAGTCATTCCTTTTGAAGCGTCTACGTGTACTACTTCTTCTGCACCTGCAATACTAGAGGCCATTGTAGCACATCCAGTATAAGCAAATAAGTTTAGTACTCGCATATTTGGACCAAAGGCACTTACTTTTTCCATTATGTAATCCCAGTTTGTAGCTTGTTCAGGGAAAATACCTGTGTGTTTAAAGTTTGTTGGACTTACTTTGAATGTTAAGTTTTTATAGTTTATCTGCCAACTACTAGCAAGTTTTTTCTTGTATTCCCAGTAACCCCCACCTTTGTTACTTCTATGATATACTGCGTCAGATTTATTCCAAATGTTATTATTAGTCTTGTCCCAAATTATTTGTGGGTCAGGTCTGTTAAGGATTACACTACCCCACCTTTCTAATTTTTCTCCGTTTCCACTTGCAAGTAATTCATAGTCTTTCCAATTATTACTTATTCTCATTATTATCTCCTAACTATTTAAACCTAGCATTTAGCTAGGTCTTTTTTATAATTTTACATTGTGATAAATGTTACTAACATCATCTACTTCTTCAAGCATTGTTAATATTTTATTAAATGCAGCTAAGTCTTCTCCTTCTAGTGTAACCATGTCTTTTGCATATTTTCCAATTTCGTCTACTTCAAAAGATATTCCTGGAAATGCATCTTCTAAAGCTTTTTTCATAGCACTATAGTTACTAGGTTCAGAGTAAACTATAATTAAGTCGTCATCAGTTTCCATATCATTCATGTCAACATCAGCATTTATTAATGCTTCCATTACTTCGTCTTCAGTGTGTCCTTTAAAACCAAGTGCACATAAATTTTCATACATATATGAAATTGCTCCTTGACCAGCTACTTTCATTGCAGTTTTGTTTGCAACTGTTTTTATACTTGCAACTGTTCTATTAACGTTGTCACTTAAGCATTTAATAATTAAGTTACTTCCGGCTGGACCAAATGCTTCATACTCACATACAGTGTAGTCTTCACCGACACCTTTGTTAACTTTGTCTATACTTCTTTGTATTACATCGGCTGGCACTTGTTCTTTTTTAGCCTTTTCTATTAAACTTCTAAGTGCAAGGTTCCCATTAGGGTCTGTTCCACCAGTTTTTGCTACTTGATATATCTCCTTTGCATATATTGAATATAATTTTGATTTCATTGCTGCTGTTTTAGCCATTGATGCAGCTCTTACTTCATGTGCTCTTCCCACACAAATCACCTTCCTTTAATCTAAACTTTCGGTTTCTTTTACTATTTTAATATATTTTTCATTATTTTTAAAGATATTTTTGTCATTTTTTTCTAAAAATTCTAAAGAATCTTCTTTTACTCTCATTAAAACCTTAAAATCTCTTTTAATATCAGCTATTTTAAATGACATATCTCCGCTTTGTCTTACACCAAATATGTCTCCTTCTTTTCTCATTTCATAATCTTTTTCAGTAATGTAAAATCCATCACTAGAACTTGCTAAGACACTAAGTCTTTCGTTTTTTTCGCTTCCTATTAGAATGCATGTGGACTCTAGACTGTTTCTTCCGATTCTTCCTCTTAATTGGTGGAGTGTTGCTAGACCAAACCTCTCAGCGTTAAATATAACCATCATTGTCGCATTAGGGTTGTCTACCCCCACTTCTATTACTGTAGTAGAAACTAATACTTTAGTTTTTCCACTTATAAAATCATTCATAACTGTTTCTTTTTCTTCTTTAGTTAGTTTTCCATGTAACAAGCCTATCTTCACCTTGTTATTGAATGCTAACTCCATTTTTGTTTTAAGTTCTGTTACAGGAGTTAAGTCTAGAGTTTCGTTTTCTTCAATTAATGGACTTACTACATATATTTGATGGTTTTTCTTTAGTTCTTCTAGCATTAAGTATAAGACATTTTTAATTTCTTTTTCGTCTTTTATTATTGTTTTTATTTCTTTTCTACCACTTGGTTTTGTTTTTATTAGTGATATGTCCATATCTCCATATATAGTTAGAGCATAGGTTCTAGGAATTGGGGTTGCTGACATATATAATATATCAGGTAGTGCGCCTTTGTTTCTTAACGACTCTCTTTGAGTTACTCCAAAACGGTGTTGCTCGTCTGTTATTACAAGTCCTAAGTTTTTAAATGATACTTTGTCACTTAGTAATGCGTGTGTACCGATTAGCAAGTCTATTTTGCCATTTTTTAGGTCTTTGTAAATTGTTTCTTTTTCTTTCTTTTTTGTTGTGCCTAAGAGAAGTGCTATATTAATGTTTGTATTTGATAGTAGTTTTTTTACATTTTCATAGTGCTGAGTTGCTAATATTTCAGTTGGTGCCATCAAAGCAGTTTGATATCCACTTAGATAAGTTATGTATGCACTTATTATTCCGACTATTGTTTTTCCACTTCCTACGTCTCCACATATAAGTCTATTCATTCTTTTATTACTTGTTAAGTCGTTATATATCTCTTTTACAGCAGTGATTTGGTCTTTTGTTAATTCAAATGGAAATGTGTTTATATAGTTTTGTACATCTAATTTATTGCATTGTTTAGGTTCTTTTTTTGTATCTGTTGTCTTTAGGTATTTTAAGTAGTTTATTTTTAACATGAACAGAAATAATTCTTCATATATAAGTTTTAATTTAGCTTCTTTTATTTCTTGCAAGTCTATTGGGAAATGTATTTTTCTTATCGCATCCATCTTATTAATAAAGCCATATCTTTCATTTAGATAGTCTGGTATATAGTCTACAGTTTCTATATTCATGTCTAGTGCATTTTTGATTAGTTTTGAAAGAGTTTTATTGTTTAGTCCATTTGTAAGATGGTATACGCTTTCTATTTTGTTATCTTCTATTTTTGATAATATAATGTTGTTCGCTACAAGAGTATTCTTTTTTTCGTCATATTTACCCAGAATAGTTATAGTTTTTCCTGGGGTAATGTTTCTTTTCATAAAAGCACGATTGTATATGCTAACATTAATTAATTTATTACTTGTGTATACTCTAAATGATAGGATATTCTTTTTTGCACCGAAAAATCTTACTATAGGCACGCTGTCTACTATGCCCTCAATTATTACGTTTTCATTAGATTTAACATCATTTATGTTGTTTATTTTGTATATTTGATATCTATAAGGATAGTATGAAAGTAAGTCAGTCACGTCATATATCCCTACACTATTTAATAAAGAAATGTTTTTTGTACCAATTCCAGTAACTTTACTTAATTCCATAGCTTCTCCTCCTTATATATTTAGTATACTACAACACCAATTGTAAGTCAACCATTTGTTTGCTTAAATTTTGAGTATATTTTTTTAAAAAACGCTTGACTATTTTATCAAATTAGTTTAGAATATAGACTTACCAATTCACTTAAGGCGAATTGGTGCTAGTATCACACTAGCCAACCCCTTTTTATTCTTTTTTCCGGACTGCTTATTATGGCAGTCCTTATTTTTTTGTTAAACAAAAAAGGTAATATAGAATTATGTATATTTGTTTTTCCAAAAGAAAAAGATGACTACTGCCACTTTTAATCGCACGCTATACAACGTGCCCAAAGGGTTCTATTTCCATAAATAATACCAATCAAATGTTGACTTCTCAATTATTTTTTATAGTTTATTAGATAAAATATAAAGTTAATTAAATACAAAGAGATTAGTTTTCACTAACCTCTTTTTTAGATATATTAATATAATAGTCATATCTTTTTTTAGCAGAATTCATGTTTATTTTGTATAGTCTTTCGTATTCATTTGGGTTTATTCTTTCTAAGTTTTTGTAACGCATTTCTTTTGCAAATACTGTTTCATATAAGTTGTAGTTTGGTTCTTTTGAGTCAACTGTAAGTTTGTCAGTGACTGGGTTATAACGCATCAAGATGTTGTAACCGCTTTCTACAAGTAGTTTTTGCTCTTCTATGCTATTAGAAAGGCCACCTATTATACCGTGTGCGATACAAGGACTGTAGGCTATTATTACACTTGGGCCATTATGGTTTTCTGCTTCCATGAATGCTTTTATTGTTTGAACAGGGCTTGCTCCAGCTGATATAGATGCTACATAGCAGTTTGGTATGTTCATTGCAATTTGAAATAAATCTTTTTTAGATTTTAGTTTTCCACTATTAGAAAACTCTGCAACTGCACCAATACGAGTTGATTTTGAAGTTTGTCCACCAGTATTTGAGTATACTTCTGTGTCTAAGACTAATACTTTTATGTTTTCGTTCATTCTAAGAGCGTGGTCTAAGCCACCAAAACCGATGTCGTAAGCCCATCCGTCTCCACCGACAATCCATACTTTTCTTGAAGGTATATAGTCTAAAAGTTCAGATAGTTCTTTAGGTAGTTCTACGTTTTTTAGTTCACTCTTAACTTCATTTGTTATAGTAAAGTCATTTATGTTTTCTAGCCATTTTTCATATAAAGCTTTTGTTTTTGCACTTACATCATTCATTGAATCAGTCATAATTCTTTTAATTTTATTTCTTTGATTTTTATATGATAAGTGAAGTCCTAAGCCGAACTCTGCATTGTCTTCAAATAGACTACTTATCCATGGCATTTTGTATGGTGTGCAAGGCAAGCTTGAAGAATAAATCGAAGAGCAACCTGTTGCATTAGAGATTACTATTTCGTCTCCATACATGCTTGTTAGCGTTCTTAAATAAACAGTTTCTCCACATCCTGCACATGCTCCTGGAAATAAAATTTTATTATCAGAGAAACCCAAAGCTTTAACGGTTGTTTTAGGCAAGTTTACATCATTTTTAACATTCTCTCTTAAGTAGTCACATAAAAGGTCAGTGTTTTCTTTAGGTTTATCCATAGTAAGGGCTTTTTGTTTGTTTTTACCTGGACATATTTTTGAACATAGTGTGCAACCTGTACAGTTATCTGTGTTTATTCCTAGATAGAAATATCTTCCGCCTTCAATGATTACGTCTTCTTCTTTTAGTGGAGAGTTATCAAATTCTTCTTTTGTCATACTAAATGGTTTTATTACACCATGTGGGCAAATGAATGAACATAAATTACATTCTATACAATTTTCTTTGCACCATGAAGGGACTAAACTACTTATTTTTCTTTTGTCACTTTTACTCATGTTTCCTTCAAATGTACCATCTTTGTGGTTTAAAAAGTCGCTTACTTTTACCATGTTTGCACGTCTAGCCATCATTTTATCATAAATGCTATTAATTTTCTCTTCATTTTGTTCTTCTACTGTTAGCACGTGATTATCTAGTTCTCTTAGGTTATCTATACATAAATCTAGTACTTTTATATTATCACTCACTACATTCATACCTTTATCTATATATAGTTCTTTTATGTTTTCTTTAAATCTTAGAATATCTTCGCCTGTTGCACCTAGCATTTTTAAGATGTAGTATGACATTATGTTGTTTATTTTTCCTTTTAAATTAAATTTACTAGCAAGAGTGTCTGCCTTTGCAATAAAGACTTTAATGTTTTTGTCTAAGATTATTTTTTTTGTTGAGTTTTTTATTAATGAATTTAATTCTTCATCTGTTTTGTCTGTGTTAATAAGTAGTATTCCATTTTGTTTAATGTTATCTAATACTTCATATTTTCCTAGGTATGAATCTTTTGAAACTACTACTAAATTAGGGTCAGTTAGATAGAATGGGGCATTTATTAATTCGTTTGATAGTCTTAAGTGACTTATAGTGATGCCTCCACTTTTTTTAGAGTCGTATTCAAAGTAGCCTTGTACATAGTTAGTTTGTCCCATTACTTTTAGTATGTTTTTTGAAGCACTTACCATGCCGTCAGAACCGAAACCGAATACTTTTATTTCTTTGTATTTTTTTGATAAGTGGAAGTTTTTTACTTCTAGGTTTGTGTTTGTAACGTCATCAATTATTCCTAGTGTGAAGTGGTCTTTCATAGCGTGTTTGTCCATGTTATCAAAGACAGATTTAATCATGCTTGGAGTAGTGTCCTTGCTTGAAAGGCCATATCTTCCGCCTATTACTTCGATGTTTTCGTTTTTTAAAGCAGCACACACGTCTAGGTAAAGTGGTTCACATAAACTACCTGCTTCTTTTGTTCTATCTAGGACAGTTATTTTTTCAGTAGTCTTTGGTAAGACTCTTAAAAAATGAGTTAAACTAAATGGTCTATATAAGTGAACATTAATTAATCCAACTTCTATGTTTTCTTTTAGTAATTCGTCTATTACAAGTTTAATTGTATCTGTTACACTTCCCATTGCAATAATGATGTTTTTTGCTGTTTTAGAGCCGTAGTAGTTAAATGGCTTATAGTCAGTACCCATTAGAGTGTTTAACTTATTCATATAGTCTTCTACTACATTTGGAACATTGTTATAAAATGAATTTCTAGCTTCTGTGTTTTCAAAGTATACGTCTTCAGTTTCTGATGTTCCTCTTGTTATTACTTTTCCTAAGTTAAAGCTTCTATTTTTAAATTCTTCTATTTCTTTATATGGAGTGATGCTTTTTAAGTCTTCGTCAGTTACCATTTTAATCTCGTTTATTTCGTGGCTTGTTCTAAAACCATCAAAGAAGTGCATGAATGGAATACTTGATTTTATACTTGATAAGTGGGCGATTAAGCCTAGAGTGTAGACGTCTTGTACATTACTGCTTGATAAAATTGCGTATCCAGTAGCTCGGCATGCATAGATGTCTTGATGGTCTCCAAAAATAGATAGTGCGTGTGTTGACAAGCTTCTTGCGGCCACGTGTATAACTGACGGAAGCATTTCTCCTGCCATTTTGTACATACTTGGTATCATTAATAAAAGGCCTTGACTTGCTGTATAGGTTGTACTTAAAGAGCCAGCTTGAAGAGCACCATGGATTACAGCACTTGCGCCTGCTTCACTTTGCATTTCTATAATACTTACTTTATCTCCAAACAAGTTTTTCTTGTTCTCGCTACTCCATTTATCTATGAGAGTTGCCATTCTACTTGATGGTGTTATCGGATAAATTCCTGCTACTTCTGTGAAGTTATAGCTAGCTAATGCACAAGCCTCATTTCCATCTACTATTTTTAAATTTTCCATATGTTCCTCCTTTAAATATGTTGCATATTCTTAGTTATTTTAACAATTATAATTGTACCAAATTTCTAACGAAAAGTCATTAGCATAACATTAATTTATGTTTTTTTTAAATGTTTAATTTTACTTTAAAAGATGCTGGATTGTTGTTTGGAATGAGTAATAGTACTATTGATAAGTATTAGAAAGGTATTTTGAGTCCTGACTCTCAAACACTAATCAAATTTGCAAATGCATATAGAGTTAAAGCTATTTATTTAATTAAAACTTATAAATGTACTAATATGAAATTTGATTCAGTTAGGATAAATTAAAACACTAGGCAATTTTGTTACATTCCTAGTGTTTTGATTAAATTTTATTTATAAAACATATTCTATTTTCCTAAATAATCTTTGATTTTTGTTTGAGCTTCATTAACTGAATCCTCATTAGGTAACATGGTGTATAAATTTAGAGTTGGGAAAGTATATGTTGGACCCATTTGTCCTGTTCCTGTTAAATTAATGCTTTCAACACTCCAACCACGCATGTCATTTAATTGCATTTTTACTAATTTTGAAATGTCTTTGCTGCTTATGTTCGTATCCATATTGTCACTTATACTGTTTAGTATTTGATCATAGTTGGAGATTAATGCTGTTGAAGAAGTTACTTTTTTTATTATTGCTTCCACTACTTTTTGTTGGTTTTTAACTCTTTGAATATCTCCCTCTGCAAATGATTTTCTTTCTCTTGCGAAAGCTAATGCTTGTTCTCCATTTAAATGATTATATCCAACTGTATAATGATATTTTCTAAATGCTCTTTCATAGAAATCATAATCGCTATAGACATCTACTCCGCCAATCGCATCTACTATACCTTCTATTGTAGAAAAATTAACTTTTACGTAATAGTTTATATCTGTATTTAATAGTTTTTCTACGCTTTTAACACTTTCTTCTATTCCATAATAACCTGCATGTGTAAGTTTGTCATATGCTTCTTCGCCTTGTAAAACTAAGTTTACATAATAATCTCTAGGTATTGATGTTAATAACACTTTTCTATTAACTGGGTCTATAGTCGCAACCATATTAACATCTGTATTAAATATAGCGTCAATACTTCCAAAACCATCTCCACCCGCTATGTAAACATTAAATGGAGTATTGGCTACATTTACAACTTTTACGATATCTACTTGGTCTATTGAAACTTTAAATTCATATATTGTTTTTAAGCTTATTTCCATGTCACTTAATTCATCTTTTAGTAATTTTTCTACTGAACCATTCATTATAACTCCAGATATTTTTCCATCTGTCAAATCGTTAAACATATTTTCTAAATTGGTATATTCTACTTTAGTAAACTCTATTTTTTTACTTAACTCATCACTTGCTTTTTCGCTATTTGTTGATTTGTAAATACCAAGATTTTTATCATTTAGTTCTTCTAACTTGTTATAATCGCTTGTATCTAACACTTTTACACTAAATTTTTCTTTTTGAAAGATGTCTTTATCTAATATGCTTAAGAAGTCAAATGTGGTATATAAATACTTAGTTCCAAAACCACCTATAACAGCAAATAAAACGAATATAATAATCGATGTTACTTTCAAACTTGATTTTACCTTTTTGTTAAATGCAAAGAATAACATTATTAAATAAATTAGTATTATTACTATAAATAGCGGTGCAAGGTATTTGTTAGGTATCATATTTAATTTTACTAACATAAAGCTGAATATTATAGTTATAATTAAACTTATTACTCCTATGACTTTTGCTATTAAAGTTAGTTTTTTATTTTTCTTTTTCATTTTATCGCCTCTTGTATAATTATACAGATTATTTAATAAAATTACAACTTATTCTTTGATAAATGCTATAATTTTTTGTATTCTACTGTTTTGATAATTTTAGGTTAATTG
>ERZ779869.4493-NODE-4493-length-9932-cov-2.446492_pt1 | contig 9932 bp, 6 predicted proteins | sample MGYA00511557_ERZ779869 | MGnify/ENA primary metagenome ERZ779869 (study PRJEB29588, sample SAMEA2154620) | human gut metagenome | biome: human gut; feature: human-associated habitat; material: faeces | place: Denmark | collected 2008/2010 ...
TTAGAGGAAAAAATTTCTATTGAAATTAGCAAAAGAGGGTATATAATAAGTACAATGGAAAAAGTTGAAAGATAGTGCAGATAAAAATGCACTATTTTTTTTAATCTATAATGGGTTCGCCTTTAAAAATTAAATGTTGTATAATTTAATTAAGCAAAGGCTTTATAGATTTAGAGAGGAGGACAAATGACATTAAAGGAAAAAATCAATGAAGCAAAAGTAATATATGATATTGAAATATCAGCCATACTAAAAGATAAAAACAGATGGAAAAAATTTTTGGATTTTTCTTCAGGCTTTTATAAATATACTTTTATGGAAAATCTGCTAATGTTTGCCCAAAAGCCTAATGTGACAATGTGTGCAACATTAGAACAATGGAACTCAGTTGGTAGATGGGTAAATAGAGGAGCAAAAGCATTAAAGATTATAAATAATCAAGATGATGAAATATATTTGAAATATGTTTTTGATGTCAAAGATACTCACGGAGATGCAAAAGTTTTATTTAGAAAATGGGAATCGAATGAAGATCAAGTTGTGCATATATTAAAAAATTATTTTAAATACGAAGAATGTAATTCTTTAAATGATATTATAATGAGGTATGTTTATGAAAATTTTGATACAAATAAAATAGTAAAAGGTCTTTCAGATGATGAACTTGATGTCTTAAATTCAGATTTCTTGGAAAACATAATAAAATATACAACTTATAGTGTAGCAAAAAGGTGTAATGTAAAAGTTGATGAGGAAGAAATATTTGAAAACTTTTCAAAAATAGAAAATCCATTACAATTGCAACTAATTGGAACAATACAAAGCAGTTTTACAAATGATGTTTTAAGAATAGTTGAATATAAAATTCGACAAAATAATATGGAGGTAAGAAAAAATGGAGAAATTAGGAAAATATGGAATGAAAATCAAAAAGAATATGGAAGAGAATTATCAGTTCAGGTTTCAGCAATTAGTGATGGAAGGAACGATAATGGAAAAACTACTAGCGAGGGAACAAGAAATAATCAAGAAGAAACACTTGATAGAGAAAGAATTGAAACAAAAATATCAGAAACCACAGACAAACGAGTTTCTAGTAATAGCGAGATACAATCAAATGATAGAAGAAATGACCAACGAATTATTGCAGGAGGAGATAGAGGAAAAGATTTAGAAGTAGTAGAAGAAAATACTACTTCTTTTATTTTACCTGATAACACACAACTAGATTTATTTAACAATAATTTTACAATACAAGAAAATAAACAATTAGAAAATATTGAAAATAGTGAAGAAAAGTTTGTTGCAAAAGATGATGTTATTGTTGAAAGTATAGAAAGTCAAAGAATAAATTATCATATTCCAAATGACTTTGAAAAACACCAAAATTTAAAAATTAAATATCAAGAAAATGTTGATGCAATTAAATTATTACAAAAAATTGAACAGGAAAATAGATTAGCAACAAAAGATGAACAAGAAATATTAGCAAAGTATAATGGTTGGGGAGGTTTAGCAAAAGTATTTGATATAAATTCTCAAGAATGGCAGGAACAATATAAAGAAGTAAAGGAACTATTGACACCTGAAGAATATGAAAAGGCTAAAGCAAGTGTTGTAAATGCTTTTTATACGGACAAAACAATTATAGATAATATTTACTTAGGGTTATGTAGGCTTGGGTTTAAAAAAGGAAATATATTAGAACCAAGTGCAGGTATAGGAAACTTTTTGGGAAGAATACCACAGAATTTAGAAGATAGTAGGTTTACTGCAATAGAATTAGATAGTATTTCAGGAAGAATTTTAAAACAACTATATCAGAAAGAGCAAGTATATATTCAGGGATATGAAAAAACAGAATTACAAGATAACTTTTATGATGTAGCAATATCAAATGTACCATTTGGAAATTATGGAGTTTCAGATAGAAGATATAATCGTGAAAATTTTAAAATCCACGATTATTTTTTTGCAAAAAGTTTAGATAAGGTTAAAAATGGTGGAATAATAGCATTTGTAACTTCAAAAGGAACTTTAGATAAAATAACTCCAAATGTTAGAGAATATATAGCAAAAAGAGCAAAACTTTTGGGAGCAATTAGATTACCAACGAATGCTTTTAGAGTCGTTGCTAATACAGATGTAACAACAGATATAATATTTTTACAAAAAAGTGATAAAGAACTAGAAAATAGACCAAGTTGGGTTGATGTTGCTAAAATTTTTGATGATGTTTATATAAATACATATTTCAGATCACATCCTGAAATGGTAATGGGAGAATTTGTAGAAACAACAAATCAATTTGGAAAGGATGTAGATGTAAAATTAGATGCTGGAGCAAATTTAGATGAAATGCTAACTGAGGCAATAAACAAGCTTCCTTTGAATGTATATAAAAATATTGAAAAAGAAGAAAATAATATAAGTGAATATGTAATTGCTCCAAACGATACAAAACCTAATAGTTATGTTGTTATGAACAATAATTTGTATTATAGAGAATTATCTACAATGAGATTAGTTAATAAGAAATCTTTAACTCAAGAACGAATTAGAGGTATGATAAAAATTAGAGATGTACTTGATAAACTAATAGAGATACAAGGAAAATCTGTTGCAGATGATGATATAAAACCACTTCAAGAACAATTAAATAAGGAGTATGATAATTTTGTAAAAAAGTATGGAATAATAAATAATAGTGCAAATAAATCAGCATTTGAAGAAGATTGCGAATATCCATTATTAAGTGCATTAGAAAACATAAATGAGGAAACAAAAGAGGCTACAAAGACAGATATATTTTATAAACGAACAATAGAGCCTAAAAAAGAAATAGAAAAGGTAGAAACATCGAATGAGGCATTGATAGCATCATTAAATCAAAAGGGTAAAGTCGATTTAGACTATATGGAAAGAATAAGTAATAAAAATTATGATACACTGATAGAAGAACTTAAAGGAAAAATATACAGAAATCCATTAGTTGAAGATAGTCGAATACAAAAAGGATGGGAAACATCAGAAGAATATTTAAGTGGAGATGTTGTAGAAAAACTTGCTATTGCAGAGGCAAAAGAAAATGAAAATGATATGTATATTGAAAATGTTATGGCATTAAGAAAGGTGCAACCAGCAAGACTCGAAGCAAGTGATATAGAAGTTAGACTTGGTGCAACTTGGATACCAACATATTATATTGAAGAGTTTGCAAGGCAAAAATTTAAAATAGATGAATTAGAATATAGAAGAAATGATATGACTATTAAATATAATGCATATTTATCCAAATGGATAATTGAAAATAAACCATATATGACAAATATAGAAATGAATGAAATTTTTGGAACGAAAAGGATAAATGCAATAGATTTATTAGAGGATACATTAAATTTGAAAAATACAACTATATATGACCCTGATCCTACAGATCCTGAAGAAAAAAGAAGAATAGTAAACAAAAAAGAAACAATGTTAGCAAGAGAAAAACAAGAGGCAATAAAGGAAAGTTTTTCAGGTTGGATTTATGATGATATTGAAAGAAGAAATAATCTCGTAGATATATATAATAGAAAATTCAACAGAATAAAACTAAGGGAATACGATGGAAGTAATTTGTTTTTACCTAATATGAATAATACTATTAAATTAAGACCACATCAGAAAAATGCAATAGCAAGAATATTATATAGTAAAGATAATAGTTTATTGGCACATTGTGTTGGAGCAGGAAAAACATTTGAAATGATTGCAGGATGTATGGAATTGAGAAGATTAGGTATTGCAAAGAAACCATTGATAGTAGTTCCAAATCATTTAGTAGAGGACTGGGGAAAAGAATTTTATAAACTATATCCGTCAGCACGAATTTTAGTTGCTACAAAAAAGGATTTTCAAAAGGATAGACGACAAAGATTGGTTAGTAGAATTGCAACAGGAGATTATGATGCTATAATAATGGCTCAAAGTTCTTTTGAGAGGATACCAGTATCACAGGAAACACAAGAAACATTTATAGAAAAAGAATTAGAACAAGTAACGATGGCTTTGGAAAATGCAAGAAAAGAAGATAATTCATCAAAAAGTGTAAAACAATTGGAAACTGCAAAGAGAAATATAGAAAAAAGACAAAATGATTTATTGAATGCTAAAACAAAAGACAATGTAATAAATTTTGAGAGTCTAGGTGTAGATTACTTATTTGTTGATGAGGCAGATATGTATAAAAACTTATATTTATATACTAAAATGAACAATATTGCTGGAGTACAACATACAAGAAGTCAAAGAGCAAGTGATATGTTTATGAAGATACAATATGTAACAGAAAAAAACAATGGAAAAGGTGTAGTATTTGCTACAGGAACACCAGTCAGTAATTCAATGACAGAACTTTATACAATGCAAAGATATTTACAACCGAAAACATTGGAAGAATTGGGACTTACTAATTTTGATGATTGGGCTAGTACATTTGGAGAGGTTGTTTCAAATTTTGAATTATCTCCTGATGGAAGTGGATATAGAATAAAAGAAAGATTTAGCAGATTTTATAATATTCCTGAACTTATGAATATTTTTAGACAAGTTGCAGATATTCAAACTCCTGAGATGTTAAATTTACCAAGACCAAGTCTTATGAATGGAGAACCTACAATTATATCTAGTGAACCAACAATGGAATTAAAGGAACTTATATCAACACTTGCAGAAAGATCTGAAGCAATAAAGGAAGGTAATGTAGATCCTAGAGTAGACAATATGCTTAAAATAACAAATGAGGGAAAAAAGGCAGCACTAGATTTAAGACTAATAGATGAATTATATGGCGACTACATGGAAAGTAAAGTAAATAAAGCAGTAGAAAATATTTATCAAATATGGAGTAATACACAAGAAGAAAGGTCAACACAATTAGTTTTTTGTGATATGTCAACACCAACTAAAATAAGTGGAAAATATGATGTGTATAATGATATTAGGAATAAATTGTTAGAAAAAGGTGTACCAGATGAAGAAATTGAATTTATACATAATGCACCGACGGATAGTAAGAAAGCAAAATTATTTTCAGATGTAAGAGCAGGAAAAGTTAGAATACTACTAGGTAGTACACAAAAGATGGGAGCAGGTACTAATGTTCAAGATAGGCTAATTGCATTACATCATTTAGATGTACCGTGGAGACCTCGTGATATAGAACAAAGAGAAGGTAGAATTTTAAGGCAAGGTAATTTAAACAAAATGGTAATGATATTTAGATATGTTACAAAGGAAAGTTTTGATGCTTATTCTTGGCAAACACTTGAAACTAAACAAAAATATATATCACAAATATATAGAGGGGATACATCAGTAAGAACAATGGACGATTTAGATAATTCAACAATGAGTTTTGCTCAAATAAAAGCAATTGCAAGTGGAAATCCACTTATATTGGAAAAATTCAAAGTTGATACAGATGTTCAAAAATTAAAAGATAGAGAAAGAAATTATAAAGCATCTAAATATAGATTAGAAAATAGTGTCAATAATGATTTACCACTAACTATAAAGCAAACTGAAGATTATATAGACAAATTAAAAAAAGATAAAGAAAAAATACAGAATAAAGAAAATGAAGAAAATTGTCATATTACTATAAACGGAAAAGAATTTTCAAAATATAAAGATGCAGGTGCAGAAATATTAGAAATTTCAAATAAATATTTAGAACTTAATAAAGAATATTATTTAGGAAATTATAGAGGTTTTGAACTAACAATAACGAATAAAGGGATAAAAGATTTATTTCAAAATAACGGAGAACCACAAAAAATTATAAAAATCAAAGGTAATAACGAATATTCTTTTGACCTATTAAAAGTTCCATCATTAAATATAAAAAAAATGGACGAAAAAATTGATAGCATAGAAAATAATTTGAACAAAAGAATAGAATTAAAACAAGATTTAGAAAGACAATTAAATGAGGCAAGAAAAGAATTAGAAAAACCATTTGAATATGAAGAAAAATTAAAAGAAATGTTAAAGAAACAAAGAGAAATAAATCAAAAATTAAATATGGATGAAAAAGAAAAAAGTGCAATTATTATAGATGAAGAAGAAAACGAACCTGATGAATATAATTCAGAAATAGGTGAAGAATTTGAATGGGAGGAGGAAGTTTATGAATAATTTAGAAAATTTGTGCTTTGAAACAAAATCATTAGGAAAATTAAAAATTCTGGCTTTTATAGGGAAAAATGCCCTATTAGAAAAAATGTATAATACACCTGAAAAATACATAGTTGCAAGTGGGTTTGATATGGAAAGTAAAAGTTGGAATTATGGAAGTTATTATCAAGAATTGGAAGATGCATTAAAAAAATTTTATGATAAAACAGAAAATCAAATAATAGCCCAAAAACTGGTTGAAAGAGAAGAAAATCGAGAAAAAACAATTAGTACAAATGATATATTTAAAAGAATATATCAAGAATTAAAAGAACAAATAAATAATCAAGATGGAAAAAAATTCATTAAGGAATATTATATACCAAGTATAAATAATAGTTTTGAAGATAAAACTATAAATGATCATTATTTTATAAGTGGTATTGAAATGGAATTAGAAAATATGATGAGTAAATTTGATAATAAAATAAAATATGCTCGTTATAAGGATAAATATTTCTTTAGTAATGATGAAAATGTTGCACAATTACAAGCGAATAAAGAAATAAGAAAAGAATATGCTAAAAAAATTGATGAATTAGGATACGACAGAAAAGAATATGGAATAGAAGAAGAAATGTAATAATAGGGTTCGCCTTTTAAAAGAAAAAATAGTATCATTTGTAATAAATAAAATAAAAAAAATATATGGTGAGAGTGAAATAACTGATAATGAAAATGATTTCGAAGAAAAAATGAAAGATATAGATAATATTGGAGATGCTGATATAAATCTTAACAATGATAGAACAAGAAATTTAAAAAGTATAGTTGTTGAACTTAAGACAATGGAAGCAAAAACACCTACTCAAGAAGAAATCATTCAAAAGTATGAAGATGAACAAGAAGATACAGCTATAATAAGTGTTGAAGAATTACTTAAACATAATAACACTTTTACTTATGCAAAAACTGAACCAAAGAAAATAGAACCAAAAGAAGAAGTAAAAGAACAAAAAATAGAAGAAGAATACTTATTTGAAGATGTAAGTAGTAACGCAAAAGTTAATATACCTACACCTACAATTAAAGAAGAAAAAAAGTATACACAATCAAGAGAAATATTCTCATCAGTATTTAGTGATAACACAAGACCAGATGTAAAAAAAGAAGAAAGTAACGAAATGTTTTTAAACTCTTTAAAAGAATTCAGAAATAATCTATAATATAAATTAGATTATTTTTTTGAGGTGATAAAATGAAAGTATCTTTTTACTCTTTAGGATGTAAAGTTAATTTATATGAAAGAGAAGTAATAATAAACATGTTTAAAAAAAGAGGATATGAAATTGTTAACTATGAAGATAAATCAGATATAATAGTTATTAATACATGTACTGTTACAAATACTAGTGATAAAAAAAGTAGAAACATAATAAGAAAATCTATTAAAAATAACCCAAATAGTATAATAGTAGTAATGGGATGTTATAGCCAAGTTAGAAGTGATGAAATATTATCTATACCTGGAGTAAATATTTTGATAGGAAATACAAATAAATCAAAAGTTGTAGATTTAGTAGAAGAATATATTAAAACAAAAAAAGATATAATAAAAATTGAAAACATAACAAGTGTTCCTTTTGAGCCAATGGAATTAGATAAATTTGAAACAAGAACAAGGGGCTTTGTAAAAATACAGGATGGTTGTAATAATTATTGTTCATATTGTATTATTCCATATGCAAGAGGAAATATAAGAAGCAAAAGCAAAGAAGATGTGATAAATGAGGTTAATAAATTAGTAGATAATGGATATAAAGAAGTTGTTTTAACAGGAATTCATACAGGGCATTATGGAAAAGATAAATATGAATATAACTTTAGTGATTTATTAGATGAGTTATGTAAAATAGATAATTTGCTTAGAATAAGAATCTCATCTATAGAAATAACAGAGTTAGATGAAGAATTTATGAGAGTTTTAAAAAATAATAAAAATTGTAGATCATATTCATATACCACTTCAATCTGGTTGTGATAAAACCCTAAAAGAAATGAATAGAAAATATGATACAAAATATTTCTTAGATAAAATAAATGAAATAAGAAATATTAGAAAAGATATTTCTATTACTACAGATTTAATAGTTGGTTTTCCAAATGAAACAGATGAAGATTTTGAAAAAACTTGTGAATTTGTAAAAAAAGTAAACTTTTCTAAAATACATGTTTTTCCATATTCAAGAAGAAAAGGAACAAAAGCAGATTTAATGAATAACCAAATTAGTGAAGATATAAAAAAGACAAGAGTAAAAAGAATGCTTGAAATATCACATGAATTAGAAATATCTTACATGAAAAAATATTTAAACAAAGATGTAGAAGTATTAGTTGAGAAATATGAAAATGGTTATATAATGGGTCATACTTCAAATTATATAGAGGTAAAAAAAATAGGAAAATGTAGCGATGTTACAAATATAGTAAATGCAAAATTAAAAGAAATTGATTATCCAATAATGATTGAATAATCTTTTTTAATATTTATTTGTATTGATAATTGACCCTCCTTATGATACCATTAAACTAAGATACAGCAGTATTGTATCTTTAGATATTATTCTGCTTAGTGACTTTAGTTACTGTAGAGTATTAATAATAAATATTTAGGAGAAGAAATATGAAAATAAAATTATCAAATATATTAATAGCAATCGCATTAACTATTTTTAGTTGTTTATTTGGTTTAAAATATAATAAGTTTGGAACAAACAAAAACACTGAAACATATTTAGGATTGCCTGTTTATACAGCATTTAATTCAAAAATATATGATACATCTACAATTTTTAATGCAATTAAATATAGCGATTATGCATTTATTGCAAGAGTAAACTTTCTAAAAACAACAGAGTATAAATATGATGATAAGCGCCCATATACCATATATGATATTAGCGTTATTAAAAATATAAGTGGAGAACTTATCTATTCAAAGAATATTGAATTAATTCAATATGGAGGAATAAATTATGACGAAAAATCATATATCTTTGCCAAAAACGAAAGATATTTAAATGAAGGACACTATTATTTTTTTACGACTCAAACATGGGGGTTAAAAGAAGGCGAAGGAATTATTTTTGAAAAAGCAATTGATTTAGGTGAAACATTAGAACAAAGTGAAGTAGAAGAGTATTCAATTAATAATACATTGAATGAAGATACTTCCTTTAATAATAATTCCTCATCAGTGGAATATAAAAAAACAATCTCTAAGTATGATGTTGCTACAATAATAACTGACAATTTAGATATAGAAAAAAATGATTATTTAATAACGAATAATCTTTTTTTCTTTAAAAGTATTTAACAATTCCTAATTATGTGATAAAATACACTTAGAATAGAATAGGTGGTGTGATATGAAAGTTTCTTTATTAAAAAAAGATAAAATTATATCTGTAGTATTGCCACCTCAAATTCATGGTAACTACTGGGTAACTGATAAATCAAAAGATGGAAAAGAAAGAAATTTTATAAATATAGTTGAAGATGGTAATTCTTGGAAGTTATTAAGTAATTATGAAGTATCAATATATGAAAACAATGAGTATAAAGAATTTACTACATTAAAAGTCGGGACATTTTATTTACTAAAAGTAAATGGAGAAGAAGACACCTTACTTTATTGTAGTAAAGTATATGAAGATGTAACTGTACAACTATCTTTAAGAAAAGATGCAGATATTATCATAGGAAGTAAA
>ERZ779869.4494-NODE-4494-length-9930-cov-4.819544_pt1 | contig 9930 bp, 7 predicted proteins | sample MGYA00511557_ERZ779869 | MGnify/ENA primary metagenome ERZ779869 (study PRJEB29588, sample SAMEA2154620) | human gut metagenome | biome: human gut; feature: human-associated habitat; material: faeces | place: Denmark | collected 2008/2010 ...
GCACGAAAAAACAAGTGATTAACACGAGAGAGCCAATACTTTTGAAATTGGCTCATTATGTCATAAAATTGACGAAAAAGCAAGTGAAGATTGCCAAAAAAACATCTTTTTCCCCTCCATCATCCCTCTTTTTTCTCGATTTCAGAAACCGGATTTTTTCCTTGGTCAACCCTTGACAAACGAAATGTTTTATCCTATCTTTCTTCAAATTTCGAAATTTTCATAGGAGAATTCAGGAACAATGTTTCGATCTGCTATTATTATAATTCTATTTTTTGTTAGTATATCCGCCATTTCTGCGCCAGTAAAAATCACTGTGCTCTCCGATCTGCATGTTTCCCCGGGAAACATTGCGGAAACCAGTCTGCGCGAAACCGTCCGGGAAATCAACCGGTCCGACGCGGATCTGGTGGTGGTGACCGGGGATCTGACCAACCGGGGCGCCACGGCGGAACTCGAAACCGTCAAAAAGATTCTCGACCTCCTGAACAAGCCGTATTATGCGATTCCGGGCAATCACGAGACCAACTGGTCGGACAACGGGGCGCAGACGTTCCCCCGGCTTTTCGGCGGCGACCGGTTCGCCTTCCGGCAGGGCGGCGCGGTGCTGATCGGACTTTCCACCGGACCCTATCTCAAAATGGGCGACGGCCACGTACGCGCCGAAGATCTCACCTTCCTCAAAGACTCCCTCGCCCGACTGGCCGACGACGGTGCGCCGGTGCTGCTCTTCCTCCACTATCCGCTGGCGTCGGAACTTTCCAACGCCGCAGAAATCACCCGGGCGCTGACCGCATTCCGGGTTGCCGCGGTGGTCAGCGGGCATACCCACTCGCTGGTCCGGCGCGAGATTTACGGGTACGACAGCATCATCTGCCGCCCCCTCGTCGGACGGGACCGGAGCACTGGTTACGTAGAGCTGGAATTCAAAGACGGCCGGGTCGAAGCGAAGGAAAAACGGCTCGGCGACCCGGTCAGAAAAGCGGTTCCGTCCGGATCACCGATTCCGGTTCCGCCCCCGGAACCGACGGTTCCGACGCCGGGCGTCGTCATCGAACCGATCCGCCGCGACCCGGCCTCCGTCTTCTCCTCCGCCGCTTTTGACGGGGAACGGCTCTTCTACACCACCAGCGACGGACGGCTGGTTGCCGTCAGCGCGTTGGACGGTTCTCTTCTCTGGGAACGGAAACTCGCCTCGGCCCTGTATTCGACCCCGGCCATCGCAAAGGGAGTGGTCCTGACCGGCAGCATCGACAATCGTCTCGTCGGCGTCGGGGCGGCGGACGGAGCACTCCGCTGGGAGATTCCGACCGTCGCGCCGGTGACCGGTTCCGGACGCGCCGCCGGAGGGAATTTCTTCTGCGGCGGCGGGGAGCGGGAGTTCTTCCGGATCGAACCGGAAAGCGGCAGGGTTCTCTGGAAGAGCGCCCCGGCAACCGGGACCTTTCAAGCGCCGCCGGCGGTCTCCGAAGAGCTGATCGCCACCGGCGCCTGGGACACCCGGCTCTATGCGATTTCGGCGCGGGACGGCAAGACCCTCTGGAGCTGGAGCAACGGGAAATCCCAGCCGCTCTTCTCGCCCGGCAATGTGGTTCCGGTGATCACGGACACCCAGGTGGTCATCGTCGCACCGGACCGCTTCATGACCGCGCTGGACCGGAAGAACGGGAAACAGCTCTGGCGCGACCATTCCCTCCGGTTCCGGGAGTCGCTCGGCCGCTCCGCCGACGGGAAGCGGATCTACGCCAAAACCATGGATGGCGAACTGGTCGCCGTCGCCGCCGACCGCCCGGGATTCACCCTGCTCTGGAAATGCGATCTCGGCATCGGCTACGATCACGCCCCCTGCCCCATTCTTGAGTCGGCCGGAATCGTCTACGCCGGCAGCCGCCGGGGCGTCATCGCCGCGGTCCGGGCCGCGGACGGGAAGCTGCTCTGGAACTTTCGCGCCGGAAGTTCCGCAGTGAATGGATTCACCGACGGCGGGACGTGCGTCTATTTCACCCTGATTGAAGGCGTGATCGGCCGGATCCGCGCCGGACAACGCTGAAATCATCGCCGGCGCCGCGGTTATTGTCGCGGGAAAAGAAAAGATTTCATTGCATTTCCCGGAACGGATGCTATATTGTGCAGAAGTTCCGGAACGGTTGAAATTACGGCAGAAGACCGTTCCCTTCAGGTTTTATGGTTTGCCGGATGATTCGGATCACACAGGATATGTTCCAACGGACAACGATCGCATTCGATCAGATTTACGTGCTCGTTCTGCGCGACTTCAAACTCAAGTACAACTCGACTGCGCTCGGATTTCTCTGGTCGCTGCTGGTGCCGATCCTGCAGAGTGCGGTGTATTACGTCGTATTCAGCAGCATCGCCCGTTTCGGAATCCGGAACTATCTGCTCTACATGCTCAGCGGCATGTTTCTCTGGTACTTTTTCAGCGGCACGGTTTCGATGAGCCTCCAGAGCTTTCTGGCCAATACCACCCTGATCAAAAAGACCTCCTTCCCGCGCGGACTGCTGGTGATCAGCCGCCTGACGACAGAGCTGCTTCACTTTCTGCTGATCATTCCGGTGCTGATCGTGGTCATGCTGCTTTACCGGATCACACCGTCGTGGTCGTTTCTGACGCTGCCGCTGGTGCTGGCGGAGTTTCTGGTCTTCACGACGGGAGTCTGCTTCCTGATTGCGACGCTGAATATTTTCTGCCGGGACCTGGAACGGGTGGTCGGTGTCCTGCTGCAGGCGTGGTTTTTCATGTCGCCGGTCTTCTACCAGCTTGACAATGTGCAGGACCGCCTGCGTGGAATCCTCCTGTTCAATCCGATCACCTGCTACCTGGAGGCCTGGCGCAACATCTTCTATTCGCCGGTTGTCGACTTCCGTCCGCTCCTCTCAGGGCTCCTGCCGGCTCTTATGATGTGGATCATCGGATACGGAGTCTTCCGCTTGAACCGGAAACGAATGGCGGAGGCGATGTAAACGATGGAAGAGCCGATCATTCTCGCAGAACATCTGAGCAAGGATTTCATTCTCTTCCGGCGTACGCATGGATTCAAGGGGATGCTGCTTCACCTCCCCAAATACATTCAGGACCGCACCAAGCCCCACAAGCGGCGGGTGCTCAACGATGTTTCGCTTGCCATTCAAAAAGGAGAGACCATCGGCATCGCAGGCGCCAACGGGTGCGGAAAAACCACCCTGCTGAGCATCATCGGCGGCGTCCTCAAACCGACTTCCGGCCGGGTGACAACCCGCGGAAGAATCAGTATGATGCTCGCTCTCGGCGCCGGATTTGCCAACGATCTTTCGGGCCGGGAGAACATCATTCTCAACGGAGTGCTCCAGGGCATTCCGTACCGGGAGATGCTGCGCAGGAGCGAACAGATCATTGAATTTTCCGGAATCGATCCGGAATTCATCGACTCGCCGATTTTTCAGTACTCCTCCGGCATGAAAGCCCGCCTCGGTTTCGGCGTCGCCATCATGACCGATCCCGACATCCTGCTGGTCGACGAGGTGCTGGCGGTGGGAGACACCGATTTCCAGGCGAAGTGCCTCGAAACCATCCGGGAAAAGCAACGGAAGGGAATGACAATCGTGCTGGTCAGCCACAGTGCGCCGCAGATCGAAAGTTTCTGCGACCGCCTTCTCTACATGAATGCGGGCCGGGTGGAACTCGCCGGTCCGACCCCGGAAGTTCTCGCGCAGATCCGACGGGAAAAACGGCCGTTCTGAAATGAATCGGGAGAAATTAACGTTCTACTCCGGGCTTCAAAGGAGGTTCCGCGACGCAATCGATCTTGAAACGTGTCGGGAACGCTTCCTTGCCGAACGCCCGGAAGAGGCGGGGAAGCTTCCGGAGACGGTGTTCGACACGGTTGCGGGAGTGCTCGCGCCGCTGGCCCTCTCCTACGTCCGTTTCGTGCTGGAGGATGCGCAGCGGCGAAAGCTCCGGCGGCTCTACTTCTGCGCCCGGGACGGCTACCTGCTCGTGAAAGCCGCCCGCGTTCTCTGCCGGATGATGAAGCTTTCCATCGACTGCCGCTACCTTTATGTGAGCCGTCACGCCCTCTGGGGTCCGCTCTACGGACTTGACAAAAGCGGCGCGCTCGACCGTTTCTGCCTGCCCGGAGCCAGAGTCGACATCCGCCGGGTTCTGGCACGGGCGGGGATTCCGGAGGAACTGTACGCGCCCATTGCGGCAAAGCTGAATCTGGAACCGGGGAAATATCTCCAGGAAGCAGAACTTCAGGAACTGAAGTCCCGCCTTGCCGCCATTCCGGAATTCGACGAGGAGGCGTCCCGCAGCGCGGCGGCGCGGCTCCGGGAAACGATCGGCTACTTCCGCCAGGAGGGACTGCTGGAACCGGACGGGGAAGCCGGCTTCGTCGACGTCGGCTGGGGAGGGTCGCTGCAGCACTGTTTCACGCAGATTCTGCAGGCCGCGGGAGGAACACCGATGCGGGGCTACTACTTCGCCCTCTTCTATGAAATTCCGCCGGAGGATGGAGAAGCGTCCGCCTTCTACTTTTCCGCGCATTCCCATCCGATCCGGCAGCTTCTGATCTGTGTCGACCTGCTGGAGTGTCTGTTCGGAGCACCGCACGGAATGACGCTCGGCTACCGGCGCACGGAAACGGACGGCAGGTATGAACCGCTCCTCCGGGAGTTCCGAAAACAGGAGTTGACCCTGCTGCAGCATGAATTTTTCGAACGCTACCTTGCGATCTTCGAAACCTGCGGCGATCCTCGCGGAACGGACACGGCCGCTGCCAGGCTGGCGGAAAAGCTGCTGGTGTCGTTCGCAGTCTTCCCCTCCCGGGAGGAAGCGGAAACCTACGGCTCCTTTCAATTCTGCGACGACATCGCGGAAAATTACTTTCTGCCGCTGGCGGAACGCTTTACTCCGGCTGAGATTCGTCAACACGGCTTTCTTCGCAAACTGCTGCGTCGGCTGAAGCGGGGCGAAGCGGCGACGCCCATTCGCCACTCCTACTGGATTCACGGATCGATCGCGCTCAGCGGAGTCCGGAACCGGCGCCTGTACCATTACGAAGCGGTCCTGAACGAACTTCTGTTTCGTCTCCGGAAGAAACTGCACTGAGAACACAAAAGACAGCTCAACGCGCAACAATTCCTTCCGCGAGCAGCCACTTCTCGGTTCTCAGCAGATCATCCTCATCATGGACGTCAAAGCAATCCTCGATGACGATCGGCTTGATCTTGTCTCCCATGAAGGTCCAGGGTGGCTGCCCCCCCTGGTTGGACAGCAGGGAACGCACGTTCAGCGTCCAGAAATTGTGGCAGAGGAAGTAGCAGGGCGGCAGGTCCTGTCGATTGGTTGAGATTGTTTTCCCGCCGAAATCAAAAAAAGTGTCCAGACAGCCATCCGCACGCAGACGCTTGGCGCGGAAAGGATGATGGTCCTGCTCAAGCTGAACGGGGACGGATGCGGTGATTTCCGGATTGTCGAGGATGTCCCGGATCGACTGCTCGATCCACTCGGTTTTGACGATCCCGGAATTTGCGAGCAGCACCACCAGAATATCCGGTTCGACGCCATCATTCTTCATGACGCCGAGCGCGTGGAGAATCGCGTCGACATGCTGCGCGCTCGGCAGAGCCAGCGCTTCCGGGCGGCGAATCTTCCGGTATCCACATGCCGCGGCCGCATCGAGGATCTTGTCACAATCACTGCTCACATAGAAATCGGTGATCAGCTGACATCTTCTGGCCGCGTCGGCCGGGTAGGAACAGAGCGGACGCCCCAGTACCGGCAGCACATTCTTATCTTTGAGTGTATTGTTGCCTCTTCCCGTCAGCAGGGCCGCAATTTTCATGCTCATGCCGCAAACTCCTTTTCTTCCGGCCTCTCAGCCTTTTCTGCTGAGTTTCCGATTTTCTTCGATCAATCCTCGCATCCGGACTTCCATCGAGGAAATAATCCCCTCAAGCACCTTGATTTTCAACTGATCCGGGGTAAGCTTCTCAATACTGACGGCAACGCCGGTATTTTTCAACTCCTTTTCCATGATAAACTCCGCGGCAATTTTTCTCAGATTCTGATTTTTTGTATAAATATAGATGATTTCCGAATCGCAATCCGAATAAAACTCCTCCTGCCGCAGCCGCCTCTTCCGAATCTCCAATGGAACGATGAAATCCCAGACAGCTTCAAACCCGGGAGCATAAAACGGATAATCCTCATCCGGATTCAGAAAGATCACCACGCGATCTTCCGGCAACGTCTCAAGAAACGCCGGGAACGATTCCGCTCCCATCTCTTCGCTGGTGTGAGCGACAATCAGAAGATCCCCCACGCACGCTTTCTCTTCCGGAGCAAACTCGCGGAAATCGAATTCACCAGCCAACTTTTTCAAGAGAACGCCGTCGGCGCCGAGAGTGTGAATAACCTGTGTTTTGGGAAGCAGTCGACGAGCGAGCTCGACCGCCACAAAATTTCTGTGAATATTCCGAAACTCCCGATTGTTTTCAAAACCGGGTGTCAACACAAAAATCCGGTCAAACACCTCGGAAAGATTGAACACCGCGGTTGAATAGATCGTCGCCAGCTCCGCCGGCTTTGCGGTGAAAACAAACGGAATCAGCTCCGCAGGAAAACGCTGCCTAACAATTCGAGCTTCGGGAAAGAGGTCTTCATAATAGAGCAGATCGCTCGGGTGCGGCTTGATGACCAGTTCCCGGTCCGGAAAGAAGTAATCGACAAAAAGTTGATAAATCAGACACTGATCGTCGAGAGACATCAGCAGTAGATTGGCCTGATGCTCGGTGAAAAGCAGAACAGAATTTTCCGGAACAGAGATCGGATAATCATCAAGAAAGAAACGAACGACCTTCTCCCGGACCTCGTCCGGCAGCTGCTCCAGCGCTTCCACAACACTGAAATGTTCAACATTTGCCATTCCGGAAAGGTCCCGGGTCTGTACATGCCGATTGCAGCAGCGTCGGATGACTGCGGAACAACTGCCGTCGTAAAGCCCATGCCGTTCGCAGAAAGCGCAAGAAGGAGAACCCTTCAAAATTTTAAAATCGTTGTTGGCCAATATTTCAGGCGTCGATAGAAAACCGGCGGCCTCTTCAACAAAAACGAAAGGAATTTCGCGAGACGCCAGATACTGTCCGAATGTGAACTGGGCGCCGGCAACGAAAATCTCATCGAAACCGTCAAGACTCAACTCGGGATTGGAGAAGACGGAGTCATAATACCGAAGTGACTTCTCCGCCAGCTCCCCCTGAGAATCGTAGCCGCGAACGTCGTCAAGAACCACGACCTGATCGAAGAAGTTTTCCAACTCCTCCGCTTTCGCCAACGTATTTTTGAAAAAGGAATAAATGACAAGGACACTTTCCGCCTCCGGACGGCAAGCCAGCCGAAAGCTCATCATCTCCAGCAGATGATAGAGTGTGACAGCATGAAAAAGACATTTCATAAGAGATTCCTCACTTCTCGAATTTCGGTGGCCGGCGCCTCATACGCCCGCATTCCTGACAATCTCCCGGAAGGGGATCGACTCAACGCGGGCATTGATCGGGGTGAGATGCGCCCGGACGTAATCCGGAAACTGTTTGGGAATGAACTTGGTGACATACGGCATCATCAACCGGTATGGTGCGATCGCATCCGCACCCGAGATGTTGTACATGAACGGGTAGTTCCTGAAAAAATCCCGGTAGAGACGGCAAAAATCCAAGATGCCCTCCTGCATTTGCCTGGTCATCGGATAATTCTCCAGCTCCGGCGGCAGGAAGGTGAAGGACGCCTCGCCGTCTTTCACCTCAAATCCGCGGTAGGAGGGGTGCAGCGCCTCATGGAAAGTTTCAAAGCAGGTGTAGCGGAATGCCTTCTGCTGCTTCAACAGTCCGTTCCAGACATCAAGGTTCTGTTCCGGAGAACAGACGTAGACGTTGAGCTTCCGCTGCAACGTCAGCCAGGAATCGAGAGTCTCCGCATAGACGGAAAGCATGACCGTACAATCGATTTCAGGATCAAGCTCAAGCTCAATGAAACGCTTGAGTGCGAGCGTGGTCCCGCCACGCAATCCGACATCGGCGATCACCACGCGCTTGCTGTCGCCCAGCGCCTGCCGGAGGTATCCCTTCAGAGCCTCGTCCTCCTCCCGGTACGCGGTGGCGATTTCAGAGGCATGGTCGTAGAGAAAACGGTTCAGATTGGCCTTCCGGGAGAGCACGGAGTCGTTTTCCGTCATCCGGTAGTCCGGCAGATACCGGAAGACCGATTTCGGAAACGAGAGCAATTCGAACATCTGCCGGATCGTGCAGGAGGCGTTGCGCTCCTCTTTGGTCCAGTCGTTGGTCAGACGCCCCACACAGTAACGACGGTCGATTTTATCCATGCAATGCCTGAGCGTGGCATTCCGGCTCCAGAGAAAATATTCGGAGGGAACATCGTCGTACATCAGCTGAAACACCTTGCGCGAAATCTCTCCGTCACGGGAGAGAAACAGCACTTTGTCGATCTGATTCCGCTTGCAGTATTCGTGAATCCAGCTGCAGTATCCGAGCAGATAAATTCCGCCGTAAAGAAACCCGAACTCATAGGCCACCGGGAACTGGTTCTTGCCGTTGTGAAGGTGCCCATTGACAATCCCCCGGTAGGCAGAGCCGACCAGCGGACTCATGTTGCCGGGCCGATGCTTGAACCCGAAAGAACCAACCTGCCGGTAAAAAAATGTTTCGATGCCCTGCGACTTTGCGCCGTCAATGTCGGCACCCGGATTGTCTCCAAAGTGAACAATTTTTTTCGCTTCTGGATATTTCCCTTTCAGTATGCGGAAAAGATCCCCTCCCCTCTTGCTGCAGTTATGTTCGCAGGAGATCAACACATCGGCGAATCCACGGTAACCGCATTTCTCCAGCAGCCGGGTCATGAGTTCCCGGGGCAGATACATATCGCTGGTGGCAACCAGCGTCTTGCCGTCCGCCCGCAGCAGTTTGAAAACCTGCAGCATGTACGGGCTGGCGTAGCAGAGCTCCATTTCCGTTTCAAATTCGATTTCCACCCCCCGGGCGGGATCGATTCCGGTCCGTCTGGCGACCTCTTCATAAATGTCGTAGATCGTAACTTCACGGTGCCCATATCTGGCGAATGCGATTTCACGAGCCTCCCGCTCCGAATCGACACGAATCGCCTGAAAACCGGAAAGCTGCAACTTTTCACCAACCAGGTAGAACACATCCGCCGGAGCGGAAAACGGCCGCAAAATCAGCGTGTCAAAAATATCAAATGAAATCAGATCATATCCACGGTACCGGTGCGCGACCTTGACGGGAAGGCTCCGGCGGGAAATTTCCGATTCCGCTCCAGTCAGATAAGGAATCCGTGCCGGCGGCACACCCGGCCGGGAAGAGGCAACATTGCTGTTGCCGGAAGCACTGTCCTGCAACCGGAGCACCCGGTAAAGGAAATTGAGCTTGGCAAGGTAAAGCCAGGAGCGGAGCCGGTGGTTTTCATGCCGCTTCGGATCGGCCTCCACATAATTATGATAATTTCTTGATATTACACGATTTGTATCAACAGCCCAATGATACAGGCGATCCTTGAAACGTGACATGTCATTCCTTGATTTTCATGAACAAAAAAATACAGTTACTGCATAATATACCACGGGGAAATATCGATTGCCATTTCGCAAAACAGAAAAAATCAATTTTTCATCCGCCCCATCCCGGCGGCCGGAACAGAACGCCGGAGACCGTCGCGGAGACCGGCCGGAAGTTCGGAAAGGAGACGCAACCACCGCAGGAAGGTACACTCTCCCCGGAGAAACGCGCCCGCCAGGCGCAACGCGGTCTTGCAGATCCGGAGGCGGACCCGCACAAGCCCCCTCCGGCGGCCACCGGGTCCGGCCGCGTGCTTGAGCACGAAGCAGGTGTGGCTGCACAGCT
>ERZ779869.4495-NODE-4495-length-9928-cov-3.703332_pt1 | contig 9928 bp, 9 predicted proteins | sample MGYA00511557_ERZ779869 | MGnify/ENA primary metagenome ERZ779869 (study PRJEB29588, sample SAMEA2154620) | human gut metagenome | biome: human gut; feature: human-associated habitat; material: faeces | place: Denmark | collected 2008/2010 ...
AGATATAGGAAGGATTTAATTTCATCTGAGGCGGTACGCCGAAGATTTCATCCGAGCTTGCTCGGATTTCATCGTGCAACGCACGATTTCATTGATTTTCTTCTTAATTTACGATATTGTCAAATTGATTGAGTTGCCGAAAGGGAGCACGCTTCGGCGTGCTTTTTTCAACTAAATCCGTCCTTGCGGACGGGATAAATCCACCTTTGGTGGATGAAATCGCTTTGCGATGAAATCCCGCTTCGCGGGGAGATATAGGAAGGATTTAATTTCATCTGAGGCGGTACGCCGAAGATTTCATCCGAACGAAGTGAGGATTTCATCGTGCGTAGCACGATTTCATTGACTATTTTTTGATTTTGTGATATCATGATATTCGAAAGAGGTGATAACAATGACGGAAAATAAACTTGCAGATATGTCAACAGAATTTGCAATAAAAATATTGAAACTGACGGATGAAATCAAAGGACATTATTCCTTATCAAATCAGCTTGAGAGAAGCGGTACAAGCATTGGCGCAAACATACGGGAAGCAAAATATGCGCACAGCAAAGCAGATTTTATTACTAAATTGCAAATATCCCTTAAAGAATGTTATGAAACTGAATATTGGATAGAGGTTGCACAAAAAGCAGACATAATCACAGAAGAAATTGCAAAAACTATTTTGCACGATTGCGGCTCTATCCGCAGAATGTTGATTGCCTCTATCAACACGGCGAAGGAAAACAATTAAGATCCTCTTCTGCTTTTTTCATTTGATTTTTCAAATTTCCATAGATCCGGTTTCGATATTTTTTCGAGTCGAAGGATTCGAACCGGCGAATCCCAAATATTGCCCCACTGAAGACAAAGAAAAAGCCACGGCAACAAAACCGTGGCCAATTCTATTCGATTTCAACTCCCCGACAAATTGGAATTTGTTGATTATTTTCTTTAATCATTTTAATGATAATTTCTCTTAAATTTCTTTATCAGCAAAATCAATCCAATGATCATCACAATTGGAAATAAGGTGGCAAAAAGCAATCCTGTTTTTAGATCGCCTCCTGCGGCATCCGCTATTCCGCCAACCATAGTGGGTCCTACAGCCGCTCCCAAATCTCCTGCTAAAGCCAAAAAAGCAAACATTGCAGTTCCACCCTTCGGGCATTTTTGAGAGGAAATACTGATCGTTCCAGGCCACATAATTCCAACAGACAATCCGCAAAGAGCGCAACCGATAAGACCTATAATCGGGATCGGCGACAGAGCTGCCAACAGGTAGCATACTACACACAGCAAACCGCACCCCAACATAACCTTAGTCAAGTCAAGCTTCTCACTTTTCTTTCCGTAAAACATACGAGAAAGTCCCATAAAAACAGCAAAGAGGCACGGACCGGCTAAGTCGCCCACAGTTTTGGAAACGCCAAGCGCAGATTCTGTAAAGGCAGATGCCCATTGAGTCATCGTTGCCTCGGATGCGCCTACGCATATCATAAGTACGATCATTAGCAAAAATAAAGGAAGTCTGAGTAGCTGACCGATACGCAATCCTTCTCCGTCTTCTACGAGTCGCTCTATTGGACAAGAGAGAAAATTAAAGATGTTCAATAACGGCACTACCGCCCATATTACTGTAAGGATCTGCCAATACACCATACCAAATATTGCAAAAAAGAGTGTTGAGCCCAAAACCACGCCAACAGCGCCCCAACAGTAAAACGAGTGCAAAAGACTCATCACCCCCGCTTTGTTTTCAAACGGACAGGCTTCAACAATCGGGCTTAACAAGACTTCAATAAGACCGCTTCCTATCGCGTAAAGTACGACAGAAATAAGAATACCAATAAAAGGATTGGGCAGTATATCGGGCAAGAATGCCATGAGAAGCAGTCCCGCAGCAGAAACCACTTGCGAAGCCACAACGCAGGTGCGGTATCCAATGATGTCAGCAAATTTCACGGCCACCAAGTCAACGAGTAATTGCGTCAGGTAAAATATCATCGGAACAAGCGCGATCATTTCGAATGATATTCCGTAGGTGTCCTTAAACATCAAAAATAAGAGCGGTGCAAAGTTTGCTGATATTGCTTGGGTGATGAAACCGAGATAGCAAGCAATCAGCGTTTTTTTATAATTCTTCGTTTTTGTCATAATAACTCCTTATGCTGACATGAATTGTTATGAAGTATTATATTCTTATTTATCAATGAGTTCATTATATTATAAACACCCCTCCAATTCAACCTCATTGATGTAAACAATCGTGAATAATCAAATCATCCTTCTACATAGCCAAATGCTTGCAAGCCTTGCGTTTGGCTTTTTATATTGCAGAAAGGATGATAACAGCGGCTGTACGGTCAATTTCAAGACCTACACCAATTCCATCTGGGATATGAAGCAGCGGGAAACACCTCTTGAAAATCAGGCGGTTTTCTACGACACCCATCCGGCGATCATCGAGCAGGAAGTCTTTGACAAGGTTCAGGAGATCCGACAGCAGCGCCACCGAAGGACGAAAACGGGCAAGAGCAGTCTGTTTTCCGGCATGGTTTACTGTGCCGACTGCGGAGCAAAAATGCGGTACTGCGCCACCAACTATTTTGAAAAGCGGCAGGATCACTTTGTATGCCGCGGCTATGTTTTTATGCGTATCGCCGTTTCGTTCATGCTTTGATAACATTTAAGAAGTACAATATTTTCATGCAAGGTTTATGACTGCATCAGACGTCGTTCTTTTTTCACGCGAGCGTCGGCTGTCATGCTCCAAAACGTTCAGAAAAAGGAAGGACACACGCATGGGGCGCTTTATGGATGAAAACTATCTGCTTTCCACCCAAACGGCAGAGGAGCTTTATCACGGCATTGCGGAAAAGCTGCCGATAGCCGACTATCACTGCCACCTGTCACCGCGCGAAATATACGAAAATAAACCGTTTGACAGCATAGCCGGACTCTGGCTTGGCGGCGACCACTACAAATGGAGGCTGATGCGCGCCTGCGGAGTGGAGGAAAAATATATCACCGGGGATGCTCCGGACATTGAAAAATTCCGCCGTTTTGCCGCCGTCCTGCCCCTTGCCGCCGGAAATCCGCTTTACGCATGGTGTCACCTTGAGCTGAGGCGCTATTTCGGCTACGAGGGAGTGCTGAACGCGGAAACGGCGGATGAGGTATGGAATATCTGCGCGGATGTACTTGAAAACGACCCTGACTTTACCCCGCGCGGGCTGATACTCAAAAGCCGGGTCAGGATGATAGGCACGACCGACGATCCCTGCGGCGACCTTGGCTGGCATAAAAAAATCGCGGCTGACAGCGGCTTCCCGGTGCTGGTATGTCCCAGCTTCCGCCCCGACCCGGCGCTTGAGCCGAAAAAAACCGGTTTTGCCGACTATATACGCCGCCTTGAGACTGCGGCGGGAACGGGGATATCAGGCATCCGTGACCTTATGCGCGCGCTTTCGCGGCGCATGGACGCCTTTGGGGTGCTCGGCTGCCGCGCCGCCGACCACGGTCTGTACCGTCCGGTCTGCCGTCAGGCAACCGAGGCGGAGCTTGACGGAATATTCCGACGCGCCGTTTCGGGGGAGGAGATATCCGACGCCGAAGCCGATACGTACCGGACGGCACTGCTCTGCTTCTGCGCCGGAGAATACAAACGACGCGGCTGGGTCATGCAGCTTCATTTCAGCTGTATGCGCAACCCAAACAGCCGTATGTTCGCCGCTCTGGGTCCCGACACCGGCTTTGATTCCGTCGCCGTTGTGGACGCCGCCTCCGACGCCTACCGGCTGTTCGACCTGCTGGAGCGCGAGGACTCTCTGCCGCGTACCGTCCTTTACAGTCTCAATCCGGCGGACAACGCCTGGATAGACACGCTTGCCGGAGCATTTCAAAGCCCCGACGTGCCGGGCAGGATACAGCACGGCAGCGCATGGTGGTTCAACGACCATGAGGAAGGGATACGCGAGCAGCTTTCGGGGCTTGCCAGCCGCGGTGTGCTTGGCACATTTATCGGAATGCTTACCGACTCGCGCAGCTTCCTGAGCTACACGCGGCACGAATATTTCCGACGCATACTTTGCGATATGCTTGGCGGGTGGGTGGAATCCGGAAGATACCCCAACGACCCGCAGGCGCTGAAAGCAATAGTTGAGGGCGTGTGCTGGAAAAACGCCGCAATATATTTCGGACTCGGACAGGCTGACGGCGTCTAAGACATATCGGCGCGCAGCATTATTTATATTATTTATATTGAAGAAAATTATTCAGGAAAGGAATATCAAACAATGAAGCTTTCATTCCGTTGGTACGGGGAGGAAGACCCCGTAAGCCTTGAGTACATATCGCAGATCCCGGGTATGCGCTCGGTAGTGTCCGCAGTGTACGATGTAAAGCCGGGCGAGGTCTGGCCGCGCAAAAGCCTTGAGCGCATACGCGACCGCTGCCGCGAACACGGTCTTGTGTTCGACGTGGTAGAATCAATTCCCGTACACGAGGATATAAAGCTCGGTCGGGGTGATGTTGACCGACTGCTTGACAACTACTGCGAAAATATCCGCCGCTGCGCCGACGTAGGAGTCAGGTGCGTCACATACAATTTCATGCCGGTGTTTGACTGGACGCGCACTCAGCTTGATAAAAAAGCCCCCGACGGCTCGACAAGCCTTGTGATGTACCGCGACCAGCTTGAGGGGCTTGACCCGCTGAAGGAGGACATTCATCTTCCCGGCTGGGATTCAAGCTACACGCAGGGCGAGGTTCGCGAGCTAATTGCCGCATACGCAAAGCTCGGAGAGGAAGGACTCTGGCTCCACCTTGAAAGATTCCTACGTCATGTGATTCCGGTTGCGGAGGAGGTCGGAGTCAGAATGGCGATCCACCCTGACGATCCTCCCTACCCCATTTTCGGACTTCCCCGCATTATAACCTGCGAGGCAAATCTTGACCGTATGCTGTCCCTGTATGACAGCGCGGCAAATTCTCTCTGCCTTTGCACCGGCTCGCTCGGCTGTGCCGCCTGCAATGATGTTCCCGCGCTGGTGCGCAAATACGCCGCCGCCGACCGCATTGCCTTTATGCACATACGCAACGTAAAGCTGATGGAGGACGGCTCCTTTGAGGAGAGGGCGCATCTTTCCTCAGCGGGAAGCCTTGATATATACGAGATCGTGCGTGCCCTGACCGACTGCGGTTTTGACGGATATGTGCGTCCCGACCACGGGCGCATGATATGGGGAGAGCAGGGCAAGCCCGGCTACGGACTCTTTGACCGCGCACTTGGCGCAGCATACATAAACGGTCTGTTTGAAGCCTGCGAAAAAAACTCCGCACAGCACTGCGGCGAAAATTATGAAGGCGAGGACATAGAAAATGATGAAGAACGTACTGAATACCGATCTTAGCGGCAAGGTTGCCGTAGTTACAGGAGCCGGCGGCGTGCTGTGCGGAGACTTTGCCAAGGTCCTGGCACGTGCCGGAGCTTCTGTCGCTCTGCTTGACATCAACGAGGCGGCGGCGCGTAAGGTCGCCGATGAAATAAGCGCCGAGGGCGGTGTCGCCAAGGCATTCGCATGCGATGTGCTGAAGCGCAATGCCTGCGAGGAGACCGCCGCGCGGGTGCTTGCCGAGCTCGGTCCCTGCGACATACTGCTGAACGGGGCGGGCGGGAACAATCCCCGAGCCACCACAGACAAGGAATATTTTGAGCCGGGCGATATCGACGCCGAGACCAAGAGCTTTTTTGACCTTGACGACGCAGGTGTCAGCTTTGTTTTCAATCTCAATTTCCTCGGAACACTGCTCCCCACTCAGGCGTTCGCACGTCAGATGGTAGGACGCGAGGGCTGCAGCATTCTTAATATTTCCTCAATGAACGCCTACACGCCGCTGACGAAGATACCCGCATACTCCGGAGCAAAAGCGGCGGTATCAAACTTTACACAATGGCTGGCGGTACATTTTTCAAAGGTCGGAATACGTGTAAACGCCATAGCACCGGGATTTTTCTGCACCAACCAGAACGCCGCACTTCTCTTTAATGAAGACGGAACACCGACCGCCCGCACCGGAAAAATACTTGCCGCGACGCCCATGGGACGGTTCGGAAAGCCGGATGAGCTTGAGGGCGCGGTGCTGTTTCTGCTGAACAATGAAGCCGCCGGATTCATAACCGGCGTGGTCCTGCCGATTGACGGAGGGTTTTCCGCCTACTCCGGCGTATAAAGAGGTGCTGAATGAACGAAATTGCCAGACAGATCAGCCAAATAGGAATTATGCCTGTAATAAAGCTCACATATCCCGACCGCGATGCTTTACCTCTTGCCGACGCGCTTTGCGCCGGAGGGATACCTGCGGCGGAGATAACCTTCCGCGCCGAGGGAGCGGAACGCGCCGTGGCACTGATAAGCCGGGCGCACCCGGAAATGCTGATTGGAGCGGGAACTGTACTTACCGAAGCGCAGGTTGACGCGGCGGTCGCCGCCGGCGCGCGCTTTATCGTCACTCCGGGGCTTGACGCTCAGCTCGTGCGCTACTGCCAGAGCATTGATATCCCGATATTCCCGGGCTGTACGACCGCAACCGATTATCATGCCGCCTTCCGGCTGGGGCTTGAGGTGCTGAAATTCTTCCCTGCAGAGCTTTCAGGCGGAGTTGCCAAGATCAAAGCGCTCGCGGCGCCCTTTCCGATGTTCAGAATAATGCCGACCGGCGGGATCTCGCTTGACAACCTCAGCTCCTACATATCCTGCCCTGCGGTATGCGCCTGCGGCGGAAGCTACATGGTCACGCCGGAACTTATTGAAAACGGTCGTTGGAAGGAAATAACCGAACTCTGCCGCAAATCGGTGCGGCTTATAAAGGAGGCACGCGGAGAATGAGCCGTGTTATTACATTCGGAGAGCTGATGCTGCGGCTCCAGCCGTGCGGATACAAACGTCTTGTTCAGGCGGAAAACCTTGAGGCTACCTTCGGCGGCGCCGAGGCAAATGTTGCCGTTGCGCTGGCAAGCCTCGGGATCGACGCCGGGTTTGTAACAAGGCTGCCCGGTCACGAAATGGGTCAGGCGGCAGTAAATTCACTGCGCAGATACGGGGTCGATACACAAAATATCGTTCGCGGCGGCAACCGTGTGGGAATATATTATAATGAAAAAGGCGCCGACCTTCGCGGCGGCGTATGTATCTATGACCGCGCCGGTTCGGCGATTGCCGCAGCCACTGCCCAAGATTTTGACTGGAACAGGATATTTGACGGTGCGGAATGGTTTCATTTCACCGGCATTACCCCGGCGCTGGGCGAGGAGCTGCCCGGGATCTGCCTTGACGCCTGCAGGTGCGCCAAGGAAAAGGGCGTTACTGTTTCCATTGATCTCAATTACCGCGCAAAGCTCTGGAATGTTGAGAGCGCGCGCGCGGTGCTGGGCGATATCTGCCGCTATGCGGATATCATCATAGCCAACGTCGGACAGGCAAACGACATTCTGGAGCTTGGAGTCGAGGGAGATCCCTGCGACTCGGACGAGGTATGCCGCGAGGTTGCCGCACGCCTTTGCCGGAAATTCGGCTCCCGCCGCGCGGCGCTGACGGTGCGTAAGAGCCACTCAGCCTTTGACAACCGCTTCGGTGCGCTGTTTTACGACGCAGAAAGCGGAAAATGTGTTTTCTCACGCAGATATGAGCTGCATATCGTTGACCGCATAGGCGGCGGAGACGCCTTTGCCGGAGGACTTATATACGCTCTGCTCCGCGGAATGCAGCCGTCAGCGGCAGTGGAATTTGCCGCCGCTGCGTCGGCACTCAAGCACTCGGTGGAGGGTGACTTCAATCTCGTCAGCGCCGCCGAGGTGCATTCCCTCTCGGACGGCAAGGACAAAGGACAGGTAAAAAGATAACCGGTTTGCCGGAATCAACGGCATAATCAATAAGCATCCCGGCAGACATCTTCAACATCTGCCGGGATCATCTTATTTGACTATCATGACCCTATGGGCAGCCATGCGGCAAAGCGGGAGCTGTCGTCATAGGTCTTTCCCGCCGATGAATAATCAATAAGCCGCACTGGTCCGTCCGCCGTTTCGATCTCAACGCATAGATTGCAGTCGGGAATTTCAGGACATTCCGCCTTGCGCGCCTTTACGCGCCCGTCGACATCCGCAGGAATACGCAGCGTCTTTTTCTCGTCAAAGCCCAGCCGCGCATCGGCGGCAAGCACTATAGCGCCGCGCCTCAAGGCGACATATCTGCCGCGCGCCTGCGTATCCGGCGGCTGAATAAGATAAACGCTCATATCAAGATCCAGTCTTACCGTGTCGCCGTCATGCCACAGCCGTCCGATACTCTTCCATCCTGGGACGGCGGAAATATACTCGCCGTTAAGGCTCATCACGGTCCTTTTGCTCCACTTTGGTATTCTGAAAGCCAGCGTCATCTCCTCCGGACGGTCAAGCCTAATCTTTATACTCACGCTGCTGCCAAGGGGATATTCGCCTGAGATCTCAAATACCGCATTCTGCCCGCCCGGCGTAAGGCATCCGGTACTGCCCGGCAGGTAGAAGCTCAGATATATACCGTCATGTGCGCGTTGCGCCGCAACGAGAGGGATAAGCCCTACCCCCGCCGAGGCAATACAGGCGCAGCAGCCGTAAAAGAAGCCGTTCTCCATACGCATAAGCCCGCCGACCTTGCTTCCGCGCACTCCTGCGCGGAGCGGTGAATAGCTGTCAAAGGGCAGCACACCGTGCATTTCGGGATAATCATCCTTTGCGCGTACCGTCGTGACCTTGCGGTGAGTGTTGAACGCGCCGAGATAAGCGTTGAAAAAGCTCCGCTCGATCGCGTCGGCATACCGCACATCGCCGGAAAGCCGCAGAAGCTGCGCGCACAGCTTCATCAGCGTTACGCTGACGCAGGTCTCCTGCATTATCCCGACATATGAGTCGTCGGTCTGCGTTACCGCCGTGTGGTCAAACAGCTCATGCGTGCAACCGCAGCAGCCTATGACGGACACGTCACTTTCAAGCACCCGTCTGCCGAAATTCAGCACCGCCTCGCGGTGTCGGGGTACTCCGGTAACACGGTAATATTCCGCAAGCCCCTCAAAGCAGGACATCATCTCATACGCCTTGGTAACCGGATACTGGTACGGGTCAAGCCTATCCTCGGCGGCAAGAGCAAAGATCATCACCGGCTCTTTTTCGCCCACAGACACAATATATGACGCAAAATCAAGATACCTTTTCTCCCCGGTGAGATTGTAAAGCCGCACGAACGGCTCGAGTATCGACATTGCATTTATTCCCAGCCAGTAGTGGGAGGTCTCGTTTATCGGTATCCCGTTCTCACCAACGTGAGCGATTATGTAATCCGCCTGGCGGCACATCGCCCGGCGTATCTCACTGCAAAGCTCCGCGTCGGGGCATATCTCATAAAAATACTGAAGCCCCAGCAGAACATACTTTCGCCCCCACATATCCCAACCGGAAAACTCGCACCCGCGGCTGTATGTGGAGATCCTGCCGTCCTCATCCTGAAAGCTCAGAAGTCTGTGCACACTGCCCTCAAGCAGAGAATACAGCTTCTCATCCTGCAGATACGCGCAGACCCAGCACGCTCCGCGCATCGTCTTTCCCCAGTATTCGCACCGCCAGCCGAGGTTTGAGTCGTCGCTGTTGCTTCCGAACAGCTCCGCAAACCTGCGGTAAAGCTCTCCGTCGTACAGCTGTGTGTCGCATACGAACCGCACTGCCCGCTCAAATATTCCGCCTAAATCTTTCTTCGCGGCATGATCCGGGATCAGTCGGTCGCTTTCCCATCGATTGTGTTCAAAAAGGCTTTCGTGTTCTGTTTTCATAATGTAAAAGCTCCTTTTTTATTGTTGTAACAGCTTGCACAATCCGTGTAAGTATCCGACGTCTTGCCTCTGACTCGCCGCC